>FTCV01000256.1_pt1 | contig 12948 bp, 4 predicted proteins | sample 1639691 | NCBI WGS metagenome assembly FTCV01 (sample SAMEA3914864, study PRJEB12502) | metagenome | biome: forest; material: soil | place: USA | collected 2012-03-12 | depth 0.3 m
ACCACACCCGGCGCGGTCGCCGCACGGTGCTTGATCATGTCAACCTGCGTCTCGATCGCGGACAGAACGTCGGCATCCTGGGGCGCAACGGGGCGGGCAAGTCCACGTTGATCCGCTTGCTGAGCGGCGCCGAGCAACCCAGTTCGGGACGTATCGTCCGCGACATGAGCGTGTCCTGGCCGCTGGCTTTCGGCGGCGCCTTCCAAAGCGCCCTGAGCGGCCTGGACAACCTGAAATTCGTCTGCCGCATCTATGGCGTGGACTACAGGAAGCTGGTGCCCTTCGTCGAGGAGTTCACCGAGCTGGGGACCTACTTCCGTGAGCCGGTGTCCCACTACTCGATGGGCATGTTGACGCGCCTGGCGTTTGCGTTGTCGATGGCCATCGAGTTCGATTGCTTTCTCATCGACGAGGCCATGGTCGTGGGTGACAAGCGGTTCCACGATCGTTGCCACGAGGAACTGTTCCACAAGCGCAAGGATCGCGCGTTCATCCTGGTCACGCACGACGCGAACGTGATCAAGACGTACTGCACGCGCGCCTGCGTGCTCGACGGCGGCCGGCTGCAGGAGTTCGACAGCGTCGACGCCGCCTACGAGTTCTACAACGCCCTGGGTGCCCCGGCGCGCGAGCCCACGGACGAGGTCGCGCCATGAAGGTCCTCGTCGAGCTCCGGCCCGCCTTCGATGGCCACGCAGGCATTCCGCAGGAGACTCGGCTGCTGTTCCGCGGCCTGCGCCAATTGCCGGGTCAGGAGGTCGACGGCCTCATACAGAGCAGTCAGCACCTGCTCGCCCCGGGCCTGCCGGCGGACGATCGTGCGACCAAAGGCTGGCCCCTGGACAAGCGGTTCAATCGCCAGTCGCGCGTGGTCGTCTCCGCCGCTCCGGGCCGTTCCGTCAAGAAGCTGGAGCTGCTCAAGGTTGCCGTTCGACACCTGGCCACGCTGGTCGGGCGTCGCCAGTCGCTCGGCCGTTTCGAGGCGCACTACTTTTCCGACTTCGTCTGGCGCGCGCTGTTCGCCCAGACCTTGCCGCTCTCGGATTTCGACAACATCACCTCCGCCGGCTACCGCGTGCTGCGCCTGCCCTACAGCGCCATGCACCAGTTCAGCCTGGCGCTGCGCTACCTGTTCCTTCGCCCGATCTATCCGAAACTGGACACGGCCGGTTATCGCGTCTTCGTGGCCGAGACGCCGTTCCCTGGCCGCGTGACGGCCGGCACCACCTTGATCGTGCGCTACCACGATGCCATCCCCATCCTGATGCCGCACAGCATCAAGAATCGTGAGCAGCACCAGGCCCTGCACATGCAGGCCTTGCGGCGGAACGTGAAGGACGGCGCCTGGTTTGCGTGCGTGTCCGACGCCACGCGCAACGACCTGCTCAAGATCTTTCCCGAGGTGGCAGCCCGCGCCGTGACCATTCCCAACATGGTCTCGCACCACTACTTCCGCGAGGAGTCCACTGCCGCCCGCGTGCCCGACATCCTGGTCACGCGATGCAACCGGAAGGTGCGCCCCGCCCCGAGGCTGGCGAGCGGCGCCGACGGTGATGCGGCGAACGTCCCGCCATTCCTGTTGATGGTGTCCACGTTGGAGCCGCGCAAGAACCACCTCGGCCTGCTCAGCGCCTGGGAACAATTGCGCAACCACGGCCATCCGGATCTGAGGCTCGTCTTCGTCGGCAGCCTGGGATGGGGGCAGAAAGCCATCGTCGCCAAGTGCCTGCCGTGGATCCAGCAAGGCAAGTTGGTGATGCTGGAAGATGTGCCCGCCGCCGAACTGCGCCTGCTCTACCGCCATGCCGCGGTGACGGTGTGCCCCAGTTTCGGCGAGGGCTTCGACTTCTCCGGCGTGGAGGCCATGCGTTGTGGCGGCGTGGTGGCGGCGTCGGACATCCAGGTCCATCGGGATGTGTACGGCGATGCCGAGGGCGCCGCGGCCGATTTCTTCAACCCGTATGCGCCGAACGAGATCGCTGCCGTGCTGGCCAAGTTGCTCGACCCCGCCAACGAAGCGCATCGCGAGGCACAGCGTCGCCATGGCGCACGGGTGTCCGGGCAATACTTGCCTGAAAAATTGCTACCGCAGTGGCAGTCCTTCCTGGACATCGCCGCCGGCGCTTGAATCTTCCGCTGCCCGAAGATTTCAATGCACCATGCGCCATTGACCGTTCTTCTGCACCTCTCAACCAGCATTCGAGTATGTCGTCAATTCCATTCAGAACCAGCCGTGAAGACTGCAAGATCGCGGTAACGAAGGTTGATGGCCTCAGCCTGTCCGGCGAATTTTCGCAACCGAGCACGCATCATCGGTTCGAACTGGAGGTGACCTATCTGAACGGCAGCGATGCCCGGTTCTCGGTGTCGGCGGGGGGCGAAGAAGGCTTGCCGGCGAACATGTTGCCGGAGGCGCTGCGTTCATTCCATGTGCAGTTCGCGAGCGAATACAGCCAGGTGACGTTCCGCTTCAAGCGGCACCCGGACATGGACTTCTCCGTCGCAGCCGACGGCAGCGTGGCGGCGGCTCCGACCGCGGCCGACGAGCCGGCCGACCTGCAGGTGTATTTCGACGTGTCCGACCTGGTGTACTACATCGGGCACCACGACAACCTCACCGGCATTCAACGTGTGCAGGCCTGCGTGCTGCTGGGCCTCATCGAAGCGGCACCGGAGCAGGCGCGGGGCTACATCAGCTTCGACAATCGCACCCGCGACTTCATCGCGCTGGAGCCCGACTACTTCGAGGCGCTGCTGCGGGATCTGTCGCTGCCTGCCGCCTCTCGCACGGTGGAATTCGATCCGTTGGATGCCCGTGACGGAATACTTCCGGAGTCGAGCCCCCTGAGTTCCAAGTTGGTGGCCACGCCGAAGCAGCGGACGTTCATCTATCTGCTCGGTGCCGCCTGGGTCAATCGCGACTACTTCCACCGGATCCTCGATCTGAAGCGTAGTTACGACGCGCAGTTCTGCATGACGATCCATGACCTGATCCCGATCTACGCCCGGGAAACCTGCGACCAGGGCACGGCGATCGTCTTCGAGGAGTTCCTGCGGCGCTCCTTCCAGTTCACCGATTGCTACTACACGGTATCGGAGTACACGGCCTACGATCTGATCCGGTTCGCGAAGTCCATCGGGATCGACAACGTGCCGGTCTCCGTCGTGGAGAACGGTCACACGCTCGACGCCGGGCTTGGCAGCGAGCGCCACCCATCGCTGCAAGGCGTCGCCGCGCAGGTCGGACGATCGCCGTTCGTGTTGTTCGTTTCGACGGTCGAGGGCCGCAAGAACCACAGCTTCATCTTCGACGTGTGGGCGGAGCTGGCCCGCACCATGCCCACGATTCCGACGCTGGTGTGTGTCGGACGGTTTGGGTGGCGTGCCGAGCAGTTCCTCGAAAAGATGCTGGTCACCGGCAACCTGTCCAACCGGATCAAGGTGTTGAGCGACATCTCGGATACGGAGCTGGAAGCCCTGTACGACAACTGCCTGTTCACCGTCTATCCGAGTGCCTACGAGGGCTGGGGCCTGCCGGTCGGCGAATCGTTGTCCCGGGGCAAGCTGTGTGTCGTCAGCGATCGCTCTTCACTGCCGGAAGTTGCCGGCAGCCACGGCATCTACATCGACCCCGACGACGTGGCCGACGCGGCGCGGAAAGTCCGCAAGCTGGTCGAGGACCAGGCCTATCGAAGCGGCCTGGAGCAGCGCCTGCGCGAGGATTTCGTCCCGCGGACCTGGGACGTCGTGGCCATGGAGCTCCTGGGCAAGCTGGCGGAACTGCCTGCGCAGGCGTCCAGGTCGTTCCCGTTGCTCACGCTGGGCACCGAATACAAATTGACGCAGCTGCCGTCCCGCAACGTCTCTTCCCTGGGCGTGGACATGCTGCGGACGATCACCGACAGCCGGCGCGGTCCGCTGACCAACCAGATCTGCCGCGACGAGGATTTTCTCGCCGCACAAGCCATGCGTAGCGGCAACGACTGGTATGAGCCCGAGGATTGGGGCACGTGGTCCAGATTCCCGGGCGCCAGGAAACAGTTCTACGTCCGGCCGATGCCCGGCGTGACCGAGGTGGTGATCTACGAGAGGATCCGCATCGTGAAGGCCCTGGTCGGGCAGGTGCTGCGGGTGGCGGTCAACGGCGGTGCGCAGCAGGAATTCCGGTTGGATTCCGACCGCTTGACCATCCGGCTGGCCTGCCCCCTGGAACTCGATGCCGAGGGCGTCGCCGAAGTCGACCTGCGCTTTGGGTTGAGCAGGATCTCCAGCGAACATCTGGCCGAACTGGACACGATCGACAGGCGACGCCTGGGGCTGGGTTTCGAGTCGACCTATATTCTCGATCAGTCGGATCTGGCTGCGCGATTGCAGTTGCTGGAGCGGATGATGTTCGAAGCGGAGGGACTCGCGGCCGCCGCCAAGATGTTGCGCGGCGGATCTTCCGCGAGAACCGGTGGCAGCAGGGGGCAGCAGGCTGCCACGACCTCGCTGTCGGCAGGCGAACGGGTCGCGTTCACGCCCTATGCCGAGACTCGGCTGGGCGCGCCCGTCGAGCAACTCCTGCTGGATGGTTGGGGTACGGTCGAGGCCGGGGGGCCGTGGAGCCTGGCCGAGAGCGCCACGCTTGGATTCTCCGTCGCCAGCCCGGCGGACGGCATGCAGATGCTGTGGATGAACGTCGGCTGCCTTGCGGCGCCGGATCGGCCTGTCGAACTGTCGATCCTGGTCAATGGCACCGTCCTGGGATCGGTGCAGATCGTGGATCGGCAGGTTCAACGGCTCCAATACATGCTCGATCCCCAGGACTGCCCGGACGGGAAAACCTTCGTGATCACCTTCCAGTGTGATCGTCTGGTCTCCCCCACGCGGTTCGGCATGCACGAAGATTCCCGCAAGCTGGGCGTCCGTCTGCAATCGTGCGGCATCTCCGCGATGCCGGCCCTGTCGCCCGGACGTGAATACCCCGTCGCGGCGGGCAACGAGGCAGGCGGCATTTTTGCCAGCGGATGGTACGAGCCGGAAGGGCGGGGCGTGTGGACCGGCCAAGGTCCGGCGCGGATCTTCGCTCCGCTTGCATTGGGGGGGCATGCGGAGCAGACTCATGTGCAAGTGACCGTGAAGGTGCGGCCGTTCGGTGCCACGCTGCTGCGCCCATCCAAGGTCGACGTGAAGGCCCAGGGTCGGGTGGTGGAGACTTGGACATTCAGGCACCGGCGTGAGGTCACGCGCCAAGCCTTGCTTCCCATCTCGATCATCAATGGGCGGCCGTTCCTGGACCTGGCCCTGGTGTGTCGCTCCCCGCTCTCTCCATTTGAAGCCGGAGCGGGTGATGATCCGCGTAAATTGGGTTTGTTCGTTTCGTCGATTTCATTGAAGTGAAGTCAACCTCACGACAGGTGAGTCTTGTTGGGGGCGAATAAGCTGGAAGGGTGAGCGAACGGGCTGGCGGAAGAACTGCTTGCTCACTCGTTACTTGGAAAGATCCAGCCCCGGCTCTTCTCAAGGTACTACCAATCATCTTAAGAAAGGTCCTCTGCAATGGCCATGAATGCTCTATCGCGCACCCGACGCGTCTTTCTGCAAAGGTCGGCAGCGGCTATCGCTTTGCCAGCGCTCGGCCTGCCAGCGTGGGCGCGGGACGAACCGAAATCGCCGTTCGTCAAACGCGTGGTAATGACGCCGGAAAACACCTACTTTACCTATCCGCATTCCAACGCGTTCATGCCCGATGGCTCTTGCGTCATCGCGAAGGCCGCGGATAATTCGGTTCAGTACCTGTCGTTCAATTTCGACACGGGCGCATCGTCCCCGCTATTCGAATCGCCCGGCGCTCGCATGTATTTCGCGATTTCCGGCAACGGTTTGATGGCCTTTGCGAAGTCGGGCAACGTATTGGTTGCCGACGTGACCAAGCCCGATTCGAAACCCAAGAGTATCTACAGCGAAGCGCCCTGGCGTTTTCATGCCGATTGCGATATCTCGCCGGACGGCAAGACCGTATTGGCGACGGCGACCAAGGCCGGCAAGCCCGACATCTACCGGCTGTTGCGCATCGATGTCGCCAGCGGCCAGGCTGAAACCATTGCGGAAGCGGAATGGTTCATCGACCACGCCCATTTCTCGCCGTTCGATCCTGAATGGATCTGCTACGCCGATGGCGTTCCGAGCGATTACAAGCGGATGTGGGTATGGAACAAGCAGCGCGCCCCGAAGGGCCGGGCTCTTTTCAACCAGCGCCAGGCGGACGGCAAGGTGTTCGACGTCGGGCACGAGCGCGCCATGTTCAACAAGCCGGCGCTGCTGACCATTGCCTATGGCGGCGAAAGCAGCGCGCGTCCTTGCGGCTTGTACGAGGTCGGTTTCGATGGCAACTCGCGCCTGGTCAGTGAATCGATGCGCGATTTCCACTGCAACATCAGTCGCGATGGGCGTTTTGCCGTTGTCTCGCTGCAAGGCGAGTTCGAGCAAGTCCAGAAGCGCGCCGATGGCGATTGGAGCAGCAAGAGTGGCGGCTATGGCCTCAGCGACGTCGTGCTCGTGAACATGGCGACGGGCGCACGACAGTTTCTCTATCGCAGCTACAACTCCTCGGCCGGGCAGCCTTATGAAGTGCAGCCGAGCATCAGCCCGAATGGCCAATGGGTGCTGATGAAGAATGGGCGCGACCAGCGCGTCGTCGGAGTGGAGCTTGATCAGGGCAAGATGAAGGCGTTCCTGGGCTCCTAGGAAGCCACTGCGGAGCCCCGCACTGCGTCGGGGCTTCTGCAGTGATGTGGATCACCCGCGATCGAATAGCCGATCTGGAAAGGCTTCCCAGCCTCGGCTTGCGATCGCCGTTCGCCTCATCGTTCAAGTGGCTGGCGATAATGAGGCACGGCGATCTCTCGACGGGTGATGAGCATTGACTAGCATTCTTTTCGATTCAGACGATATACGCGTGCTCTATCGCCCGGGCGCGAATGACGTCGTGTTCATCAGTTTTGCTGAATTCGACACGTGCATCGATGGCACGAAGTTCTGGGGCGAATCGTTGTTCGCAGGCAGGAACGCCACCGCCATCGGCATCATGCCGGCACGGCCGAATTGGTATCCGGCATCGAAGATGGCCGTCGCGACCGCGACGATCCGGGCGCAGCTGAACAGATTTCCGGGTGCCAAGAGGGTGCTCTACGGCCATTCGCAAGGCGGCTACGGCGCCCTGCGCTACGGCGCGGAACTCCGCGCTGAAGTCGCAATAGCCTTCTGTCCACAATATTCCATTGCGGCAGCGGATGTCGGCGCGTTCGACCAGCGCTATCTGGAATATGCGCCGGACGAGCCGATGCGCCTCTTGCCGGAGCACTTGGCGCGCCGGAATTATGTGGTGGCGGATCCGTTTCACAAAATCGACATGATTCACGCCCACACCATCGGTGGGATGGGCCCCGTCGAGTTCTTCCCGCTGCCGTTCACTGGTCACGAATCCGTGCGACTGATCAGCGAGGCATCGATCGCCTGGCCTTACATCACCACCCTTGTCGAAGGCCAGGACGGTTTGGGGATCCCGTTGCGCCAAATGGTGCGCGCCAACAGGCGTCGCTCGCCGACGTATCTCGCGCACCTGGCCTCGGCGTTGCGCAACCGTCGGCGGCCCGGCTTGGCGATACCGCTATTCCGGCAAGTCAGGCGGATGCGCCAGGACAGGACCTCCGACCTGATCGGGCTGATTCAATGTCATTGCGACTTGAAACGCTACGCGGAAGCCTCGGAATTGCTCACGGAAATGGAGCTTTCCGCTGAACTCGACCTTGGAACGCTGCGGCGTCTCGTCTGGATATTCGGCAAGCTCGGCGATGCGGCGAATGTCACGGTCGTGGAAGATTTATTGAAAGCCAGGCGCTTGAATTAGCTTGGCGTGCAAAAATGAAGTGCCGGACGATCTCGCTCCAGTCGTTCACCATTGATTATATTGAAAACGAGATACTGAATTAATATGTCGCACGTTAATATTGTAACATCGGACAAGGGCTGGATACTCGAGCGACTGGCGACTGAGATTACCAAGCGCCTTCCTTATGTCCGGCTGTCCGGCGGCGTGGATCCGTCCGCGGACATTCAATACTACGTGACATATTCGTCGCGCAAGGAGCGCGTCTCCCCCATCGAGGTCGGCTATTTCGCACATCTCGAACCGCTGGGCGAGGCGCGCGAGAAATTCTTCGAGGTGGCCCGCAGTGTCGATCACTGCGTCTGTCACTCCCAGATCTACGAGAACCTCATCCGCGAGGCCGGCATCGAGCGTGTGAGCACGATCAGCCCGGGCGTGGATCTCGAGCATTTCAAGCCCATGGTGAAGATCGGCGTCGTGGGCCGCACCTACCACACGGGCCGCAAGGGCGAAGCCCTGGTTGCCCAGGTGATGGACATCCCGGGCATCGACTGGCATTTCACGGGCGAAGGGTGGCCGAAACCGGCGCTGAACATCCCTGACGAAGGCATGTCGGCCTTCTACAACGAGATGGACTACATCCTCGTGCCCGCCACCTACGAGGGCGGGCCGATGTCGGTGGTCGAGGCGCTGGCCTGCGGCACCCCGGTGATCGCACCTCCCATCGGTTGGGTGCCGAAGTATCCGCACATCGAATACGCCACGGGCGATGCCGCCGACCTGCGGCGCGTGTTGGTCGGCCTCGTCAAGGAGCGCGAAACCCTGCGGTCCAGCGTGCTCGACACCACCTGGGACGCCTGGGCGGAGGGCCACGACCGGCTGTTTCGCGCGCTGATGAAGGAGCGGGGCCTTACACCGTCCGCGATGGGCAATGGCAGCCAGGCGCGCACCGTGCGCTCCGCCGCCCTGTTCATGCATGGCAACGAAGCGAAGTCGATGGGCGGCCCCACGGTGCGCGTGCCCGGCACTGCCCGGGCATTGCGCGATCTTGGCATCGACGCCTCGGCGATGAGTTTCCCGGACAAGCTGGGCGCGAACGTCGACATCGTCCATGGCTTCAATGTCTGGTCGCCGGATTCCGCGCTGGCCTTGGCCAGGCGCATGCGCGAACTCGGCAAGCCCTTCGTGCTGTCGCCGATCTTCCTGGATCTTTCCACGCAGGCACTCTGGAACAAGGCGCTGCCCAAGCTGCTGCTGGCGAACAGGAACCCGGAATCGCTGGACGACGAGATCGCCGCGCTGAAGGAGCGGGTGCTGGGCGACATCGCGTCAGGCCGCATCAGCCACGAGCCGATGCCCGGCTATCACGCCATGGTGCGCGAGATCGTCTCGCTGGCGGACCACGTCATCCTGCTCAGCGAGCACGAACGTGCCCTGTTGCAGGAGATCGGTGCGCAGCTGGATGCAGCGACGGTGGTGCGCAATCCCGTCGACCCCGATGTCTTCGGCACCACCGACGCGGCCTTGTTCCGCGAGGCCTACGGCGTGGAGGACTACATCCTGTGCGTCGCACGCCTGGAACCACGCAAGAACCAGGCGCTGATGCTGCACGCGCTGCGCGATCTCAACCTGCCCATCGTGCTGATGGGGCATTCCGGCTCCGACACGGGCTACGAGGAGGTCATCAAGCGCTACGCCGGTGCCAAGGACAACATCCACCTGCTGGGACGCGTGGATCCAAAGTCGGGGCTGGTCGCATCGGCCATGGCGGGCGCCCGCGTGGTGGTGCTGCCGAGCTGGTGCGAGGGCGCGCCGTTGGCCGCCCTCGAGGCCGGCACCGCCGGCGCCTCGATGGTGCTGTCCGACCGCTCGTCGGAGCGGGAGTATTTTGGAAGCCATGCCCGCTATTGCGACCCCAGTTCGCCGGACTCGCTGCGCACCCAGATCCTGGAGGCCTACGACAGCCCCTTCGACCAGGCGCGCAAGGACGAAGTGAAGGCGCATGTCAGCAACTTCAGTTGGCAGCGCTATGGCAAGGAGACGGCGGACGTGTATCGCCGCACGCTGACGGATCTGGGCGATGCGTCGGTCGTTCCGGCGCGCGAGGTCCTCCACGTCGCCGCCGAACAGAAGCGCAAGCGCACGGTCATCTACGACCTGACCACCAGCGCCAACCATTCCGGACACTGGACGGGCATCAGCCGGTTCGAGGTCCTGCTGGCCCTGGCGTTGGCCGAACGCGATGACCTCGACATCGAGTTCGTGGTCTGGCGCGACAGCCTGCACGACTACGTCCGGATCCCGGTGCAGGCGCTGCGCGACAACGCCATCAAGGAATATGTGGAGTACGCGACCCGGCGCGGTTTCCGCGCCACCAAGGTGGCGGCGGGATCCATCCTGCTGGTCGGGGGCAGCGCGTGGATGCAGAGCGCCCACTATCCGGCGGGCGCCGTCAATTTCGCGCACAACAACGACCTGGTCCTGACCACCGTCTTCCACGACCTGATCCCGGCGAAATTCCCCTTGTGGTTCAAGGAGGCCTACGCCCCGGTGTTCGAGCGCAACCTGAAGGTCATGCTGGCCGCCAGCCGCAGGATTCTGGCCGTGTCCGACAACACCCGGCGCGACGTCGAGCAGTTCGCCTACCGCAACAACCTGTTCATTCCTGCCATCGACCTGGTGCGCGAGGGCGACGAGATCGCCACGCCGGGCAGTGGCACGGACGTGGATCCGCAGGTGCAGGCCAAGCTGGCGGATCGCGATTTCGTGCTGGCGGTGGGCGCGATCCACACCCGCAAGAACTACCTCCTGCTCTACAACCTCTGGACGAGGCTGGTGGAGAAGATGGGCCGCAAGTGCCCGCGACTGGTGATCGTCGGCGGCGCGGCCTGGAACGGCCAGGAACTGGCGCGTGCCTTCAACACCGACCCGCAGCTGGCCGACGCGGTGCAGCTGCTGGAGGACATCGACGACACCACGCTGGACTGGCTCTACCGCGCCAGCATCTTCACCGTCTACCCGTCCCTCTATGAGGGTTGGGGCCTGCCGGTGGGCGAGAGCCTAGCCCGCGGCAAGATCTGCATCGCCTCGAATACGTCCTCGGTGCCGGAGATCGCCCCGGACCAGACCGACCTGATCGATCCGCTGGATTTCAGCGCCTGGCTGGCCCGCATCTACATGTATGCGCAGAGTCGAGCGGCGCGCGAGGCCCGCGAGGCCGAGATCGTCGCCGGCTATGCACAGACTCCGTGGGCCCGAACCGCCGCCGACCTGATGGCGGCGCTGGGCCGCGGGGAGGCGGTGTCGCCCTTCTGGAACACCTGCACGCCGGGTCGCATCCAGAAGCTCGCCGAGGCGGCCACGACGCCCGCCCTCCGTCGCCAGGGGTGGCATCGAGCCGAAAGCTGGGGGGCCTGGACCTCGCAGTTGTCCGCCCGGCTCACCTTGCGCCTGTCGACGCCCGTGGGGGCGGCCGGAGGCGTCCTGCTGTTGAGGGGGCGCGTGCTGCTCCGCCATCCCGGCCAGTTCGAGTGCACCGTGCGTGTCGCCGACCAGACGGTGGGAACGCTGGCCTTCGTCAACGACAGCCTCCAGCTGTTCTCCCTGGAATTGCCGGCGGCCCTGGTCTCGGGCGCCAGCAGCCTGGAGATCGAGTTCGTCTCGTCGCATCTGATCTCCGTCGCCGAGTTCACCAACAAGCCGGACAGGCGCTCGGTGGGCGTCGGCATCGACTGGATCTGCGTCGTCGACAAGGCACATCCGTTGCAGATCGCCGATTATTCGGAGAACGGCCTGCTGCCGCGGGATGCCCTGGTGCTGGGCGTGCCAGTCGACCTGCTGCATGACTCGCACAGGCTGCCGATCCTGGCGGGCAAGAAGGTGGTTACCGACAGTGCCTGGGGCCAGCGCGTCGTGGGCGGCGATCCGACACTGAGCCTCAAGCTGCATGCGCCCGTCACCGAGGATCTGTTCGTCCACCTGCGCTACCGCGCCGTGGCCACCCCGGAGGCACCGGCGCGTCTTTCGGTGGTGATCCGCGACACCGCCACGGGCCTGATCACCTTCATTGGCTCGATCACCGCCGACGACGACCAGATTCAGCAATCCACCTTGCGCATTCCGGTGAACATCGCGGTCCAGCAACAGCCCTTGTTGCTGGAGTTCCTCGGCGACAAGCTGCGCACGCCCAAGGAATTGGCACTGGGCGCGGACAGCCAACCATTCAGCCTCGGCTTTTTCGAGTGCGCCGTGTGTGATGCGACAGGCGTGGCCGAACCGGTCCGCGCCCGCTGCGCCCTGGGAGAGATCCTTCGCTTCTCGTCGGTTCCGCAGGAGGGCGAGACTTCGGGCTTGCCGTTCCTGGATACCCGCAGCTGGCACTTGCCGGAGGAGTTCGGCGTCTGGGCCCGGGGGCGCGTCGCGGGCTTGCGCCTGCACCTGCCCGAGCTGCCGGAGGACAGTGCGCTGGAACTGCGTCTCGGCCTGGTGCTGCCGGGCGACTGGGACGCCTATGAGGGATCGCCCACGTTGACCGTTCGCGTCAATGGCAGCGAGGTGTGGAGTCGGGCCAATCACACGGGTGGCGAGTTGACGATCCGAGCGATGCTGCCGGCGACCCTGATCGGCGACAACGGCAAGCTGGACATCGAGATCGAGGGCGGCAAGACCTTCGTGCCGTCGCTGCAGACGCCGCTGCTGACCAAGGACGATCGCACGATCGGCATCGGCCTGGCCGCCCTGGAAATCCTGCCCTGCTTGCCGGCGCCGTTGGACCGGATCATCACCTTCGATATCCAGAACTGCCCGACCGGGCTGCAGCTGAGCGACGGTTTGCAGCTCGAGGGCGCGGGCAAGCTGAGCGTCACGGGGGCCGGAGGCGTGCTCTCCCTGCTCTTGCCGTCCGGGATCGACGGTCGCTTGCGCGTGATGGCCTTGCTGCGTGCCGAAGACCAGGGCGCACCGAACCTGAGCGTGCAGATGACGGCGAACGAAGAGGCGCCGGTGACGCTCCAACTGAAAGCCGGTGGGTCCCAGGTGGTCAGCTTCGGCGATGTCGTCGGCAGCGCTGCCGGCAGGCT
>FTCV01000823.1_pt1 | contig 12948 bp, 16 predicted proteins | sample 1639691 | NCBI WGS metagenome assembly FTCV01 (sample SAMEA3914864, study PRJEB12502) | metagenome | biome: forest; material: soil | place: USA | collected 2012-03-12 | depth 0.3 m
AACCAGCAGCGTGACGATCAGTGCTCCGTTAAGCGCGAGCAGGCTGATGACGACATTCGGTTGGGGCGCAATCGGGGTTACGCCAATCAGCACCAGGAATGTCGCGAGCGCCGAGAGCATGGCGACCACGCCGACAACCGGTCCCAGCGAACCGGTGCCGCGATCCGCCAGGTCAATCAGGCGCGAAGACGGCGCTTGCTTTCCCGGAACAGTCGTCATCCGTACTCTTGCCTTGGCTCGTTGCAGCAGACCGACTGCCGTGCCCGTCAAGGGAACGCCGCGGCGATGGCATCAGGAATGACGCCGATGCGCAACAGTGTTGTGCGAATGCGACAATATTTCGGCAAAGGCAAGCGTAATGTCCCCAAGACGACCAACGTCTTGGGGATCAGCTATCGGATGGAGCGCACCACGCGGATGTCGAGATCGCGTATCTTCTTCCGCAGCGTATTGCGGTTTAGTCCAAGCATATCAGCGGCCTTGATCTGGTTGCCGCGCGTCGCCGAAAGCGCGGCAGCGATCAGTGGTTGCTCAATCTCGCGCAGGATGCGGTCGTAAAGGCCGGGAGGCGGCAATCCATCGCCAAAACCGGAGAAATATTGCCGCAAATGGCCTTCGACGAAATCCGAAAGCGAAGCGTTGGTGGAAACCGGTGTCTCGCCAGTCGCGCTTGGCAGCGTCGGAGATTGGTCCTGGAGTTCGAGATCGACCACAGGCCCGCTGATCGTCTCCTGCGGATAAAGCGCAGCAAGCCGCCGAATCAGATTTTCGAGTTCGCGTACGTTGCCCGGCCAACGATAGGTCTTGAGCCGCTCGGTCGCCTCGCTGTCGATATGCTTGCGGGGCAAGCCCTCCTTCGCCGCCTGCTTGAAGAAGTGTCGGGCAAGATCCGGAATATCCTCGGCGCGTTCGCGCAACGCTGGGAGCCGGATCGGCACGACATTGAGACGGAAATACAGGTCCTCGCGGAAAAGCCCCTGCGCGATCAGCCCGCGCAGATCCTTGTTGGTCGCAGCCACGATGCGCACGTCGGTCTTGATCGGCGTACGGCCGCCGACCGTCATATATTCGCCCTGCTGCAGCACGCGCAGCAGGCGTGTCTGCGCATCCATCGGCATATCGCCGATTTCATCAAGGAAAAGCGTGCCGCCCTGCGCTTGCTCGAAGCGGCCGACGCCCTTCTGGTTCGCGCCAGTGAAGGAGCCCTTCTCATGGCCAAACAAGTCGGATTCGATCAGGTCGCGCGGGATCGCCGCCATATTGACCGCGACGAAGGGCCCGCCCCTACGCTTGCCGTAATCATGCAGGGCGCGCGCAATCAACTCTTTACCGGTGCCGGACTCGCCGGTGATCATCACCGTCAAGTCAGTCTGCATCAACCTGGCGAGCGCACGGTAAACTTCCTGCATCGCTGGTGAGCGACCGACGAGCGGCATATCTTCCGCTTCCTCGATCAGTTTGCGGAAATCGGCTTCCTTCGGCGCGGCTAGCGCGCGCCCGACGATCGCCACCAGTTCCTTGAGGTCGAACGGCTTCGGCAGGTAATCGTAAGCACCCTGCTCCGAGGCCTTGATCGCCGTCATGAACGTGTTCTGGGCGCTCATCACCAGTATAGGCAAATCGGGCCGGAGCCGTTTGATCCTCGGGATCAGGTCGAAGGCATTCTCATCCGGCATCACGACGTCGGTGATGACAAGGTCTCCATCACCGTTATGCACCCATTCCCAGAGCGCGCCGGCCGTAGCCGCTGCCTTGACCTGATAGCCCGCGCGGCTCAGCGCCTGGCTGACAACGGTTCTAATGGCGGCATCATCGTCGGCGACTAGAATTTTTCTTGTTGACGGCTGCATGTGTCGCTCAAGCATCTCCGGATAAGGCCTCATGGCCTGTCACTGTCGGCAGCAGCACACGGAAGATCGTTTTGTTCGGAACGCTCTCGCATTCGACGATGCCGCCGTGGACGCCTATCACCTTGGCGACCAAGGCAAGACCCAGACCACTCCCGTTCGTCTTCGTCGTAACGAAGGGATCAAAGAGCAGCGGCAGCAGCTCCGCCGGGACGCCGGGACCATTGTCGCGGACGCAAACTTCAAGCGGCAGACTGACCCGATTGCGCGAGCCGGCGACCGCCATGCGTACACCGGGACGATAAGCCGTCGTGAGATTGATCTCGCCATCCGTCCTATTGTTTTCAATAGCTTCGGTGGCGTTCTTGACCAGATTCAGAAACACTTGGATCAACTGATCTCGGTTGCCCATCACCGGTGGCAAGGATGGGTCGTAGGACTCTCGAATGCGCAAGCCGCGCGCGAAACCGGAGAGCGCGATCGCCTTCACGTGGTCGAGAACCGAATGGATATTGATCGGCTCCATGATCAGCGGCCGGCCATCGGAAAACATTTCGAACCGATCGACGAGACGCACGATCCGATCGGTTTCCTCGCGGATCAGGCGAGTCAATCCACGATCCTCGGCGCTGACCGACCCCTCGAGGAGCTGAGCCGCGCCACTGATACCGGAAAGCGGATTTTTGATCTCATGCGCAAGCATCGCCGACAGCGTCGCGATCGATCGGGCTGCCCCACGATGCGTCAATTGTCTGCTCATTTTATCGGCAATTGTTCGTTCTTGCAGCATAATCACATATTTTTCGGGCGGCGTCCCCAGCGGACCGATGAAGATATCGACAAGCCGTTCGGGTGCACCGCGCGACGGCGCCAGTTCGACGGCATATTCGTTATAGGTTGCGGCGTTGGCGCGAGCGTTTTCGTAAAGATGCGTCAGCGGCGAGTGCGAGCCGCAAAGATCGCCCAACGTGCGCCGACGCATCAACGCGCGGCTCATCTCAAAAAAGCTTTCGGCGGCCGGCGTCGCATCGATGATGTCGCCATGCAAGCCGACCCACAGGATCGGATTGGGCAGACTGCTCAGCGTCGCATCAGACTTATCGCCGAAACTGGGTTCGAACATCTGCATATCGTAGGCCAGATCGTCACTCATGCGGCAAGACGCTCCGCGGTTTCATTGAAGGCCTGGCGCAAAAGGGCGATCACTTCTGCGGGATCGTCCGACCGGACAGCCTTGGCCGCGATTGCCTGAGCGGCCGTCTCGCCAAGCTCCGCGAAATAGGCGGCCACATGTTTGCGCGCATGGCGGATGCCGACCGCGAGGCCAAAATGCGTCAGCAAGCCCTCGTAATGTTCAACAGCGATTTCACCTGCCTGTCGGCGTGAAATAGGTCTGGGTGGCAACCCGTCGAGTTCACGGGCGATATCGCCGACAAGCCAGGGGCGCCCAAGCGCCGCCCGGCCAATCATCACGGCAGCCGCCCCGCTTTCCGCAAAAGCGTGGCGAGCTTGGGCTGCGCTGCCAATATCGCCATTGATCACAACCGGCAGGTTTGTCGCTTCAACGACAGGCCGTACCTCGCGCCATCGCGCCGTGCCCTTGTAGAATTGATTGCGTGTGCGGGCGTGGACTGTGATGAGCGCTGCGCCAAGCCTCTCTGCCCGTCGCGCCAGTTCCGGCGCATTAATCGATGCGTCATCCCATCCTAGCCGCATCTTGACCGTGACGGGGATGGAGACCGCTTTCACCGCCGCTTCGATTAACCTGGCGGCAAGATCGAGATCACGCATCAGCGCGGAACCGGCATAACCACCGATAACGCGCTTCGCCGGGCAGCCCATATTGATATCGACAACAGCCGCACCGGAGGCTTCCGCCAGCAGCGCCGCCTCGCGCATCCAGTGCGGATCACGACCGGCAAGCTGCACGATATGCGGCGAGACGCCCTGCCCTTCGGCGCGAAGGCAGGTCTCGGCATCCTGTTTCACGAATTGATCGCAGGCGACCATTTCCGAAACCACCGCGGAGGCGCCAAGCCGGCGCGCGATCCTGCGCATCACGACATCCGTCACCCCGGACATCGGCGCCAGAAAGGCCCGACCATCCAGGCCGACCGATCCGATCCCAAATCCCGACATCAAAACCCTTCATGCCTTACGCAAAGGCGTTTTATAGCACGCCCTGCATCTTTTTGCAGCGCGGCATGAATGCATTTGCCTTGCATTTGACGCAACGCGGTAAAAAGCGCAAATCGCGAGGTGCTGAGCCTACGGAGCTTTCCATGCCGCAAGTCCTTGCCCTGATCGTCGCCGCCGGCCGCGGCGAAAGGCTGGGCGGCGAAATTCCCAAGCAATATATGGAGATTGCGGAGAAGAGCTTGCTTGGCCACGCCATCGACGCCTTCGCCGTACACCCGATGGTGGAACGTATCGCCGTCGTCATCAATGGCATGGATGAGGAACGCTACAAGGCTGCCGTAAGCTCCATTGGCCAAGGCAAGTTACTCCCGCCCACGCATGGCGGGGCGACGAGACAGGAAAGCGTTCGCAAGGGACTGCAGGCGCTAGAGGGCTCATCCGACGCTGTCGTATTGATCCACGACGCGGCCCGCCCCTTCCTCGGCGAAAGCCTGATCACCCGGGCGATTGCCGCAGCCGAGCGTCATCAAGCGGCTATTCCTGTCCTTCCCCTGTCGGATACGATCAAGCATGTCGATGCGGCAGGTTTGGTCCTCGCAACCCCAGACCGCGAAACATTGCGAGCGGTGCAGACACCACAGGCTTTCCGGCTTTCGCTGATCCGCGACAGCCACCAGGCTGCGATAGAGGCAAAAGCCGCCGGCTTCACCGACGACGCGTCGATCTGCGAATGGGCCGGCCATCTGGTGGCAACCTTTGCTGGCGATCTGGAAACCTTCAAGGTGACGACGCGTGAAGATTTCGCCCGCGCGGCCTGGCTCGTCGGCAACAGGACCGAAGCACGCGATATCCGCGTCGCAACCGGCTATGACGTTCACGCCTTTGGTCCGGGCGACCACGTCTGGCTTGGCGGTGTGAAGATCGCGCATGACCAGGCGCTAATCGGCCATTCTGATGCAGATCCCGTCCTGCACGCCCTTACAGACGCCCTGCTCGGCGCAATTGGCGACGGCGATATCGGGGTGCATTTTCCACCCTCTGACCCACAATGGCGCGGCGCGCCCTCCCATCTCTTCCTCGCCGACGCCGCCCGAAGGGTACGTGAGCGGAATGGCCGCATCGTGCATCTCGACGCAACTGTGGTGTGCGAGGCGCCGAAGATTGGCCCAAACCGCGAATCCATGCGCGCGGCAATCGCGCAAGCGGCCAGTGTGGTGATCGATCAGGTTGGCCTGAAGGCGACCACCTCCGAAAGACTTGGGTTCACCGGCCGGCGCGAGGGAATTGCCGCGCTCGCCACCGCAACCGTGGAGCTACCTCGATGACGGACCAGCAAACCATCCGCACGGCCGCGACCCGCGTGCTTGCCGTTGCAAGTACGCGCAGCTTGACGATCGCGACGGCGGAATCCTGTACGGGCGGCCTCGTTGCCGGGGCTCTTACCGAGATTGCCGGCTCTTCGGCCGTCGTCTCCTGCGGTTTCGTGACCTATTCAAATGAGGCCAAGCAGAAGATGCTCGGCGTTCAGGATGCAACCCTTGCCGCATATGGCGCGGTGAGCGCCGAGACAGCCCGAGAAATGGTGTTGGGCGCTCTCGAACGCGCCGATGTTGATTTGGCGGTCGCGATCACCGGCATCGCCGGCCCCGGAGGCGGCAGCGAAGAGAAGCCGGTCGGGCTCGTCTGGTTCGCAGCCGCCAGCCGCGACGGCCGGGTCGATCTCATCGAACAGCATTTCGGCGATATCGGCCGCTCCGCCGTTCGCCAGGCAAGTGTACTCCAGGCGCTGACAATGCTGGAGAAAATGGCGGCACGGCCGATGATGGCTTAGAGGTCGGCAAGATACGCGGCCATCTATCTACGCCTTGGCCCCGTAGATCTTGTCCGCTCGCGTCTCGAAAGACTGCGCCATCTTACGAAACACCGTGTCGAACACCGCGCCCGCCAGCATGCCGAAGGTGCGGCTCTTGAAGGCGTAATCGATGAAGAAGGTGATTTCGGAGCCTTCCGCCACGTCCTTGAAGGACCAGCGGTTTTCGAGATGGCTGAAAGGCCCGTCGACATATTCGACCAGGATGGAATTGTTTGACCGGTCGAGCCTCACCTTGGTGGTGAAAGTCTCGCGGATCATCTTATAGCCGATGCTCATATCGGCGAGCAGTTGCACCACCCCGTTCTCGCTCTCGTTGCGGCGGCGGATCGCAAGCCGCTCGCACATCGGCACGAATTCTGGGTAGCGCTCGACATCCGCCACCAGATCGAACATCTGGCCGGCGGAATGTCTGACGCTGCGTTTCGTCCGAAACTGCGGCACGAAAAACCGATCAGGCGGCGTCGGCTGCGATCGTCGCCTTGCTGATCCGATCCGGATCGCGCACGGGCTCGCCGCGCTTGATCTTGTCGACGTTGTCCATGCCTTCCGTCACCTTGCCCCAGACAGTGTACTGGCGATCAAGGAAGGTCGCGTCGTCGAACACGATGAAGAACTGGCTGTTGGCCGAATGCGGCGCGCTGGTGCGGGCCATCGAGCAGACGCCGCGCACATGCGGCTCGGCATTGAACTCGGCCTTGAGATCCGGATATTCGGAGCCGCCCGTGCCTGTGCCATGCGGGCAGCCAGTCTGCGCCATGAAGCCGTCAATGACGCGATGGAAGGCGACACCGTCATAGAAACCTTCGCGAACGAGGGTCTTGATGCGCTCGACATGGCCAGGCGCCAGATCAGGGCGCAATTCGATCACGACCTTGCCCTTGGTCGTATCGAGGATGAGGGTGTTTTCGGCGTCGCTCATATCTTCACTTCCTTCTTGGCGTTGCTGATGAACCGGATCAGATAAGCCCGGCCGGCAATCGCTTTCTCGAAACCACCGCCAAGCGGCAGCGGCGTGCAGCGCGAAATAGCATCAATGACGCGGTTGACGAAAGCCTCTTGCCCGCGATCTTCTGCCGTCGGCAATCCGAAGGTGATGTGAGGCGTGCCCAGCAAAGTGCCATCGGCCCGGAAGATCAGTCGGAAAGTCACTTGCCGCGTCTTGCTGTCATCGGCTTCAGGCGCGATGCATTGCCCGATATAGGGGGCAACCTCGTCTAGCCGCGTCACCACGCTCAGCTTCGGCCGGTTTTCGGAAAGACGGATATTGGCGCGATAGCTTTCGCCGAAAGGCGCAGCCGGCGGCGCGACACTGTTAGGATCGTAATAGCGGCGGCCAAGCTGTTCGCGGTAAAGCGGTTTTGGCAGCACACTCCCGCCTGGATGTCCGCTGCGATACAATTCGCGGTGGTAACGTTCCTGCGGTGAAAGACAGGCATCCTTGGCCTGTCCAGGGCAGCGGTCGAATATCTGCGCTGCCCCCGGCGCGTTGGCGGCCGGAAGCAGCAAGGCGGCAAACAGGAAGGCTATCGAACGTTTCATCGGCGTCCTCACCCTTCCTGATATGGTTTACTTGGCGTCGGCGGCCAACTGCATCTTCACGATTTTGTCAGGGCTTTGCACCTGGCCATTGGCGGCGGAAGAGCCTTTCTTGATCTTGTCGACAACTTCCATACCGGAGGTTACTTCGCCGACGATTGTATACTGACCGTCAAGCGACGAGCTCTGGTCGAACATGATGAAGAACTGCGAATTGGCCGAATTCGGATTCTGCGCCCGCGCCATACCGACAGTGCCGCGCACGAACTTCGCCTTGTTGGTGAACTCGGCCGGAAGATCCGGCAGGTCCGAACCGCCGGTGCCGGTACCGGTCGGATCGCCGGTCTGCGCCATGAAGCCGTCAATCACGCGGTGGAAGACGACACCGTTGTAGAAGCCGCGCTTGGTCAGCGTCTTGATCTGCGCAACATGCTTCGGCGCGAGGTCGGGACGGAGCCGAATCGTGATGCGTCCATCCTTCGTGTCGAGATAGACGGTGTTCTGCGGGTCTGCCTTGGGCGCCTGCGCAATGGCTGCGGAAGAAATCCCGGCAAGCCCGGCGACGAGCCCAAAGGCGAGGAGGTTGCGACGATGCATCTTGATTGTCTCCAGAGGTGTTTGCCCGAACCGTTCAGGCCTTCTTGAACTTCTCGGCCAGTTTCTCGGCAACGAAGCCTGGCACGAAGGCGGATACATCCCCGCCCATGGCCGCGACCTGACGCACCAATGTCGCCGTAATATGACGATCTTCGGGACTGGCCGGCAGGAATACCGTCTGGAGGCCTGGCGCCATGACACTGTTCATGCCGGCCATCTGCATTTCATAGTCGAGGTCAGTGCCGTCGCGCAGGCCGCGGATCAGGAGGCTTGCCCCAACATCGCCGGCGAAATGCGTGACGAGATTGTCGAACATTGCGACCTCGATCGTCGCTCCTGCCGCCTTCGCCATCGGACCGCCGACAGCTTCGATCATCACCTTGCGCTCCCCCGGCGTGAACATCGGCGCTTTCGACGGATGGATGCCGATCGCGACGATCAGCTTGTCGCAGAGCTTCAACGCGCCGCGCAGCATATCGACATGACCATTGGTCAGCGGGTCGAAGGAGCCGGGGTAGAGCGCAATACGGATCATGGCCGCCATGGTTAGCCTGCTTTGCCATTCAAGGGAATTCGCGCGTATCCAAATATTTGGATAGCCTGCGCGAATCCCGGCCGTGCAAAGCGGCCTCTCATTCGGGAGAAATCCATGCCATCGCTCGAAATGCGCGATCTCGCCAAGCCATTCTGCGTCACGAAAGGCAAGGGTTTCGATCTTTCGGACTACCCGACTGCGGATCGCAAGGGCTCCGGCCTGGACAAAAGCGAAGCAAAGAAACTTTTGGAATCAGGTGTTGCCGCGCTCGCCGAAATGCAGGAGCGGCTTTACGCCGATGACCGCTGGTCGGTCCTGATCATCTTCCAGGCTATGGATGCGGCGGGAAAAGATGGAACGATCAAGCACGTGATGTCCGGCGTTAACCCGCAGGGCTGCCAGGTCCATGCGTTCAAATCGCCCTCACCCGAAGAACTCGATCATGATTTTCTCTGGCGCACGACTTGTCGCATGCCGGAGCGCGGTCGCATCGGCATCTTCAACCGCTCCTATTACGAGGAGGTGCTTGTCGCTCGTGTCCACGAGGACATCCTGCATGGGCAGCGCATTCCTCCGGGCCTGATCCGCAAGCATGTCTGGGAGCATCGCTTCGAGTCGATTGCGGATTTCGAAAAGCATATGGCGCGCAACGGCACGCTGATCCTGAAATTCTTCCTCAACGTCTCACGCAAGGAGCAGAAGGCCCGCCTGCTGGAGCGGATCGACGATCCTGCGAAGAACTGGAAGTTCGATCCGCGCGACGTCGTCGAACGCGGCCATTGGAAGGGATATATGGCCGCCTACGAGGAAGCGATCAGCGCAACCGCTTCGAAACACGCGCCCTGGTACGTGATTCCTGCGGATGACAAGTGGTTCGCCCGGGCGGCCGTGATGTCAGCGATCGTCACCGAGATGGAAAAGCTCGACCTGACCTATCCCGTGCTTGCCGAGCAGGCGAAAGGCAAGCTGGCTGAGGCGCGCCGGACGCTCGAAGACGAATAGTTTGCAGCGCTACGCTCGTTTATCTGGTGCTTAGAAGCCGAACTTCCTTGGGTTGGCGAGGATCGTGTCCACGATTCCCTCCGGTTCGGAAATCTCGATCTGCTCAAGCAATCGGACCATAACATCCCGATCGCGCCGATGCGCAGCTTCGTCCCACTGTGCAATGATGCCAGCTTCCGCCAATCGCTCGTTGATGGTCATGCCCGCGAAGCGCGCATCCTGCTCACTCATGGCGGTATCCCGGTGCGGCCACACGCATTCTAGACCGGTACTGGCGGTGAGACGACCGCACCCTGGTTTGCAAGAAACTCCAGGACCTTACCATGATCGCTTAACACGGTTTCAGCGCCAGCCGCCGTCAAGCGGCTGGGTAAAGTCGGATCGGCATGGCTGCCACCGATGAAACCGGCGACGCGCATGCCGGCACGTTTCGCCGCCGTGACGCCTGCCGCCGAATCTTCCAGCACAAGGCAGTCCGAAGGGTCGAACCCCATCTGCGAAGCGGCAAAGAGAAACACATCGGGCGCAGGCTTGCCCCGCGCCACTTGGGAGGCGGAGAAAATGCCGGGATCGAAAGCCTCGAGCAGACCGACAAGCCCGAGATTTTTCCGCAGCGACGGCAGCCCTGTCGACGACGCAACGCATTTCGGCGTCTCCAGCCGTCCCAACAGTTCCTGAACGCCGGCGATCGGTTGCAATTCCTCCGCGAAACGCGCCCGCGTGCGCTCCAACTCCGCATTTCGGAACTCAGCCGGCACAGCGCGGCCAAGCTCATGCTCGATCAGCACCCAGCTATCGGCATAAGGAATGCCGGTGAAGCGGCTCGCGAATTCATGCATGGTCATCGGGCGGCCAAGCCGCGTCATCATCTCGGCGCCGGCCGAACAGGCGATGATCTCGCTGTCGATCAACACACCGTCACAATCGAAAATGATCAGCACCGCGGGCATCCTTCTGAACAGCGCGAAACATCTAACGTGCAACGACTCGTGATGCCAGCGGACTTGCGCTCGGCGACAACCGGCGCGACTATCGGATTGCATTGAAGCGAAGCGAAAAATTCGAGCGATGCGATTGCCGCCAATGGCGCGCCTTGGGAGGGAAACATGCTGTCTCGCCGTAAGTTCTTCGCCGGATGCGCGCTTTGCGCGATTACCGGGTTCGCCGCCACCGATGCCTCGGCGCAATCGTCGCCTCCTGCCGCCACGCCTGGCCTGACACGCAAGCTGTTGCAGCAGGTCGATGGTCCGACACCGGGCTACGTTACGATCGTGATGGAAGTGACGATCGATGCCGGAGCCAAGGTCGCGCGCCATACGCATCCAGGCGTTGAATCCTCCTATATCATCGAAGGCGGTGGTGAGTTAATTATCGAAGGTCAGCCGAACAAGCCGGTCAAAGCCGGTGACGGTTTCCAGATCCCCGTCGGCGTCATTCATGCGCTCAACAATGGTGACAAACCGACCAAGCTCGCAGGCACTTATATTGTCGAGAAAGGCAAGCCACTCGCCTCGCCGGCCTAATACTTGGCTCGGGTGATTGCTCTGTCGGATTGCGGCGGTCGCATTGAAACGACCGAAACAGCCGCCGCATTCCGTCCTGGCGCTTTCGATCTCAGGAAATCGGAAGGAACCTTGGCATGACATTGCGATCAATTTCACAGTCGAGAATGCTGATTGCCTTTATTGCAATCTGGTTTTCGCAGGGCCACGCCAGCGCCAAGGACCCTCAACTTGTCGCCGGCCGCTGCGAAGCATCGAGCCACACTGCCGAAGGCCCGATCGGCTCCGATCTGACAAAACGGCAGTCACGATTTTATTGTGATACCGCCGTGATAATTTTCCTGGACGACCGTCCAGGGCATGTCCTCATTCAGTTCGTCGAAAAGAAGTCCCACAGTTCTTCACCATTGGGCTTTGGCGGTAAAATCGATGGCGACGGCCAAATAATTCAGGTCGAGCACGCGTATTTGCAGCCGGGCAAGCCAATCGCGGTGAGCGAAGGTTACTGCAAGTTCTTTTTCCAAAACCAGAAAATGAACGGAATCGCTTGCGGCATGAAACTTGACGAAGCCGGCAGGCGAACAACGGCAATAGTCGGCTTCACAGCGTCGCCGGGACAATAAGACAGGCTTTTGCCCGGCGGATCAGTGCTTTACCTTGAAGGCCAGAGCCGCAGCAATGATCGCGGCGTTATCGGCGGCGATCGAGCCATCCGGCATCGTCAAACCGTCTTCCAGGCCGAGCCGCTGCGAGAGATTTTTCGCAACAGCCATCTCAAACAGTGGCCACATCGTCGCTTCCATACCGTGCAGCAGGATGGAGCGCGTACAGCCGGCGCGATCAAGTTGCCCAAGCATCGCTTTCGCAACACGCAGCGCCTTCTCGGGGTCCGGCTCGATCACCTCGACCAGGACCCGAAACGCACGCTCGACCAGCCCGGCCTCGAGCGCCTTTTCGACATCTTCCTCATCAAAAAGGCCAAGCTCGATGCCAATGTCAGCCCTTTTCAAGGCTTGGGCGACGTCCTCAGCGCCCTCCTCACGGATATTCAGCGAGGCATAATCGGGTCGCGCGAGCCAGCCGCCAATGCAGGCTGCCGTTTTGGCGTGATCGCCTTCAATCCAGACGCCGGTCGAAACCCCGAACAGCGTCCCCGGCAGCGCCTTCCGGAAGCTCGTCACCAGCGGAATAACCGCCTGTGGTTGGAGCGTCTCCCGTCCTTGCTCGTCCGTCAGATGCAAATGCACCTCATTGGTGCCAGCCCTGACAACCGCAACTGAGTCCGCAACGATCCGGTCCGGTGTCAGCGGCAGAGCTTCATGCTCTGCCGCCTTACGCGCGCCGTTGATCGCGGCCTGAAGGATCATGCCTCTTCGGCTCCCTCGCCCGTATCTTCGCCGGTATCCTCTTCGCCTTCCGGCTCACTGATGCGCTCGACGGAGACGACATGCTCGTCCTCGCGGGTGTTGAAGACGGTCACGCCCTGCGTCGAACGGCCGGCAACGCGGATGCCATTCACCGGGCAACGGATCAATTGCCCACCATCGGTGACGAGCATGATCTGATCGGTTTCCTCCACCGGGAAGGAAGCGACCAGCGGCCCATTGCGATCGGTCACTGCCATCGCGACGATGCCTTTGCCGCCGCGATTGGTGACGCGATACTCGTAGGAAACCGTCCGCTTGCCATAGCCATTGGCGGAGAGGGTCAAAACGACCTGTTCGGCCGCCGACATCTCGCTGTAGCGATCCTGACCGAGCTGGACGGTGCCGTTGCCTTCATCGGCCTCAGCTTCCACCGGCTCTTCGCCATTCTCGCCGGTCACAGCGCGGCGCATCTTCATATAAGCAGTTCGCTCGTCCGCCGTCGCCTCGAGATGGCGCAGGATGGCGAGCGAAATCACCTTGTCGTCATCCG
>FTCV01000906.1_pt1 | contig 12914 bp, 9 predicted proteins | sample 1639691 | NCBI WGS metagenome assembly FTCV01 (sample SAMEA3914864, study PRJEB12502) | metagenome | biome: forest; material: soil | place: USA | collected 2012-03-12 | depth 0.3 m
CGGGCGCCAGCCTTGCCGGCGCTGCTTTTCGCGGTTTGCATCTCAGTTCGCATCCTTGGCCCCATCATGGCTTATACGTGGGCAGCTTCTGCCCCTTGAGCAGCGCACCAGCGCCCTGTTCGTCGATCTTCTCGGTTACCGAGCGCAAGGCGCGGCTGGTCGCCTGCAAATCCCGGATCGCGGCTTCGGCGGCGGGCAGCGTCTGGTCGGACACCTTATCGAACGCCGGCTGCGCGTGTTGCAGTGTCTGGTCCAGCGTATCCATGGACTTCTGCGCCGATGCTAGCGTCTTGCGCAGCTGATCGGCCAGCGAATTGCCCTGATCGCCCAGCAGGCTGTCCGCCTTGCCGGCCACGCCTTCGAACGCCGCCAGCGTCTTGGTCGCCTGATCCAGCGTGCCCTGAAGCTGCACCAGCGTCTTGCGCACTTCCGGCGTGGCGACGGACAGATCGTGCGTCATCTTGTCGGTGTTCTTGAGGATACCGGTGATCGATCGCCGGTTATCATCCGATAGCAGCAAGTTCAGGTTTTCGGTCAGCGTCGCCAATCGCTCCAGCAGCAGCGGTGCGTTGGACAGAATTTCGCCCAAGCCGCCGCGCTTGGTGGGGATCACCGGCACGCCTTCAGGGCCCGGTTCCATCAACAGCGGTGCGCCCTTCACGGCGCCTTCAAGCTGGATGTCGGACACGCCGGTGAAGCTGCCCTGGATCGTCGCCGTGGTGCCCACCGTAACCGGAACGTCGGAATTCACGCTGATGCGGACGCGCACGAAGCTGGGGTCCTGCGGCCAAAGCTCGATCTGTTTGATCTGCCCCACCGGAACGCCCGCGTAATCGACGCCGGACCCCTTCGCCAGCCCGTCCACGGACTGCTTGAAGAAGATGTCGAATTCGTTTCGCGCGCCTTCGTTCAGGCGGGCGATCCAGATGATGAACGCCGCAAGTGCCGCCAGCAGCACCAGCGTGACCGCTCCGACCCAGACGTGATTGGCCCGTGTTTCCATACTCTGGTGCCCTATGCCTCCGGCTCGTCCGAATTTTTGCCGGAGCCTGAATTGTTACCGGACCCGGAACTGTCCTCCGCCGCGCCGAAAAATGCGTTCGCGGGGTCGTTCTTGTCCGAAGTCGTGTCCGAAATCTCGTCCTGCGCGGCCAAGGCCGCTCGGCCGCGCGGGCCGTTGAAGTATTCCTGTATCCACGGATGGTCGAGCGCCAGAAGCTCCGGAATCGTGCCTACCGCGATCACCTTCTTGTCCGCCAGCACGGCCACGCGGTCGCAAATGGCGTGCAGCGTGTCGAGGTCGTGGGTGATCAGGAACACCGTCAGCCCCAGCGTTTCCTTCAGCCCGCGCGTCAGCCGGTCGAAGGCGGCGGCGCCGATCGGGTCCAGCCCGGCGGTCGGCTCGTCCAGGAAGAGCAGCTCGGGGTCGAGCGCCAGCGCACGAGCAAGTCCAGCGCGCTTGCGCATGCCGCCCGAAAGCTCGTTCGGATACTTGTACGCCGCCTCTTCGGCCAGGCCGGCAAGGCGCACCTTGAACCGCGCGATATCGGCGCGCAGTTCATCACCGATTTCGGGGAAGAACTGCTTCAGCGGCACTTCCACATTCTCGCCCACGGTCAGCGTGGAGAACAGCGCGCCGCCCTGGAACAGCACGCCCCAGCGGGAGCGCAGGTCGATGCCCTCCTCGTCCGTGGAGTCCTCCATATGATGGCCGAGCACGGTGATATCGCCCGATGACGGCTGCTGGAGCCCGATGATCGAGCGCATCAGCACGGACTTGCCGGTGCCGGAACCGCCGACGACGCCCAGAATCTCGCCCTTGCGGACTTTGAGCGAGAGGTTGTCGTGCACCACGAACCCGTCGAAGGCATTGGTCAGCCCTTCGACGACGATCGGATATTCGTCCTGCGACACAGGCGGGCGGTTAGCCTCGGTTTCGGCCTCAATTGGGGTTTCGGTTGAAAGGTCGGTCATTGCCAGCCGATCTTGGTGAAGAAGATCGCGAAAAACGCGTCGAGCACGATGACCGTGAAGATCGCCGTAACCACCGCCTGTGTGGTGCGCTGACCCACTTCTTCAGCGTTGGAGGTTACCTGCATGCCCTGGTAGCAGCCCGCCAGCGCCACGATCAGCGCAAAGACCGGCGCCTTCAGCAAGCCCACCCAAATATCGGTGACCGGCACCACTTCCTGCGTGCGCTGGAGGAAGGTCCAGAACGGAATATCGAGCGCGAAATTGGCGATGAAGGCACCGCCGATGATCGCCAGCACGGTGGAATAGAACCCCAGCAGCGGCATCATCAGCATCGCCGCCAGCACGCGCGGCACCACCAGCGCCTGCATCGGCGAGACGCCGATCGTACGCATGGCGTCCACTTCCTCGGTCAGCTTCATCGTGCCGATCTGCGCCGCGAAGGCAGATCCCGAACGACCGGCCACCATGATCGCGGTCATCAGGATACCCAGTTCGCGCATGGCCAGGCGGCCGGTGAGGTTGATCGTGTAGATTTCCGCCCCGAACTGCGCCAGCTGCACCGCACCCTGCTGGGCGATGACGATGCCGATCAGGAAGCTCATCAAGCCGATGATCCACAGCGAGTTGATGCCCACATGCTGCATGTGGAAGACCAGCGCCGTGCCGCGCAGCCGCGACGGGTGGCGGATCGCCACGCCCAGCGCCAGGATCAGCTCACCCAGAAAGCCGATCGCCTTTACGAAGCCCCTGCCCCAGTTGACGATCAGGTCACCGAATTCGCCCAAGGTCCGCATCAGCAGGCCCGGCTTCGACTCGGTTTCGGTGACTTCTTCCGGAAGGCGGCCGATGGCGGCGAACAGGCGCTTGGCCGCCTCGCTCTGCCCGGCAATCTCCAGCCCGCGCTGTTCGGCAAAGCGCTTGACCAGCCAGGCGCCAGTGGTGTCGATATCGGTCACGCCAGACATGTCGATCCGGTCCACCGGACCACCGCACTGGGCCAGCTTGGCATCCAGATTGCCCAGCGAATGCACGCACAGCGGCCCCGCCAGCGCCACCGTGCGGACGCCATCGTTGTCGCTTCCCGACAGAGTGAATTCAGCCCATTCCCGCATGTGCGCTCGTATTGGGGGAAAATGCCTGTACCGGCAAGGGGTTCCCCGGGTGCGACAGATTGTTGATTTTGCAAAAGGGTGTTTGGAAAGAGTCCGTGGCATTTTGATGGCAAGTGCGGCACCGCCCATTCCCCGTACTTGCGCGCGAGGGCCTCTACTGGCAAAGCCCCGCGCCATGACCGACACTCCAGAAACCGCGCCCGAAGGCACCCTCGAAACTGGGCTCGACAAGACCTTCGACCCCGCCCAGATCGAAGCGAAGTGGTACCAGCACTGGGAAGGCGAAGGGCTGTTCCGCCCTGAGCGTCCTGACGCGCAGCCGTTCACCATCGTGAACCCGCCGCCGAACGTCACCGGCTCGCTCCACATCGGCCACGCGCTGGACAATACGCTGCAGGACATCGTGATCCGTCACGAGCGTCTGAAGGGCAAGGACGCGCTCTGGGTGGTCGGCACCGACCATGCCGGCATCGCCACGCAGATGGTGGTCGAGCGCCAGATGGAGGCCAAGCAGGACAAGCGCGCGAATTACACGCGTGAGCAGTTCATCGAGAAGGTCTGGGAGTGGAAGGCCGAATCCGGCGGCACCATCACCGGCCAGCTGCGCCGCCTGGGCTGTTCGATGGACTGGAGCCGCGAGCAGTTCACGATGGACCCGCACTTCACCAAGGCCGTGGTCAAGGTCTTCGTGGATCTGCACAAGCAGGGCCTGATCTACCGCGACAAGCGCCTGGTGAACTGGGACCCGAAGTTCCGCACCGCCATTTCCGACCTTGAGGTCGAAACGCGCGAGACCAACGGCCACTTCTGGCACATCAAGTATCCGCTTTCGGACGGTTCGGGCCACATCCACGTCGCCACCACCCGCCCGGAAACGATGCTGGCCGACATGGCCGTCGCGGTTAATCCCGAGGACGAGCGCTACAAGGAACTGCTGGCGCGCGGCGCCACCGTCACCCTGCCGCTCACCGGCCGCGAGATTCCCATCGTCGCGGACGAGCACGCCGATCCCGAACTGGGTTCCGGCGCGGTGAAGATCACCCCCGGCCATGACTTCAACGACTTCGAGGTTGGCAAGCGTGCGGGCTTCAAGGCCGGCGACATGCTCAACATGCTCGATGCCGATGCCAAGGTCTGCCAGACGCAGGACGGCCTTGTCCCCGCGCAGTTCATCGGCATGGACCGGTTCGAGGCGCGCAAGGCGATCGTCGCATTCCTGGAAGACGACGGCCTGCTCGAAAAGGTCGAGGATCGCGTGATCCAGACCCCGTTCGGCGACCGCAGCGGCGTCGTCATCGAACCCTGGCTGACCGACCAGTGGTACGTCGATGCGCAGACGCTTGCCGGTCCGCCGATGGAAGCCGTCCGTTCCGGCGCGATCGAGATCGTCCCGAAGACCTGGGAGAAGACCTTCTTCAACTGGATGGAAAACATCCAGCCCTGGTGCGTGTCCCGTCAGCTCTGGTGGGGCCACCGCATTCCGGCGTGGTATTCGGAAGACGGCGAAATCTTCGTCGCCGAAACCGAGGAAGAGGCGCAGGCACAGGCCGGCAACAAGAAGCTGACCCGCGACAACGACGTGCTGGACACCTGGTTCTCCTCCGCGCTCTGGCCTTTCGCCACGCTCGGCTGGCCCGATGAAGACGCGCCGCTGCTGAAGAAGCACTATCCGAACGACCTGCTCGTCTCCGGCTTCGACATCCTGTTCTTCTGGGATGCGCGCATGGCGATGCAGGGCATTCACTTCATGAAGGAAGTGCCGTGGAAGCGGCTCTACCTCCACGGCCTCGTCCGCGCCGCCGATGGCCAGAAGATGTCGAAGTCCAAGGGCAACGTGGTCGATCCGCTGGGCCTGATCGACAAGTACGGCGCCGACGCACTGCGCTTCTTCATGGCCGCCATGGAGAGCCAGGGCCGCGACGTGAAGATGGATGAAAAGCGCGTCGAAGGTTACCGCAACTTCGCCACGAAGCTGTGGAACGCCGCGCGCTTCTGCCAGTCCAATGGCATCGTCGCCAGCACCTCCATCGCCGCCCCCAAGGCCACCACGGCGGTCAACAAGTGGATCATCGGCGAAGTCGTCGAAACCGTCGCCGCGCTCGACAAGGCCATGGCCGACTTGCGCTTCGACGCTGCCGCCAACGCGATCTATCACTTCGTCTGGAACCAGTTCTGCGATTGGTACATCGAACTCATCAAGGGCAGCTTCGATGACGAGACGAAGGCCGTCGCCGGCTGGGTGCTCGACCAGATCCTGGTCATGCTCCACCCCTTCATGCCCTTCGTTACCGAAGAGCTTTGGAGCAAGATGGGCACGCGCGAGAACGACCTGATCGTCGCCGCATGGCCCGCGCCGGAAGCCACGGTGGATGCCGGGGCCAAGGCCGAAGTCGAATGGCTGATCGCGCTGATCGGCAACCTTCGCGGCGCCAAGTCCGAACTCGGCATCGCGCCGGGCGCGCGGCTCACCGCCTATGTCGCCGATCCTTCGGACGCCACCCGCGCGGTGATCGGCCGCAACGGCACCGCAATCGACCGTCTGGCGCGTCTCGACGCGATCCATTTCGAGGCGGCTCCGGCCGGTGCCGCCATGCAAGTGGGCGCGGGTGATGCGACCTTGGCGATACCGCTGGAAGGCGTGATCGACATTGCTGCCGAGAAGGCCCGTCTGGAAAAGGCCATGGCCGCTTCGGTCAAGGAACGGGACTCGCTCGACAAGCGCCTGGGCAACCCGGCCTTCGTCGAGAAGGCCAAGCCGGAAGCGATCGACAAGGCCCGCGCCGACCACGCGCACCACTCCGCCGAGGCGGAGCGTCTGGCCGCTGCGCTGGCCCGACTGGGATAAGACGAAGTGGAGGGAGTGGGGCTGCTGACACCGCCCCACTCCCTCCGTCGCCCCCGCGAAGGCGGGGACCCGCTTTTCTGGTTTCACGCGGAAGCGCGGAGGCATGGAGAGGCAGTTCAGCGATCCACCGCTCGCCTTGCCGCTGTAAAAGAAGGAAGCGGGATCCCCGCCTTCGCGGGGATGACGGAGTTCTGGATTTCGGGGCTATATCCGGGACTTGTTCAGGAGCGCCACGGGGCCGATTTCCTCGATTTCGTTTTCCTACCCCACGCGCCTCTGACACATTTCCGCGCGTGACCGCCCTGCTCTCTCCCCCCGAAACCGGCCGCAAGGTGACACCGCCGACACAAGGTGACACTTTTTCCTCTGGACCGTGTAAACTGTGTCAACCGCCCGCCCCGAAACCGTAAACTTGCATTCGAGATTTCCCGTGACGCTTGCGCTTGCCACCACCACCCCCGGCGAACCCGAGATCTTCGCCTCGCTTCAGGGCGAAGGCCCCAGCATGGGGCGGCCGAGCACGTTCGTGCGGCTGTCGCGCTGCAATCTTGCCTGCCAGTGGTGCGATACGGCCTACACCTGGCGCTTCACCGGCGACAATCGCTTCCACCGCGACGATCTGGCCTTCGAGCGCAAGGCCAACCAGGTCATGGCCGAAGAGGCCGAGGTAGCGCAGATGGTGGCGGACCTGCCGCCCGACCGCTTGGTCATCACCGGCGGCGAGCCGCTGCTGCAAGGCGCACAACTGGCACGACTGTTGGCAGCGCTCGATGAAGCGCGGCCGGGCATGCATGTGGAGATCGAGACCAACGGATCGGTCGCCCCGCACGCCGCGCTCGATGCGCGGGTGCAGCAGTACAATGTCAGCCCGAAGCTGGCGCACAGCGGCAATCCGGCGGAATTGGCGCTGGTGCCGGAGCGGCTTGCCGCATGGGCCGCCGACCCACGCGCCTTCTTCAAGTTCGTGGTGGCGGAACCGGCCGACGTGGAAGAGGTGGAAGCGCTTAGGGAGACTTACGCGATCCCGCGCGAACGGCTATTCCTGATGCCCGAAGGACGCTCCAGCGATGTCATCCGGCAGCGCTCGGGTTGGCTCTCGGATTTATGCATGCGCGAAGGCTATCGCTTCACGGACCGCCTGCACATCCACATCTGGGGCGATACGCGGGGAACTTGAGGGGTACATGAACGAAGCATCGCCGATTCCCGCCGGGGAAACCGAGCCGGGGGAACCTGAAACGCCAGCGCAGCAGCAGCGCATGAAGGGCGACCTCACGCAGGGGCCGATCCTGAAGACGCTGCTGGTGTTCTCGATCCCGATGCTGATCTCGAACGTCCTCCAGACGCTCAACGGATCGGTCAATGCGATCTGGGTCGGCCGGCTGCTGGGCGAAAGCGCGCTGGCGGCAACGGCCAATGCCAACATCATCATGTTCCTGCTAATCGCGCTGGTCTTCGGCTTCGGCATGGCGACCACGGTGCGCGTGGGCCAGCATTTCGGCGCGCGCGATATCGACGCGGCGCGCAAGACGTTCGGTTCGGGCGTCGGCTTCTGCACGATGCTGGCGATCGGCTGCGGCCTCGCCGGCTGGTTTGGCGCCGATGCCCTGCTCCACGCGCTGGGCACGCCGGGCGCCAGCCGGATCGAGGCGCTGGCCTATCTGCGGGTGATCTTCGTGACGCTGCCGCTGGGCTCGCTCTCGCTGATGGTGTCGATGGGCATGCGCGGCGCGGGCGATTCCAAGACGCCGCTCTATGCCATGATCCTGACCGTGGCGCTGGACGTGATCCTGAACCCGCTGCTGATCATCGGCCCCGGGCCCCTGCCCTCGCTGGGCATCGCCGGGTCCGCAGCGGCAACGGCCTTCGCGAACTTTGCCGGCCTCGTGTTCCAGCTCTGGACGATCTACCGCAAGGACCTGCCGATGCGCCTGCGCGGCGCCGAGCTGGGCTACCTGATCCCGCGCGGCAGCGAGCTGCAATACGTGATCCTCAAGGGTCTGCCGATGGGCGCGCAGATGCTGCTGGTGTCCTCCGCCGGGCTCATCATGGTCGGCCTCGTCAACCGAGAGGGGCTGGATTCGGCGGCGGCCTACGGCGCATCGCTGCAACTGTGGAACTACCTCCAGATGCCGGCGATGGCGATCGGCTCTGCAGTGAGCGCCATGGTCGCCCAATCGCTGGGCGCGCACGATCACAGCCGCGTGGGCAAGGTGACGGAAATCGGCCTTGCCACCAACCTTGCAATCTCGCTGCTGATGGCTGCGCTGATCGTGGTGTTCGATCATCCGCTGCTGGCACTGTTCCTGGGCGGAGACAGCCCGGCCATGCCGATCGCGCGACATATCCAGCTAGTCTGCACTGCCAGCTTCGTCATCATGTCGATCACGATGATCCTTACAGGCACTCTGCGCGCCTATGGTGCGGTGGTCGCGCCGCTGATCATCATGTTCCTGGGGCTCTATCCGGGGCGCCTGGGCTTCTACTACCTCGCCTATCCGGTGATCGGCAGCGAAGCGCTGTGGTGGGCCTATCCGGTGGGATCGACGCTGACGGTGCTGCTGACCCTGGCCTATTATCGCTGGGGCAAGTGGCGGCGCGCGTTCGACCTGTAAGGAATTCCTCCCCCTCGCGGGGGAGGAATTCGAAACCGATTACCGCCCCTGCGCGCGCCAGCGTTGGACCGTGCGCAGGACAGCCTCTTCCTCTCCGCCTGAGCTGTTCCACAGTTCGGTGAACGAAGGGTCCGCCGATGCCGGGCGCTTGTATTCCTCAAGCTCGTCGAACGAGACGCGGATGGGAATGGCGACGCCCTCGCCGCAGATGATGCACTCACGATTGCGCAGCGCGGGGATCGAATCGAGGAACCCGCGCGCACCTTCGGGCATCGCCGCACGAACGAAGGCCTGGTCGCGATCGTTGTTCAGGCGCATCGAGATGATCGTGCCGCACTGCGACAGCACGCCTTCAGCAAGGTCGGAAGGGCGCTGGGTGATGAGGCCCAGCGAGATGCCGTACTTGCGCCCTTCCTTCGCGATGCGCGAAAGAATGCGCCCTACCGAGGAGCCGTCAGCGTTCTTCTCGCTCGGCACGTAGCGATGCGCTTCCTCGCAGACGAGCAGGATCGGCCGCGTCTTCTCTTCACGACCCCAGATCGCATAGTCGAAGACCATGCGGCTGAGCACGGCCACGACGGTGCTGGTGATGTCCGAAGGCACACCCGAAACGTCGATGATCGAAATCGGTCGGCCGTTCGAAGGCAGGCGGAACAGCTTGGAGATGAACTCCGCCATCGTGTCGCCCACCAACATGCCGGAGAACATGAACTGGTAACGCGGATCGCCTTTCAGCTCGTCCAGCTTGTTCTTGATACGCATGTAAGGCGCGCTGGAGTGCCCCTTGTCCAGCTTGCCCATGTGGTTGTTCAGGATGCTGGACAAGTCGGAGAGCAGATAGGGGATCGGCGAATCCACGGTGATCTTGCCAAGCTGCTCGGCCAAACGGTTCTTCGACCGCGCTTCCAGCAGGCACTTACCCAGGATCTCGCTGTCGAGCTGCCGATCGTCCCCACCGCGTGAAGTCAGCAGGATCTCGCAATGCTCCTCGAAGTTCATCAGCCAGTAGGGCATCTGAAGGTTCGAAACGTCCAGGATCACGCCGGTACTGCGGAACGCGGCAGCATACTCGCCGTGCGGGTCGATCATGATGATGTGGCCCGCCGGCGCATGCTCGCAGATGCGGTGCAGGATCAGCGCCGCGCTGGTCGACTTGCCTGTGCCAGTGGAACCCAACAAGGCGAAGTGCTTGCCCAGCAGCGCATCGACATAGAGGCCCGCGCGAATATCCTTGGTAGGATAGACGTTGCCGATCTGGATCGCGCTGCGCCCGTCGCTAGCGTAGATCTGGCGCAAGTCGTCAGTGGTGGCCGGATAGACCAGCGCGCCCGGTGAAGGGTAGAACGTCACACCGCGGCGGAAACCATGGATGCGGCCGGTCAGACGCTCTTCATTGCCTTCGCCAAGGAAGTCCGCCTCGGCCACGATGCCGCCGGGGATCTTGCTGTCGCTCTTCTGGTTGCGGATGCTGGCGAGCAGCCAGCCATTGCCGACGCGGATCTTGACCTGACTGCCGACCTGCCCGGACTGCGCGACCGAGGGATCGCCATCCTTCATCACTTCGCCCAGACGGTTGATATCGAGCGCAATGCGCGTGCCGGCGCCGGAAATCTCGATGATCACACCGATCGGCTCGCGCCCCGTATCAAGGCGCGGAGGCGCTGGTCGGGGCTGAGCCTGTGTCGTATGCGCCTGAGCCGGATGAGCGGCCGGCTGCTCAGCCTGCGGCGCGCGCGAGGGATCGAAGCCCTCCGTCTGCATCTGGTTCATTCTGCCCCCCGGGTAAAAACTGGTTCCCCCTTGAGCTATGACCGGGCAGTTAATTTCCGGCTAAGATCGCACTCGTACCAAAGTCTCAACGCATGGCGAAGAGCCGGCCGGCAAGCCAGCCCATGCCCACCGAAACCATCACCGCCATCAGGCCATAAGCAAAGCCATAGTTCTCGGCAAAACCGGCGACGGCGCGTTCCAGCCCGAGCTTGCGCACTTCCACTTGGCTGCTGGCCGATGCCACCACGCGCCCCTTCGATATGGCGAATGTTTCGGCGGTGTAGGTGCCGGTCGGGACACGCGAAGGTAGGCCTATGCGCGCCTGATAGAGCACCTGCTCGCTCACTTTCACGCCGCCCTCATCCTCGCGATAGAGCCCATTGCGGCGGTTGAGATCGACTAGGCCGTTGGCGAACCGGGTCTGCTCATCCGGATCGATGGCGCCGATCGGAGAGAGTTGCAGCCACTTCAGGCCCAGTTCGTAGATCGCCGCCGTCTTGTCGTCGACAATCTGGGCGATCGGGCGGGTCGAGGCGATGGCATAGTACGAAGGTGCCGAACGCAATTCGGTGCTGTCCGCATTGATCCAGATGCCGGCAACCTTGCGCTTCTCGCGCAGGACGATCGATTGCGTGGGGCCTTTAAGGACAACGACGATGTCATAGTCCTGGGCGGCACGCGATCCTTCCGGCGTCAGGATTGCCCCGAACAGCAGCAGTTCGGTGCCCGTGAAACCCTGCTGCAAAGCGACTTCGTGCTGAGAGACTTCGGGCACGAGGATCGGATCGCGCGCACCGCCCAGCGTGATCGCCGCCAGCAAGGCGAAAGCAGAGGCGAGCGCCGCCCTCACAATGGCGCGACCGTGAAAATCTCATCCGGCCGATAGCCGAGCCCCAGCGCCATGCGTGCCGCCACCAACAACACGATCACCGCCAGGATCAGGCGCAGTTTCACGGGGCTCGCCTTCTGGGCGAACTGAGCGCCAAGTTGCGCCCCCGTCACCGACCCGAACAGCAGCAACGAAGCAAGCATGATGTCGACCGCGTGTGTCGTCATCGCGTGCATCATGGTGGTGGCGATAGTGGTAAAAAGGATCTGCCAGAGAGAGGTGCCAACGACGACGTTGGCGCTCATGCCCAGGATATAGAGCATGGCCGGAACCAGCACAAAACCGCCACCGATGCCCATCAGCATCGTAAGGATACCGGTGACGATACCCAACAGCAGTGGCGCCAGCGGCGATATGTAAAGCCCCGATCGATAGAAGCGCCAACGCATCGGCAAGTTGGCGACCATGGGGTGATGCCGGCGCTTTCGCGCCGCGATCGGCACGCCGCTGCGCTCTGCCCGGATCGCCTGAATGCTCTCCTTGGCCATAAGGCTGCCGATCGAGCCGAGCATGACCACATAGAGAATGTTGATGACCGTATCGATCTGGCCAAGCCGCGCGAGCAGATTGAACAGCAGCGCGCCGATCCCGGTGCCGACGATACCGCCAAACACCATCACCGTGCCCATAAGGTAGTCCACGCCGCCACGCTTGGCATGGGCGAACACGCCCGAAACGCTGGCGCCCGTCACCTGGCTCGCCGCCGAAGCCGCCGCGACAGTTGGCGGGATGCCATAGAAAATCATCAACGGCGTCGTCAAAAACCCGCCGCCCACACCGAACATGCCCGACAGGATTCCTGTCAGCGCACCCAGTGCAACGATGACCAGTCCGTTGACCGAGAGATTGGCTATGGGAAGATAGACATCCATGCGAGTTCTCTCGCTACCGCAGCAAGAGAACCGAGAAAAGCCGCGAATCAGAAACCTGCGGAAAGAGTCAGCGCCGGTCCGGAGTCCGGTTTGGCGTCACCTGCCACGCGAAACCGCCAATCGACGGCAACTCGGCCGTAGACGTTGCGGGCCAGCGGCACGGCGATGGTTGCGGAAGGCCCCGCATCGAACCGGCTGGCGCCTTTCTGCGCACCGCCCCAGACACCGCCGCCAAGCCGACTTTCGAGGCGCCCGAAGCCGAACAGGGCGTGATCGACACGGAATTGCCCCTCCGCGAACGCCGTTGCGAAACTGCCACCAACGTAGCCGGCCTGCGCATAAGCTTCGCCCCGCAGCCGGTTCGGCAGCTCGAACGGCGGTAACATGGTGATGGCCATGGCGACTGGCTGAAACCGTGTCCTGCTCGCTTGCTCGGTAAAACGTCCTTCCAGCGCGGCAACGATAGGGAGCGAAGGCAGCGGGCGCGCGGCGACGCCAAGCGCCGTGGCCGTCTCGCTCTGTATCTGTTGGAGCGTCGCCGTACTGCGCACGTAGATCTCAGGCCGAAACCGCGTTTCAGGCGCCAGACGATAGCGCAGAATCAATCCGGCCTGGCTGGCGCCGTAGCTGGCCGGCAATGCACCATTGGCGAGGGGCGCGACGCCGTTACCGCGCAACAAGGCCCAGGCATCGCCCGACCAGTGGCGAACGGCCGGCCTTGCCGTTTCAACGCCGCCGCCATTCTGACCCATACCGTCATTCGCTTGCGGTTTGCCGGACAGCGCAGCGAGCGGGGGGAGGCCGCCGGGCAAACGCTCTCGCAGCAGCGTGTTGACC
>FTCV01002169.1_pt1 | contig 12914 bp, 11 predicted proteins | sample 1639691 | NCBI WGS metagenome assembly FTCV01 (sample SAMEA3914864, study PRJEB12502) | metagenome | biome: forest; material: soil | place: USA | collected 2012-03-12 | depth 0.3 m
CATCGACCGTGAGGAAACGGCTCCCCTTGAGTCCTGCCACGCGCGATATCACGTGGTCGGTGTCGGCATTGGACTCGACCACGACCTGATCGTGCTGAAACAGCACCCAGTCGCAGCAATAGATCCATATCTTGGAACCTATATCGGATTTCGCGCCGTAAGTTTCCCCAAGGTCAATGTGCAGCCCGTTGCCGCACCCCACGCTGACCCGGGTGAGCGGTAATCGCGCGTAGCTGTGGTTTAGAGCTGCCAGGTTTTCGTCGAAGGTCGTCATTCACCGGGAGGGCGGCGGCCTTTGCGAAATGGAGCCTGCCGTACTTGCAAGCTCCGTCCACCAGGACTCACGAGTCACTCGTGAGCCCCATGCGACAAGCGGACCTTCTGCTGATACCACCACCACTTAGTACGACTTCGCGAAGATCACGCGCCGCTTGCTCGGCTTTCCTGAGATGATGCACTTGCCGTCCTCTTCGGGGGCGTTGAACGGGATGCAGCGGATCGTGACCTTGAGGTCTGTCTTGATCTGCTCCTCGACTTCGCGGGAGCCATCCCAGTGCGCGAGGGCGAAGCCGCCGTGCAGCTCGGGCTTGTCCGCATTCTTTGCCGTGAAGAACGCGTAGAATTCTTCCTTCGTGTCGATCTTGACCGTGTGCTGATCGCGATACGCGGTGGCGCGGGCGAGGAGCTGGTCCTGGATCGATTGCAGGATTTCGCTGGCCTTGCCGGCGAATTCGGACGCGGGCAGGAATTCCTTTTCCTTCGGTCCGCGGTCGCGGCGGGCGACGGCGACGGTGCCTTTCTCCAGATCGCGCGGCCCCATTTCCACGCGAATCGGCGCGCCTTTCTTGATCCATTCCCAATTCTTCGTGCCGCCGCTGAGGTCGCGATTGTCCACTTCGACGCGGATCGGCTCCCCGGCGAAGGTCTGGGCGCGGAGTTCCGCGGCGAGTTTGTCCACGGCTTCGAGCACCGCGGCGCGGGATTCGGGCTTCGGCGTGACGGGCAGGATCACGATGTGCGCGGGAGCGATGCGCGGCGGCAGGATCGCGCCGTCGTCATCGGAATGCGCCATGATGATCGTTCCAATGAGGCGCGTGCTCACGCCCCAGCTCGTGGTCCACGCCAGTTCCTGCGTGTTATTGCGGGAGAGGAATTTGATGCCGCTGGCCTTGGCGAAATTCTGACCGAGGAAGTGCGAAGTGCCGGCCTGGATGGCCTTGCGATCCTGCACCATGGCCTCGATGCAGAGCGTCTGCACCGCGCCGGGAAAGCGTTCGCCCTCGCTCTTTTCGCCGGTGAATACAGGCAGCGCGAGATAGTCGCGCGCAAAGGTCTCGTAAACACCGAGCATCCGGTTGGTTTCCTCGAGCGCTTCGGTCTCGGTCTCGTGCGCGGTGTGGCCTTCCTGCCAGAGGAATTCAGCGGTGCGCAAGAAGACGCGCGGACGCATTTCCCAGCGGACGACGTTGGCCCACTGGTTGATGAGGATAGGCAGGTCGCGGTACGACTGCACCCACTTGGCGTAAGTGGCGCCGATGATGGTTTCGCTCGTCGGACGGATGACCAGCGGTTCGCTGAGTTCTGCTGCAGGGGCGGGACGCAGTCCGCCGCCAGGTGAGGCTTCGAGCCGGTGATGCGTGACGACCGCGCATTCCTTGGCGAAGCCTTCCACGTGCTCGGCTTCCTTTGCCAGATAGCTCAGCGGAATGAAGAGTGGGAAATAGGCGTTCTTGTGGCCGGTGGCCTTGAACATGCCGTCCAGCACGCGCTGCATGTTTTCCCAAATGCCATAGCCCCACGGCTTGATGACCATGCACCCGCGAACGTCGGAATTTTCGGCAAGATCGGCCGCGCGGACGACTTGCTGATACCATTCAGGAAAGTCTTCGTCGCGGCGAGGAGTGATGGCGGTTTGTGGCTGGCTCATGGGAAAACCTGGATTGAAAAAAGGGGCACGAAGGTAGTGTCTCCGACGCAGGACGGCAAGCTCTCGTCTGAGGGAGGCGCTCAAAGGCGAGGCCGCTTTGTGGGATGCGGCCGTCCCGGATGCTCCTCAGCTGCTACAGAAGCCTGATAAACCGTTGGAACATCTCTGTCCCGCTATCGAGATTTGCCTGCTCGATCCATTCGTCCTTGGTGTGCGCCTGGGCAATAAAGCCGGGGCCCATGGCGATGGATGGAGTGCCGTCGCGCGCAAAGACTGCGGCATCGCAGAACCACGGCGCACCCACAGGACGTGCGCCAATGCTATCGAGCAGCCGGATGACTGGATGCGCAGGATCCGTCAGCAGCGGTGGCGAATGGCCCGTCGCAACTTCGAGATCCACGCAGGCGACGCGCAGACGCTCCGCGAGGCGATCTGCGAATTCGGGCGTGTTCTGGCTGGGAACGGTCCGGATATCGACCGTCGCTTCGCAGAGATCGGGAACGATGTTTGTCTTGCTCCCGCCGCTGATCGTTCCGACGCTGATCGTCGAATGGCCGAGCACCGGGTGTTTGTGCCGCCGCATCTCCGGCACGAGTTTGTCGCGGATCAGGCGGATGACTTCCGCCATTTTGTAAATGGCATTGTCGCCGGCCTCGGGCTGTGAGCTGTGGACCGCCTTTCCACGCGTTACGAGCCGCAGATTCGTGCAGCCCTTGTGCGTATAGACGACCTGCATGTCTGTCGGTTCTCCGGCGATGACGAAATCGAAGTGCTCTTCCTTGGCCAGCGCATGCGCTCCGTGCTGACCGGCTTCCTCGCCAGCCAGACCGGCAAACCAGATCTCGTGACGCAGCGTCGGGATGATATCGATCGATTTTTTCAGCGCCCAGAGCATCGAGGCCATCGGCCCCTTGGTATCGCTCGCGCCGCGGCCCCAGATCTTGCCTTCGCGCAATTCGCCGCTGAAAGGATCGATCGTCATGCCCGCAACACTCACGGTGTCCGTGTGCGGCGCGAAGAGAATGCGCGGCTTGCCGGGGCGATTGCTGGGAAAGCGTCCCACCACGTTTGGGCGTCCGGGAAGTACCTGGCGTAATTCCACGTGCGCGCCGAGATCGCGCAGGAATTCGCCGACGAATTCAGCGCACTGCTGTTCGCCGGTCTGTTCGATGCCGGGATTGCCGGCCGGATTGACGCTCGGGATGCGGATCAGCGCCTGGAGCAATTCGGTGACAGAAGCGATCGAGTTCATAGTGCAGGAACGGTTGTCTCAACTCAAAGGCCCGGAACCCCGGGCGCTGCGGATGTAAGTAGCCTTTGCGGCCATCGCTGGGGCGTCCGCCCTGCTCCAGCTTGCCGTGCATCGAGAGCCATCCGGGTTGCGCGCCGGCTTTCTGCTGCGGCTAATCGGAGGTTATCGAGGGTAAGTCCGGTGCTTATGCGGACTTCCGGGCGAGATACCACTCCACGAACTTCGGAATGCCCTCGGCGATTTTCGTTTGAGGATTGTAACCTAGTAGCGCTCGCGCCTTCGAGATATCGGCGTAAGTAAGTGGAACGTCGCCAGGCTGCTCAGGCATACGATTGATAATGGCCTGTTTTCCAAGCGTGCGTTCGATCGTGGCGATCAGTTCGCTCAGGGTTGTTGTCTGGCTTTCACCCAGATTAAAGACATCGCAGAGCGGGCCTTCGTAACTGAGGCATGCTTCGACGCCCTGGATGATATCATCGATGTAAGTGTAATCGCGCCGAGTCGAGCCGTTGCCGAATTGATTGATCGACTTGCCCTGGTCGATGGATCGCGTGAAGGAATGGATCGCCAGATCGGGGCGTTGGCGCGGTCCGTAAACCGTGAAGAATCGAAGGCTGATCGTCCGCATCCCGTAGAGATGCGAGTAATTCGAGCAAAGCTGCTCGCCGGCCAGCTTTGTGGCGGCGTAGGGCGAGATTGTCTGGCTCAGGCACATATCCTCGCGGAAGGGCGCTGTCTTGAGCACCCCATAGACCGACGAGCTTGATGCCGAGATGAACCGTGGCACTCCGGCTTTCCGCGCAGCCTCGAGCAAATTGAACGTGCCGGTGATATTCGTATCGATGTAAAGCTTCGGCTCCTTGATTGAAGGTCGGACACCAGCCCGCGCGGCGAGATGAACGATCGTGTCGAACTTACCTTCACTAATGATCTTCTCCACTGCGGCGCCATCGCGGATGTCGGCCTCGTGGATCGGGACATCGGTGGCGAGCCCGGCGAGGTTCGCGCGTTTGATACTCGGATCGTAGAAATCGTTGAATTCGTCCAGGACCGCAGCCCGATGGCCGAGCGCCACGCAGCGCTCGACAAAATGCGAACCGATGAAGCCGGCGCCGCCGGTGACGAGGATGTTCATCGCCGCACCGTAGCCGGTTCCGAAAAATGGGAGCAAGAGGAAGTTTCCAAGGGCGGGGGAGTGTAGAACGCCTCGCCGCGTCCGAGGCAGCGTGGAAAGCGGTATTCAGTTGCCAATCGCCTCGATCGGATCCATCCGATGAGACTGCGTCCGACTTGCCGTATTCACCGGCCTCCAGCCTGCAAAAAAGCCCTCGCTTTACCTTTCATTTGCACTATGACAAGTCATGCGCGATTGGGTGGTTGACAGTACCACCTCTCAGTGAGATAGACCACCTTCACATTTTGCTTTATGGCAGACGAAATTCCTCCCGCACCCTCCGAATCAGACGACGCTTCCAAAGCCGAGACCATCCGTATCACGCTCCCACCGAAACAGGAGCAACAGGCGGTCAAGCGGGAGACCGTCCGGATCAATCTCCCCGGCAAGCCGGCCTCCGTACCGCCCATGGGGATCGCGCCTAAGAAAGAGACGACGAAACTTGGTGGTGGCATCACGCCCGCTCCGGTTTCTTCTATCGAAATGTCCGAAACGGCTCCGATCAGCAGGCTGTCGGTCCCGCCGCCACCGAAGCCGCCAGCCGCTCCGAGCGCACCGTCCGTTCCGCCGCCACCATCGGGCATCGCCAGCAAGCCGATTGGCGGAGGTGCTCCTCCGAAGCCGCCGACCATGGGCGCTCGCCCGACCGTACCTTTGAAGCCCGCTCCTGCTCCGGCTCCGACCGGCGTGGGTGGAGGCCCGACCCCGGCTCCCATGCCGTCGCCCGTCGCCCAGAAGGCCGCTGCTCCGAAGAAGGAGACTGCCCGCATCACCCTTCCTCCGGAAGGCGGCGCCAAGCCCGCTCTGCCGAAGGCCACGGTGAAGATGCAGCAGACCCAGCCGCTGGTGAATCGCCCGGCCGCGTCCCTGACGCCCGCCGCCGCCGTCACTACCGCTGCCCTTCCGGTCAATGCAGCCGGTTCTGCCGCTCCCGATGGCCTCGCGAATATCATGGGAATCGCCGCTGCGGTCGTCTCGATCATCTCGCTGGCCCTCGTTTGGATGGCCTACAGCGCCGCTTCTCTGCAGTAAGGAAAACCCAACGCCAGCCAACCAGCACCCAGCATGTCCAGCCCAAACGTCGTCACGATCACTGAAGCAAACTTCGATCAGGAAGTCCTCCGCTCTCCAGTACCGGTATTGATCGACTTCTGGGCTCCGTGGTGCGGGCCGTGCCGCATGATTGCACCGGTGGTCGATGAGATCGCCGATGCGAAAGTCGGGACTGCCAAGGTTGGCAAGGTGAATGTGGACGAGAACAGCAATCTCGCCAGCCGCTACAATATCAACGCCATTCCGGCGATGCTCTTCTTCAAGGGCGGCCAGGTGTGTGATCAGGTTGTGGGCAGCGCTCAAAAGGCGGCGCTCATTTCCAAGCTCGACGCTCTCGTTTCCTAAGCGCAGGTCGCTAAACCAATTCCAAGAGCCGCAGTCCGTGAGGGCTGCGGCTCTTTGCAGTTTCCAGCGGGATCGGTAAGGCCCGATGTCCGCAGATGGATCCCAGGGGTGCGGAGCCCGGCTATTGGTGGTGACTCAGTTCGCGGACCATTTCCTCGGGATCATCCGGCGAGATGACGATCGTACGCGTCACGAACCGAAGGACGACCGTGCGGCTCAGATCGGTCACGAAGGCCCGGTAGTGTCCGAGGCCTGGACTCCAGTAAAAGCCGGTGAAGGAGAACATCCCGCCGTTACCGAAGGTGCGGATGCTGCAGCGCATGGCGCGCGGTTCGACAGTCGCGGAGAGCAGTCCGTCGAGCGGGATCCGTGTTCCCCACAGCAGCCGTTCGATGACGAGCACTCCCGATTCGACGCGGTAGCCGCGCACCGTGAACAGAGCGCAGACCGCCACGATTGTAGGTAATACCGCCTGAACCCAAATCAGTGACATCCAGTGCTGGCGCAAGTGCGGCAGCAGGAGCAGCCCGATGGAGAGGACAGACACGATTGTGGAGATCGCTTTCAGCGAGCTTCCCCAAGGGGCGCGGTAAGTGTGCATGACGTTCATGGGATGATACTGGTGAAGTGACATTTGCAGTGTGGGGTGAGCATTACTTCAGCGGAGCCATCTGCAGGAGCAGGCTGGCCTTGTCGCCGGGAGCGAGGAGCGTTTGCGGGTAGTTGCCGCTCCACTTCTCGACGCGGGCTTTTTCCACATCGAGTTGTTTGAACTGCAGGATCAGCGGGTTCTGCTGAGATTCAGCCAGTGCCTTATTTACATCGCGGATCGCTTCCGCATCGGCGGCGGCGATCAGGCGTTTGGCGTCGGCCTGACCCTGCGCAATCCGGCGTTCCTTCTCGGCAGCGCCTTTGGCTTCGAGCTCGATGCGATCGTTCTCACGCTGTTGCGCCTCGAACCGGGCCTGGTTCACGACCTTTTCCTGTTGGGCCACAAACGCCTTATCGATGGCCTTTTGAATTTCCGGGTTTTCATAAGTCATGCCGCCAAACATGCCGGCGGTGGTGATCGTCACGCCGCGAAGCGTGAAGAAAGCGGTGACGTCCTTGCGCACGGCGTCGGTCATTTCGAGTTTGCGGGCACGTAGTTCATCGAGCGGGTACTTTGCCGCGACTTCGCCGGCGGTTTGCTGGATGCGGGCGCGGACTTCGGTGTCCATTACCTCGGACAGCGAACCGCTAGGATACCAGTAGAGAAACTTCGCGGCGTCGGCTTCGGCGATGAAGGCCGTGCAATTAAAGCCCATCGAGAACGCAACACTGTCGGCGCTTTCGATCCAGATAGCTTGATTCTTCCGTGACGTGCCTGTGCCCGCTTCGGCAGTCCATTCGCGAGTCACAGGCGAGCGCTGGACCTTGATCAGGCGCACGATCGGAATCCATTCGCCGTCGTTGCCGAAACGTCCGGTTTGCTGCCAGCGATGCGGGATCTGCACGCGCTTCGCGGCTACTTTCAATTCACGCAGGTAGTCTTCCGACTCGAACTTGTCCTGGCGCTTCCCATCGCCTTCGAGCGGAATGAGGAAGCCGGTCTCGGCCGTATCGATAGTGACGAACTCAGGATGATCGTAAGGTTTCACGCAACCGGTTAACGATCCCGCAAGGAGGATCATTGGCACGAGCATGCGCGCCCGGCGGCGGCGAATGGCTTCACGGACGGGGCGTCCAAAACAGATGAGTCCAGCGCCGCCGACGACGAAGGCGGAGATCCACGCGAGGTCATTCTTCCGGGCTTCCGAGATTCGTAGCTGCTGGATGTCGGCATCGCCGCCATTGAGCTGGCTCACGGCGAGTGAAGCCGATGCTTCGGGCTGGATGGAGGAATGCCACCAAAGGCTGGAGGCATGAACGGTGAACGCCACGGCAACGAATGCCGCAGTGCGAACAGCGAGTTTCACTTTAGGATATATGGGTAGAGACTTCCCGGCTGCGGTGGGAAATCAAAGGCGTCCTTTGGAGACTGGGGACGCGCTCTGTGATCCGGACTGGAAGACAGAGACGCTCCTTGCTCTCGGTGTTGGCGCTTACGAGGTTAGCTGTCGGGCTAGAACCACCAAGTGTTCTCGGCGCCGCAGGCGCCGTTCGCCCCGATTCCGCTTTCGCGGAAATAAGTCGGGTCCCCCGCTGATCCGGCACGAGCCGGACCACTTAGCAGATAACAAAGAACTAATCGCAGCGTAACAGGCGCCCCAATGGCGTCAAAACTATTCGGAAATACGGTGTCGGCAGCGGGAGTAAGTTCACGTCATTGAATAATTCGCGGAGTGACAGCAACTGCGCGATGATCAGGTGCTTGCAAGGCTGCGCACGTTCGATGCTGCCTACTGGAATTCTCATCTCACATTTTCTGTACTTATCGGTTGTTCACAACCTGGCGTCGGCAGCATTTGACTGCGCTCGCGGAAGCTGCGGCCCTGTGAAGAGAGATGAGACGAAGATATTTTTGTGCTGATAGCTTGGTGCCGAGTTGCAACGATCGCTGGATTCAGGCAATCGGGAGTCTTGTCCACGCGTCCTACAATATTGTTTCTCTCACCGCATCTGGACGATGTGGTCTTCTCTTGCCCGGGACGTGTGCTTGCCGAAGCGCGTTCGGGCGCGCGAGTGGTTGTTGCGACCGTGTTCAGTCATTGCGGCAGGGATTCCGCGAATGCAGCTAACTACCGCGAGCGACGCGAGGAAGATCGTGCTTCTGTGCGGATGTTAGGCGCGGAACCGCTGTGGTTGGGATTGCCGGATGCGCCGTTCCGCCACGGCTACTATGATTCGTTCCGGACGATTATCTTCGGTGAGGCCCCGGCGGAAAGTGAATGGATGCCGCGAATCATCGAGACGATTAACAAGCTGCTTGAAAGTTTGTGCCCCGATCGTGTCTATGTGCCGCTGGGGGTGGGGCATCATATTGATCACCGGCTAACATTTCGAGCCATCGTGAACCGGCAATGGCGCGGCGAGATATGTTACTATGAAGAGCGGCCATATTGCTTCGTTCCGCATGCTGTCCAATGGCGGATGAATGGTCTGAATGGAGAGTCGCGAGAGGCGAGGATGGATGCCCCGTACTGGCGCGCGCTGCTCCGCGCACGCTATGTGAGGACTTATCTTCCTGTTGGAAATGAGCGGCGGTTATGCCGCGAAGCGATGGAAGCCCTTCCGCAAGAGTCACCGGCAACAAAGCAGATGTGGACGGATTGGGTCCATCCGGTCGATGGCGAGGATCTTGAGTTAATCAGACGCGCGATCTTCGGCTATCGATCTCAGACCGATGTTTTTCTTGGATCTGATGAAGACTTGAAACGCAACGCCGGCCGCCACGCACGATCGCTTGGAGCACAGTCTGGCTGGGTAGAACGGATTTGGTCTCGCGATTAGAGCGGGATATTGTATCACCACCATCGGTATTGCGTAGATCCTTCAAGCGACGCGCGAGCGAGCTATGTGGTAGGGACGGCTGTCCTCAGCCGTCCAACCGGGATAGACAACCATGGGCAGCTTGGAGGAATGAAAAAACGAAGGAAAGCGCTCTGATAATGGGCCTGCCGGAAGAATTATTTCGTTTAGTCGAGCGCGGGTGGCAGCTCACCTTGGCTGGACCGCTGAGGACAGCGGTCCCTGCACAGCGCGGCGCACACTGGCTCAATTTCGAATAGTATGCACCGCACGAATGACTATAGAAGAAATGAAGTCGCTCTAGGTCGGCTGAGAAACCTTGCCCCATTACGTTTCATTGATCAGGAGCGCAGCTCCAATGCCGAATCCAAGCGTCAGGACAAGCGTTCGACGGTATGCGGCAGTCTCCGGATGCAGACGTGCACTCATTGCGGCGAGTTCCGCATCATTCATCAGCCAGGAGGGAAGGTCGCTGAGCTTTGCGATTTCGAGGGAGTCGGGGATGAGTCGCGCGTCATCTGCCATCCCAGCGTAAGAGGAACCCTCAGGAATGCCCACGTCGTCGAGACGTCCCGGCAGCGCTAGGACGAGAGCATCGACATTCGTGGGAGATTCTGCGGCGCACTGGATGAGACTTTCTCCTAAAAATTCCCGGAGTTCGCGGCGTTGGGCGGGAAATTCCTCTTCCGGTACAAGCGGTCGCATCCGAAGCCGCTTGAGATCACGGGGAAAAGTCCAACGCCGCGTGGTTTCATTCCCAGCGACTGCGGACACTTTGAGTGTTGTCTGGCCGAGATCCGCAACGATGCCGGAAAAGCCGTGCAGCTGGAGTAAGTGACGTCCACCACCTTCACCGATGAATGGGCCGTGCCCGCTGATGATCACTGGCCATGGAGCGCGCGCGGCTTCCACGTGCAGGGCCTCATCATATGCGGAACCGCCGCATAGGAAGACAGCGTCGAATCCCTTTACCGCTGGCGGAACCGGGCCCTCGGAGCGCGTTTCGCCTCGACCTGCATGAAGTTCTCGCAGGCTGGCAAAGAGGTGAGCCGGGAAATCCAGTTCCCGTATCGTGTCCCAGAGAATCCGGTCTCCAAGGCGCAGGTCCCAGAGTTCGAGCGGGATTACGCCTGGCGGACGGTATCTGGGCATAGGGAAGTCTTGGTTTCAGTTATGGCCGGCCAGTTGGGACCGGGGTTCGATGCCAGGTAAGTATAATAGAGCCGCTCAAAATGAAAGCGCAGGATGCACACCGCGAGCCATGCGCGAAAGCAGCGCCAAAGCAGGCGTTCCCGCAATGGGGCGCAGCGTTCGGCGGTGCGATCGTATCGGCGGCGCTGATGAACCGGAACGGTTTCGGGAAAGAGCAGATTCAGTCGCTCGATCTCCCGCCGCATCCGTCGATAGGTATGATACATACCTGAAAAAGTTTCCGGCGGACGAAAGAAGATCTCGCCACCGGCGACTTCGCGAATCCCTTCTGCGCCATAACGACGAAGGATGTCGCGCGAAAGATAGATATCATCGATCTGCATCCCCGCTTCGAAATGATAGAAGCAATTCCGCGGCAGCTTTGAAATACGGGGCTGAAGTTCTTCCACCGTCGGTATCTGCCAGTCTCGAATCGCGAAGAGCTTGCCATTGAAGTAACGCCGGGCATTTTGAAATCCGTTGGTCCGGTTGTAGGAATATAGCGCAGCCGCGAGGAGCGAGCGACGATGCGGCGGTAGGGGAGTCTTGCGCGGATAAGCAACCTGAAGGCCGGGTGTTGTGAGCATGCTTTCGCAAAGTGCCGTGATCGTGCCTTCGGAAACGAGGATGTCGGCGTCCGAGAAGATTACGAAGGGCGGGGAATTGGCCACTTTGCGCTGAGCTTCAACGAGGCCTCCAGATGAGTGAATTATGGCAACCTCCGGAAACGACCGCGCGATGCTTTCTGTTGCGTCGGTGCAATCATCCAGCACGACGACGATGCGGACGTTAAGCGAGAGCCTTTCTTCCGCGTGGCGCACTGCGGCGATGATAGACCGAAGGCAATCGCCGATCGCCGCAGCTTCATTTTTGGCGGTGATCGCGACAGTGATTGGGCCGCCGACTTTGGTTTCAGGCATGGCGGGCGATTAAGTCGGCTGCTTCGGCGGCGCCATCGCGCTGATACGAAGTGGAGATGCGCTGTGTGGCTTCCAATAGACTCTGATCCGACACGAGCGCTTTGATGGCGTCGCGGCATTCCTTCTGCGTTGCGCGATACAGATCGAGCACGCGTCCTGCACCGCTGCGGCGGATGAAATGCGCTTGGTGAAACTGGTCATTGCAGACCGGCGAGATCAGGAGCGGGATTCCAAAACGAAACGCTTCCATCACGGAATTTGCGCCGCCATGTGTGATAAATGCGCGTGCCCGTGGAAGCAGCGAGAGCTGCGGTGCGTAGTGGCATGTCAGGACGTGTGGCGGCAATGGCTGCAGCCCGGTGGAGCGGTGAAGTTCATTGGCAACGATCACGACTTGCACGTGGAGGTCGCGTGTGGCCTCCATGATCCGGCGGAAGATCTCAGGCTGATGATAGATCTGGCTGCCGAAGGAGACGTAAATGAGAGGGCGGTCGTCTTGCAGTTGGTCCCACGGGAAGTCCATTTCATCTCCACGTTCGGCAGGCGGTAGCGACGGCCCGACCATTTCAATTCCGTCGCGAGTGGCGCCAATCAATTCAGGGGTTGTGAATGCGATGGTAAGTCGCGGAGAGATCATGTCGCAGCCGCTGAAACGCATGGCCACTCCATGCCGCGTGAATAGCGCATCGCGGTCCGGGCCAAGCCAGTGTACGGTATCGAGCAGATCGCTAGTTACTGATTCGTCGAGCACCGGGTTCAGCGAATTTGAAACGGCGACCCATGGCACCCCCTCGTGGTGCGCAGCGATGGCCGCTGCGTAGATCATGGGATCCGTGACGATAAGGTCCGGGCGAAATGCGCGGATAGCTTCGCCCAACGGTGTGATTTGACTCTCGGCTGCATCGATGAGCAGCGTCTTGATCCACTGTCGCAGCCAGACAGGATCGCGTACCTGACGGGCGAAGAATTCGCCGCGATTGAGATCCGACGGCGGAGGCGCCGATGGAAGACCTGGCACGGTTGCAAGCCCCACGCGCTCCAATTGCGCGGAGATATCATGCGCCGCGTAAAAGGCGACCGTGTATCCGCGGTCCCGGAGATGAATGGCCGGCCCAATCATCGGGTTCACATGGCCTTTTTCAGGAATGACAGTGAAGAGGATGCGCTTCATGGGGTGGTGACGCCGAAAGCAATGCACCAATGGTGCAGTGAGATGATGCGAAAGAGGAGGCTGCGTTCGTTTTCCGAAAGGCGCCGGGTGGATGCAAGCAATGGTTCGATGGCATCGAGGTCCAGCCAGGCTGACAGGAAATCGCGCGACTCTCTGAGGGCACGCCTTGCTTCAACTTGATAAATCGCTGCGGACTGCTGGTCCTTTGGTAGCGCGGATTTCCGGCGCAAACGTTGTGTTTCCGGAACGAATCCGCGGGCGGCGTTGCGCAGCAGATGCTTTTCTTCACCGTCGCGTTTGCCGAGATCCGGATGCACGCGGCGCGCGAGTTCGATGAGTGTGGTGTCCGCGAAAGGAACGCGGGCTTCGAGCGAGAACGCCATGGTGTGGATGTCGCCATTATGCAGGAGGCGCGGTAGCCAGCGCTTCAC
>FTCV01002721.1_pt1 | contig 12872 bp, 10 predicted proteins | sample 1639691 | NCBI WGS metagenome assembly FTCV01 (sample SAMEA3914864, study PRJEB12502) | metagenome | biome: forest; material: soil | place: USA | collected 2012-03-12 | depth 0.3 m
CCCCGGGCTGCGGCGTCCGCGCAGCCGGCTCGGCGGCCAGCTCGGCCCCGCAGAACCGGCAGACCAGGGCGGCGCGCTTGATCGTTTCGGCGCAGCGCGGGCACTCACGGGTATCCGCCGGCTCCGGTGGCGCGGCGGAATGAACTTGTCGCTCGGTATTGATGTGGCCGGAGGACGGAACGCCCGAGCCGACCTCCCGCCACCCCAGCCGGCGATACCGCGCCGCCAAGATGCTTGGCGCTGCGAAGGCGTACCCGATCAAAACCAAAAACATCACGGCGATGCCGCCAGCCCCGAAGAGGCCAATGGAGAGGACGGCGAGGACGACCTGGATCACCGCATGCGTCCAGGCGCCTTTCGCAAGGAAATAGAACAACCCGAACAGGAGGGCCCATACCCCGGCAACGCCAGTCACTTCTTCCCGGTAGCCATTGGCTGGATTCTCGAATGTTGCCATCAGCCGTCCCCACCACATACCCCCAGCATGCACAGCCGCATGGATGCGCAACCGGATTATGGCATTGCCACCTTCGGAAGTCGATATCAGGCGTCAACTTGGCGATGAACCGCCCGGCACACGGGCGGTGTGCGCTGGGCGGTTGCCGGCTATGACAAACTCGACCCGGCTGCCGCAATATCCTCCGCTGATCGAGGGGCCTTCGGGTCTGAGAAGAAGCCTCGCCACCCAACGGGCGGCGAGGCGGGCGGCGAGGCGCAGGTTCGACAGGCACGAAGCCGATCCCTGACCATCAGGCCCATTGCTTCCGTCCGGTCGCTAAAGCTTGGACTGAAGCGCGGTGACCGCCGTATCAGCGCAGGCCTGGTCGAATTGGCCGCCAGGCGCCCCCGAGACGCCGATACCGCCGATGACCTCGTCCTTTGACTTGAGAGGCAATCCGCCGATCAGCGCGGTGAATCCGGTCGTTTGGCTGATGGACGGCGGCGTGACCCCGTTCTTGATATTCTCCACCAGTTTGACGGTCTCATAGCCAAGCATGGCCGAAGTATAAGCTTTGCGTTGCGCGAGTTCGATCGCATGAGCCCGTGCCAACTCACTGCGCTGCAGGGTCAACAACTGGCCGGCACGGTCGACAACGGCAACGGCGACATTGTAGCCGTCGGCGGCGCATTTTTTCAACGTCGCCGCCGCCAACTCATTTGCAAATGCAAGAGTAACCGTGCGCATAGGGCGGGTTGCATCTTGTGCCATCGTTCCCGTTGAGAATGCCGTTGCACCCAATACGGAAGCAATTACAGCAATATTGGTTTTCATCCCTTTTCCTCCTCAAGGTGTTGAAAAAGCCGCTTTCAGCGGATGGACCGGTCGATAGGGATCCTCCACGCGACTTGCGCGTGCTCGTTCTGCTCTGTTTTTTGCCCTGGTCAGCGGACACCAGGCGTCGTTCCCGCGACACCGTCCGTGGAGCCGCCCGCCTCGGCTTGCCGTCGACGTGGAACTCATAATAATTGCCGGTGTTGATGCAGCCGGTGACGACCTCGCCGTCCTTGCCGACCTCGACGATCGGCACATCCGCGACCTTCACATCGGCAAGCGTCTTGGGCGTGACCTTAGCTGCATTCGTCGAACAGGTCCGGAAGCTGCGGACCCTTCTGGCAGAGGGTCTCGACCGGAACCGTCAGGACGGTCCCATCCGTGGCGGCGATGGTGCCGATCGCGCTGATGCGGTGATTGGAGACTGCCACCCCGCATTTGAACAGGTTCTCGATCACCGTCTTGGCGAGTCCCTGCGTGACGATGCGCTTGGCCGGCGGCACCGGCCTGACCTGTGCCTGGACATGGGGGATGGAACCGAAGGCGAGCGCTGTCGCCATCGCCAAGACTTGGCCAATGTCATTGAAGCCTCCCTGAATTATGGTTCTTTTGATCACCTGTTCAGGGCCCGTACGGGCCAGGATCAAAATTCAACGCAATGGCGTGCGCTGTACAAATTATGAAAAATTATCGGCGGCATTACGTATGGTGATTTTGCTCTTTCAAGTTGTCCGAGCTGTCGGGGATGGCCATCCTTGGGTGGGGACGGTTTCTAACCCGGATTTCTCGCACCAACCCGGTGCATCGGGGCTCTGAATCGGTGAAAATTATTCTGCGACAAAGACTTAGACGCGGTTTCCATACGACGGGGCATGAGAGGGGTGCTGGATAAATCGGGCCCGTTCAGGGCATCACGCCCCGCGTCCGGGGGCCCGCCTGCGGACACCACGCTCATGGACGATCCGTCCGCAGCGGTCCGCCAAAAGCCGCATGCAGCCGTTACAGAATGTGGGCAGCGTCAGGCAGGTAGAGCGGATTATGTGATTAAATCAACGCCCTGGTCGGAAATATTGGCGGATGGGGGGTCATACAAACTAGCTTCCAGGGAGGTCCAGGGACGTGTGTAAATTCTACGTCTAACCTATGGACACAAGGGTATTTTATCATCGACCGTCTTCCGACATCCACCCAAGTCCGCTAGTATCGGCGCACCATTTGTGGGTTGGCTTGTGGGTTGGAGGAGCAGGTGAGATGGCGAGAGGAACGTCGAAACTGTCGGCGATGGCGGTCAAGAATGAGAAGAACCCAGGCCGTTACGCCGATGGAAACGGGCTGTACCTGCAGGTCAGCCCCACCGGCACAAAATCCTGGCTGTTCCGGTACATGATCGATGGACGGGCGCGTGAAATGGGGCTCGGTCCTGTCTCGTTGATTCCGCTAGCCGCCGCTCGCGTCGCTGCACTGGACGCGCGGGGCAAGATTCATCAGGGGATCGACCCGTTGACCGAACGCGGGGAGCGGCAGCAGCAAGCCCGGATCGAGCAAGCTCGCACCATGACCTTCAGACAGTGCGCCGATGCTTACATCGAAGCGCATCGCTCATCCTGGCGCAATGACAAGCATGCTGCACAATGGGAATCGACGCTCAAGACCTACGCCGATCCTGTGATTGGCGACCTGCCTGTGAACGCTGTGGACTTGCCGCTCGTACTCTCCATTCTCGAACCGATCTGGCATACCAAGTCGGAAACCGCCAGCCGCCTGCGCGGCCGACTCGAAACTGTGCTCGACTGGGCGACCGTACGGAAATTCCGAACAGGCGAGAATCCTGCCCGCTGGCGAGGGCACCTCGATAAGCTGCTGCCTGCCCGTGGCAAGGTAAAGCGCGTCGAGCACCATGCGGCCCTGCCCTACGCAGAGATTGGCACCTTCATGGCGAAGCTGCGCAGTCGTGAAGGCGTGGGGCCGTTGGCTCTGGAACTCACCATTCTGACCGCAGCCCGTACCAGCGAGGTCCTGAACGCCACTTGGGAGGAGTTTAGTCTGGACAATGCGCTATGGACGGTACCCGCCAATCGAATGAAAGCCGGGCGTGAGCACCGCGTACCGCTTTCCCCGCGAGCGGTCGCCATCTTGACCGAAGTGAACAAGGATCGAGAAGCCGGCCGTACCGAAAGCTCCAAGTACGTTTTCCCCGGTGGGCGAGCCGGCAAACCGCTGTCGAACATGGTGTTCCTGCAGTTGCTCAAGCGCATGGGCTATGTTGACCTGACGACGCACGGCTTTCGGTCCACCTTCCGGGATTGGGCCGCCGAAAAGACAGCGTTTCCGCGCGAGGTTGCCGAAGCTGCGCTCGCCCATGTCGTCGCCGACAAGGTGGAGGCGGCGTATCTTCGTAGCGACCTGTTCGAGAAGCGCAGGCAGCTGATGTGCGAATGGGAGGAGTTCTGTCGGGCGGACACCCAGTCAGAGCCTGCTACCCGCGCGTAGCCGCTCCCTCCGGGGTTGGCGGTCAACCTCGACCCAACAGTTTGCCACGCCAACGATCCTGACTTCGGCACAATGGAAGCCGCGAGGTCGAAACTGCTTTCGACTCGTCATATCCACCCGGCAGGCCGCAGCTTCACCGACGAAATCTGGGCGGTTGAAACTGCTGAAGGGAGAACCATTCAGACTCGCCCTGCTACTATCCGCCCAACCGGCCGTCCCGAGTCGCGCATTCCGGCCGGTGGCTATGCTGACCAGCGGAGACGCTCCACACCCATAGAGTGTTTATCCTAGCAGAAGATAATCGCGTACTTCAGTTCGCATCAAAAGGCAAGCGGAAAATTCCGCCTTCCCTAGGTAACCTGCTGAAACGGGGTAGATAAATGGCATCCAAAGGATCAGCCCCAATAAACCAACATCCCCTCGTAGAATTTTTCTTCCTGCTTGTCCAGCAGGTTACGGATCGGGGGGCCATCGCCTGGAAATTTCATCTTACTCGCCTTACGACAAGATGGCGAATCCGTCACTTCCCGCAATTGCACTCTTTGCCCGGTTTTTTTCTTCCTGTTGCCGTACTCATCCGCGGGTGCGTTAGGTGGGCGGACGGAGGGGGCTCCTTCCGACCGTCCCAGTACCAAGGTGACACTGACGATGAGCGCCAATGATAGCCAAAGCAAGTACCTACAGCCTCCAGCACTCAGGTACTCCTACACAGTCAACGGCCTTTCACGTGAACTGACGATCGGCAGATCGACGATATACGCCCACATAAAGGACGAGCGCTTGCGCGCACACAAGATAGGGCGGCGAACCATCATCCTAGGAGAAGATGTCTTGGCGTGGCTAGAAGGATTCAAGTAAGCCACCGCAAGTCAACGTTATATTGACGGCTGGCCTGTAGACCCTAAGGCTAGCCTTCCGCGGCCTAATACATCTGCTATGGCAAAAGCCGGGCGAGTTTTTCCTCTCGCCGGCTGGAGCCCTATTCAACCCTTACTGAGGAAGTGTAACATGAAACAGTTGCCTTCAGAGGCGACGACGCCTCCCTGTACCCTGGCCTCAGCAGTTGCGCGGCTCGGCTTCGAAACCATCGACTCCTGCGAACTGGAGAAAGAACGGCGAATCCGATCACTCCAAAAGGTGCTTAACCAAACCCCGGCGCACCAGAAGCGGTACAAGCGTATCGCCCGTCTGATGGCCCAACTAGCTGGATGCAGGAAGGGTGAGCGTTGTGGTGGCAGTGCTTGTCCAGTATGCAGGCGTAATGACCGGAAGAAATGCATCTCTTCCTTGGTGGCCGAATACGATGATCCTGATGCCGCGTCCAGGCTGTCATTTGTAACGCTGCTGCGCCAAGAATGGGAGTTTCCCGCTGGGAAGCTTCACCTCTGCAAACCAAGGACAATCACGGATCGCCTGCGGAAACAGCTGCAACGGATGGAATTCCGACGACCCATCTTTGGTGGCGTTGACCTCTCCTTCGATCCTGATCGAAAAGTCTGGATGGTACATCTCCACCTCGTAGTCGATGGGTTGACCAAGGAGGTCGAAGGGAAGCTGAGACAGCTCTACCCAGCATCGGAACATATCCGGAAGCCGGTGGTGGTTAAGTCTGTCGACTACACGTATGGAGCATTCAGCTACGCGATCAAGTCCTTTCCGAACTGTCGACCGAGCTACACCGACAAGCAAGGGCGGGCAAATACTCCCGGGAAGCGGCGACGTGTCCCTGAACCTCACCACACGGAATTCCTCCTTTGGGTTGCCCGGTTTCCGATCGGCGATCTTAAGATGGTGAGAGGGTGGAAGCTGGTCGACGGCACCATTTCTCGGCGGAGCCTTGCTGAGCATGATCAACCCTAGAAGAACTCCTAAGACAGGGGCATGATCGTTGCCCAAAGGATGGTTACGGGGGTGTAGAATGGTGGAACACTGCACCCCCCAGCTCTTGTGACGTTTTCCGTCCGTGAGAATCGGACGTCTGTGAGGGGGCTTACCCTTGGTGTAATCCTTGTCCGCGAGCGGAATTTGCCCTTGCTGGATCGGGGTCCGTGAGCGTCGGAGGTCCGTGAGGTATCGGGGGTCCGTGAGCCTCATAAGCCATCGTTTTATCGGTATCCGAGAGCCCCGGCTGTCCGTGAGTGGCAGGGTCCGTGACCTGCGGCAGTCGGTGAGCAAACGCCGTCTCGCTACGACCGATTGCTGACAGCAGCCACGGCTTTGAGGCGTTGGACGACGCTTACCCCAACTCCATGCTTCGCTGCGATTTTCCGTATGCCCATGCTGCCGGTCATCAAGTCGGCCTGTATGGCCGCTTCGGTCGTGGCACCGGTCTGGGGGCGCCCCAGGCGCTTCCCCTGCTGCCGCGCCCGTGATAGGCCGGCCTGCACCCGTTCTCTGATCATCGCCCGCTCGAACTCGGCGAACACCCCCAGCATCTGAAACATCGCCTTGCCGCTGGGGGTGGTGGTGTCGATCCCCTGCTGATGCAGGTAGAGGTCGACGCCGCAGCCATGCAAGTCACCGAGGAAGCCGACGAGGTCTTGCAGGCTGCGCCCGAGCCGATCGACCGACCATGCCATCACCACGTCGAAGCGGCGTCGGGCGGTGTCACGGCACAAGCTGTCGAACTGAGGCCGTTTGTCGCGCCCCTTGGCGCCGCTGACGCCAGCGTCCTCGTATATGGCGACGATGGTCCACCCGCAACGCTCGGCAACGGCGACCAGTTCGAGGCGCTGGTTGTCAGTGGCTTGGCTGCCGGTGCTGACACGAAGGTAAAGGGCCGCGCGGCGCCCGATAGCGTGGTTAGGGAAGCGGGCGCGTGGCGGTTCAACCGCGCGCCGCTTGGCAGTGGTCATGTTCGAACCCCAAAGGTGCGGGAAGCCCGATACATGATAACAGTTTCCGCCGAGATTTACAACCAAGAGGTTGTGCGGCATATTCCATCACCCCGACTGCACGATTTCGGCGTGTCAGACAACCGCGCAGCCCAGGCATACCGTTCAAGCATCAATCCAAAGCGGTAGCGCCAACGGTTACGGCAGAGGCTGCCACGGTCTTCATCACCTCCCCAGGCGCGGCTCGCCGACGTGCTGGCCTGCATCGCTGAAATGCCCCAGAACCGCCTGCGCGAACTTCTGCCCTGGGAGTGGCAGGCGATGCGCGAGCAGGCGAACGCTGCCTGACCGCGGCACTCAGCGGATGCTTAGCCCTCGGGACCCACAGCCTCGGCCGAGGCTGTGGCTATACAGCTGGCAGCCCGGCATAGCTCCGCAGCGCCTGAATCAGCTCTACAACGCCTTCGAGGTCGGCGATGCACGCCGACTCCGCCACGAACGCCTGGAACTTACGCTTCTCGTCGCGGGTGAGTTCACGGTGGGTCCGGCCGCCGCGCATCGTGGTTCTGCTGGTGACGTCCGGATGGGACATGTCGAACCGCCGCTTGAGATCCTCGCCGATGACGTCCTCGATTTCCCAGACCAGTCCGAGGTAGGGCATATTTAGTTGGGTAGCGCGGGCAGCGACGGACGGGTCTGCGAAGTGTGTCGCGCGCGGCATGTGTGGATGCAGAAGGACGACGTCTCGCCATGGGAAGGTACCGTAGCGGTCGATCTGGCAGGCGAGGTCGTACTTACGCCGCCCCTCACCGTCACCGTCGAAAAGGCCGATGAAGCGGAACTGCAGCGCCCCCTGAGGATCGCGATCGTGTGTGGCGCACGTCCGAGCCGTCTGCAACATGTTGTACACGCCGTCAACGCCGCCGCGCTCGCCTATGCCAGCCGGGACGACCGAGAAGCCGCCCGCGAAAAGGTCGACCCCGCATGCGTCGCGGTGCAGCCGACGAGCGAGCTCCAGAATCTCGACGTCACTCGTCCCTTCGACGATAACTGTGCAGCATCCGAGGCGCGGCCATCCCACCTGGGCAGCAAAACTTTCGATCAGCCCCGCCATTCGCCTAGACCGCGGTAAGCGGGCGCAGAAACGGCCCATTGTGACCGAACCGGACGTAACCGCCGAGGCGCTCGCGCCGCTGCACCGCCTCAGGTGGGAACTCCTGCGGCCGGAAAAGGACCATCGTCCCGCCCATCTCGTCAACCTTCGCCCGGAACCGCCCATCGCCGCCGGACTGAATCTGCGCATGGACCTGGCGGGGGGCGACCCCGTCGCGGACAATCAGCCAGCTCAGCCGCTCTGGTACCTCGACATAATGCTCTTCCCGGGCCCACAACTGGCGAAGGTCGCGGAAGGCCTTGTCGGCTTCGTAGTGCCGGTCGCGTTGGTGAAGCAGAATCGCGTATTCGAGCCGGAACTGGGGCGAGAACGTCGAGGCCGTCCCCGCCAGTTGCTCAAGCAGATCGAGCTGCAGCGCAAAGTCATAGGGATAGTTAATCGCCGCCAACAGGTAGCGCAACCGCAGCGCCTGTGGGTTGTCGGCGAGGATCGGGTGGGCAAGGCGCACGGCGGCGGCAATTCGATTGGCTTCGGGGTAGTCCGCCAGCGTTCGGCCTGCGGGCGCCGCTATCCCGGCGAGCAGAGCGCGCAACGCTTCGGTGATGGCTGTGGCCGGCGTCACCGAAGCGTCATTGAGGTCCGCCGCAGGGATCGCCGCCATCAAGATATCCGTAGCCTCGTCCGCCAGCCGGCTTAGCGAACTATGGCGGGCGATGGAGGCTTTCCGCGACATCGCCGCGTAGACAAGGTTCAGCACCTCGATTACGTTGGCCACCGCCTTGTCCGGGGACGCATACGCCTCGGCGACGAGGTTCTTTGCCCACGCCTCGATGACGTACGAGCTGTCCGGGTTCATTGTGTAAGCGCGGAGGATGCATTTTGTCGCGCGGTCCCTCAGCGTAGCGACCTCAACCTCCGGCGCGCCGATGACCGCCTTTATCCTTGCGAGATCAAGGTAGGAGTGGCCGAGCGAGTTAAGGAGGTTGAGGTCGGTCTCACCGTCCGAGGTGTCGGCGATCGTCAGTGCCGCCTCGATGTCGCGGGCGGCGCGCTCCAGCAGCTCTACTCGCTCCGCGTCTGTGAGCGGGAACATCTCGGCCATCAAAGCGATGCGGCGGCGCGAGATCGCGGTGTGATGCAGGAATGCGCGGCTGGTTTGGCGCAGAGCGCGCGGCATCTCATCAAGCGCCTCCAGAACCTCGCGCCAGTACACCACGAACGCGGCGTGGCCCCGCTCGGGGTCGATCTTGAAGATGGTGGTCGCGAAAGCCTCGGCGATTGGCCGGAGCGGACGCCGGTCCAGCGCTGTCTGGCGTGCGGTCTCGCGCAGCGCCAGGAAGCGCAGATGCTCGGGGTTCTGAGCCTTTTCGAACCCCGCCTCAGCCCGGGCGGTTGGGTCATTGAACAGCGCACCTAGCAGATAGCGTCCTAGGACGTCGTGGGTGAGAGCCCAAAAGCGTTCGCCATCGGCGCGAATCTGCAACAGCCCGAGCGGTGCCAGCTCCGGCTTCAGGTCACCAAGCAGCGCTGACACTGGCCACTCCGACCCCGTCGGCAGCAACTCCTCCGGCAGTGGTTGGCGCTCGGTCGCCAGCGCAGCGATACGCACGATGGCGAGCTTCATCGCCGGATCGCGCACCGCTTCGCGGAAGTGCCGCCAAATCCAGGCTTGCACCGTCTCACTGAGATCGAACTGGCGCTGCACCCAGAACGACAGCGCAATCCAGAACGAGGCGATACGGACGCTCGCATGGACGCCGGAGGCTTGGTGGAATCTCTCCCACTCGCTCTGGTTTGGCACGCGTCGAAGGTAGCGCGCGAGGTGTCGGCCCAGCGCGACCGCGTCCGCCGAGCTGATGTCGTGGCTGAGACGCGTCAGCTCCGTGAACCTCCGGTCGCCGTAGAACGCGAGGCCCAGCCGCGGCCCGGGAACACACAGCACGACCGCCCGCCGCCCGCTCCGCTCCAGCTCGCGCACGAAACTTATTAGTTCCGCCTCGCGGCCGTCCCAATGCGTCTGGTCGAATGCGATCAGGAACGGAACCTCGTACAGCCGGTCGTCCGTCCCGTCCCTGGCTGCCGCCTCCCGGGCGCGCTCCAGTACTCGGGTGATAAACTGGACCATGCTCCGCCCATTGGGCGTGAACGGGACGGTTCCCGCGACCAGCGCCGGATAGCCATCCCGGGCCGCCTCGAACGCCAGCATCCGCACGAACGTCGTCGCCCCAGCACCCGGCTCGGAGAGGACGAGGAAGTTCTTGACCTCCACCGCGCCGCTGCGGTCGAGCCGGCGAAGCGCCCTGCGTACCGTCGGCCATGCGTTGTGGTCCCGCTCCCACGGCAATCCAGCGGCATAGGCCTTCCAGCCCGTTGTCACGTCCTTGAAGAAGTTATTGACGTCGTCGGCCGTCAGCTCCTCAGGCTGCACGGGCGCTAGATCCTTCTCGGTGATTAGGGTGTAGTTGGCGAGCAACGGATGCTCTGGATCATCAAGACCGGAGACGTCAAGCGGCCGTTGTCCTCCTGCGGCGGAGCGGATCCGCAGGGACACCCGATCGCCTCGGGTGTCAACGTAACGTTGGACCAACTCGGCGGCGAACGCGCCGGTGTCTCCGTGCCACCACCACGAGCGTCCTGGCCGGCTGATCTTGTCCTCAAATCGCGCCAGCGTGGCGGGCGTCGCCTCCGCTTGGCCGACCAAAGTAACATTCGGGAAGAACCCCTCAACGGTCCACAGCTCCGTCAGGTCGTCAGGCAGGTCCGGGGTCGGCCCTGAAAGGACGATCAACTGGGCCGCTCGGGTGCGCGCGACCGCAAGAAGCATGTTGTCACGGCGGCTGCGTGCCGCGAGCCCCTGTCGACCGCCTGCTCGGCCGTTCAAAAGGAACACCGGCAGCCTGCGCACCGGCAGCGGGACGTCGTTCGGATCAGCGTCGATCAGGTGGACGAGACCGCGGCGGCGGACCAGCGGGTCGTCGGCGGTCTCGGGGCGCTCGATTGCGGCGAGGCGAACGTCGTCGAGACCTTCCGCAACCACGACGGCCCACGGCAGCCCAACTAGGTCGGCGATCGTCGCCGGGTTAAGCGCGGCAGCCCCCTCGGCGCGCAGCCAAAGCACGGCGTCGCGCTGGTCTAATGCCGCTAATAGGAAATCGAAGCTGCCGCTGTGCTGCTTGACCGTGTGCTCGTCCATACGCGTGACTACCCCAGTAGGCGGCTGTGCCGACGGCGACCTCTACGCCGATTGTACCCCTAGTCAACCGCTACGTCACGCCCCCGCCGGCCGCAAGCGCGCCGCTGGCTTTACGGAGCGTTGCCAGCACCATGGTCTTGTGACGTCACGCCATTTACCACCGGGCACGACAACGTGATCCGGTGGAGGCCGCGGGTGGTCGCGTTGCTGGTGCAGCCAGACCTTGTGTTCCTCGACGAGCGGCTAGGCGCTAGGCCGGGGGCGAGGTCGGCGATCGAGCGCCCACCGCAGCACGGGCAGACGCAAGGCGGCCTCGGCGGACGCGTACCAATTGACGACCCGCTTGACGAAGTGGGTTTCGTGAAGGCCCTGCTCATGACCTGCGCTACTCGCAACCTGTACGGCAAATAGGTGGTTGCCGTACACGCTGTAGCCTGGGTCGAAGGCGGCAGTTTCGCTTGGGTTCGAGCCCTTCGTTCCGGAGGGGGTTTCCGTACAGGGTGGCAGCGATCGGCATGCGTTAGTGGGATCGGCTCCAACTACGCGACGGACATCGCACGCATGTGCGGATGAAGGCCGCGACCAAGGCGCACGGTTGCTCGCCGCCGCCGCGATGGGGGACGACGGGAAGGTGCAGGGGCGCGGCAGCTTAATCTACCTTTAGTTGTATTTTCTGTTGACGAAACATCCTTAACGTGTCATGCTCGGCGTGCCGCGGCGATTTACGCTGCCGTGGGCTTCGCGAAACCGCGTCGAGATCCAACATGTCAGAACCGAACCCCACCAGAGCCTTCCGGCTCGGCCGGGGCAGCGTCGTAGCAGGGTACGAACTGCTCGACTGCCTCGGCCGTGGCTGGGAGAGCACCAGTTACCTCGCCGCCGAACAACACAGCGGCGCCATCCGTCGGATGAAGTTCTTCCGGATCGATGAACCGGAGGAGATCGAACTGGTTAGGCACACCGCAGCCACCTTCGAGCGCCTCCGCTCGACCGGCGCCGTGCCGGCCTACCATCATATGGGCATCTGGCCTCGGAACCATCACGAGCGCATTCCCTATTTGGTCTTGGGCTACATCGACGGGAAGCCGCTGAACCGCGTGCTGGACGATGGTCGCTGGCATCGACGCTGGACGGCCGTCGAGGCGTTGACGGTGTTAGTTGCCATTGCCCGCAAGCTGGCGGCCGTCCACAAGCTGGGCTGTGGGGTCGGTGATTTTTCGGACGGGAACAACATCCTGATCACCCAGTGTGGCGACGCGTTCTGGTGTGACCTGGAACCGGGCTTGCCGGACGCCCCTAACCGCGACCGCGCAAACGACCGTGACGAGTTCTTCACCATCCTCGACCGGATGGCTGAGCTTCGGCCTGTGTCGCCGCTCATGGCCCGAGCGGAGAAGCGCCTTGCCCGTTTCCGCGATGCTCCCTTCCGCCCCAGCACCCTGCAGGACATAGCCCAGCGCCTCGACGCGCTGCTTGACGGGCTCCACAGCTAACGGCCTGTACCGGCCGCAGGCCGAGTCGGAAAGCCCCGGCTTGTGCTCGTTCAGCCCTGACGGAGCCTCATTGATCAAACTGCCAGCGTCAGGGCGGCAGGCCCGGTCCTGGGCCGGTTACGACCGGTACCACTACGGCCCACGCTGCCGCTGAGAAGGCCGCTGGCGGCCCCGTCAGCGCTATCGGCAACACCCCCTTGCCAGTATTGGAGATCGACATGACGCGGCCCGACCGCGCCCGCATACGGGCGCTGAACGATCTGCTGCGCATTCGCCACCGAGGTGGCGTTGTGATGATCAGCGCTGGGGTAAAGGAGATGGGCATACGAACGGTGCGGCGCATCCTACATGCCGTCGCCACCTTCGACGCCTTCACGCCCGACAACGACCCCCACGGTGAACGCAGCTACGGCAGCTTGATCTACGAGGGGCGCCGCATCGTCTGGAAGATCGACTATTACGGCTCGCCCCTGAC
>FTCV01001074.1_pt1 | contig 12841 bp, 10 predicted proteins | sample 1639691 | NCBI WGS metagenome assembly FTCV01 (sample SAMEA3914864, study PRJEB12502) | metagenome | biome: forest; material: soil | place: USA | collected 2012-03-12 | depth 0.3 m
GATCTGTATGTCAAGCAGAAATTGCCACCGCACTGCTAGATGCGCTGCCGGTTGAAGCCGGATTCGCGCGCCAGCACGATGGCCTGCGAGCGGTTTTCCACTTCCAGCTTCGAGAAGATGCTCGTGATGTGATTGCGTACGGTTTTTTCGCACAAGCCCAGGTGGGCGGCGATCTGCGCGTTGTCGCGCCCCTGGGCAATCAGCACCACGATGTCACGCTCGCGCCGCGTCAGCGTGCCGAACGCCGGGTCCGTCGACGGCTCGGGTGCGGGCAGGAACGCGCGGACTTCCTCGATCCAGCGCTCCCAGGCGGGCTCGCATTCCAGCAGCAGGTGATTGCCGCTATCGAGCGGCACGAAGCGCGCGTTCGGAATCATGCTGGCGATCAGGCGGCCTTCGTCGAATGGCACGCGCGCATCGCGCACGGCATGCAGCACCAGCGTGGGACATGTGACCTGGGGTAGCAACTCCACCACGTCGATATCGTTGAAGATGCGCATGAAACGCGCGGCATTCACCGGCGAGGTGGAAACCCGTTCGAGTTCGTTGAACCAGCGGTGCTGCTCCGCAGTGCCGCCGGGAATGAACTGCGTGGTGAAGAACTGCCGGAAAGCCGGGTTCTCCTGACCCCAGCCGATCTCGGCCAGTCGGATCATCAGCTCCGCTTCCTCGCGCATTTCAGGACTGAGATTGCGCTTGAGCCGACCGCGCGCATAGCCGCCATGCAGGATCAGGTGGCTCACGCGCCCCGGATGCGCCACGGCGTAGGCCACGGCGAGCGACGCGCCCTGCGAGATGCCGAGCAGCGGAAACTGCTCGACGCCCATCGCGTCGACGATGGTTTCGAGGTCGCGCAGCCAGGCCTCGAACGACAGATCGTCGACATGGCGATCGGACAGGCCGCAACCGCGTTCGTCATAGCGGATCAACGTGTGCTGTTCTGACAGCGCACAGAGCATATGGCTCCAGACCGGACTGCCCACGTCGAACTCCAGGTGGCTCATCCAGTTCGCCGCCTTCACGAGGGGCGGCCCGCTGCCCGTGATCGCATACGCCAGGCGTACGCGGTCCAGGCTGGTACATAGGCGGATCTGCTGCTTGAGCATCTGCATGGTGCAGTCGCGCGCGGGGCAGGAGACGAGCGAAGCGGTGTGCCGTGCGTCAGGCTCACCGCGTCCGGTCGTGCCGGGCGACTCACCTATCTTAGACAACGTTCCCCATCGCGCAGACATCAGCACCGCCAGCCGGCCCCGCGAAGTGCGGAAGGCCAGACGTGGGGCGTGCGCGACGCGCCGGATGCGGTACACCATGAGCGGTGCCTCGCAACGGATGGAGAAGCTGCCCGGCCATCGGCAGATTGCCGGGCCGGGCAGGCGCTTGCGCAGGGGGTCAGTCCGCGCGCGAAGCGCAGGCACTGCCACCGCCGACGCTACGCGCGCCATCGGTGTAGGCATCGCGCGTGCCGATGTGGTTGCCACCATCGGTATAGGGATCGCGCGGGCCCATGCGGGTGCCGTCCGTGTACGGATCGAAACCGCCTCGCTTGCATACGGACATGCTCGCGTGCTGCGTCGATCCATTCGACGGAATGAAGACTTCGCTCCATGCGCCAGCATGTACCGCACTACTCAGTCCGATGGTCAGGAAGGAAGCGACCAACAGGGGCTTGGCAAGATTCTTCGTACACATCACGGTTACTCCAACTTGAAACTCCAATCGAAAAAAAAGAAACGGATGGCAATAGCCGATCCGTGGAGTCATTGTCGGCAGCAACGCGATTTGCAACATGAGGCGAGCGTCCCGGGTTGCGGGACGCAAGCGGAAGAAAGCGTTCACGAACGTGGGACTTCGGTCCTGTGCAGGGTGCATGACCGGGCCAGTTGATGGCCGACAGAGCGATTCCGTTACTGCGGGTCGTCTCCCCTCTCCCATGCAATGGGAGAGGGGTTGGGGGAGAGGGCTTCGAGGTTCAAGTTGCGCATGCCGCGCAGCGCGCCGCCGCCCCTCTCCCCCGCCCCTCTCCCGCAGGCGGGAGAGGGGCGAAAACCTGGCCATGGCGATTGCTCGGCATCAGCCATGCGATACAGAGGTAGCGTACTACCCAGCGTAAACCCTCGCCAAGGGCGCCAGTCCCGCTTCTGGGACCCTCTGACGAAAGAAAACGATTGCATTCGGGACACCCGCCTCACGCCGGAACGATTGAATCGTCCCATCATCCGCCCACGTCCTGCATGGGACGGCATTCACGTATCGAGGAGTTCCGCAATGCAAGCTGTATCCCTTACCACCGACACACAACGCTATGCCCGCTGTATCGCTGCTTCACGCCGCATCCGCTGGGATATCGACCAGGACGTGATCCGCGGCCGCACATTCAACCTTTCCCACAAGTTCATGCCGGACGGGCTGTCGCTCGTCGACGAGCTGCCGTTCCTCAGTGCTGCGGAGCAGCGCTTCCTGAGCCAGGTGCAAGGCCGCACCTACGCCAACATGTTCGGGTTGGTGGAGCGCTTCGTCAGTGCGAAGGTACTGCAACTGACCGGCCAGCACGTGCTCGGCGATCAGGTCGCGCTGGAAGCACTGATCCGGTTTTCCGACGAGGAGCTGAAGCATCAGGAGCTTTTTCGTCGCATCGAGAAGCTGGCGGCGCAGGACATGCCCCGGGGCTATTGCTTCGACGCGCAGCCCAACGACGTGGCCACGTTCGTTCTGGGCAAGCGCACCTGGGCCGTGCTCGCCGTCATCTGCCAGCTGGAACTGTTCACGCAGGCGCACTATCGCGCAAGCATCGGCACCGCAACCGATCTGTCCGACCTGTTCAAGGACGTGTTCCTGTACCACTGGCGCGAAGAGTCCCAGCACGCGATCCTCGATGAACTCGAATGGGTCCGCGAGAACGCGCGCATCAGCGAAGCGGAGCGCGATGCCGCGATCGAGGACATGATCGCGGTGGTGGGCGGTTTCGACCAGATCGTGCAGGCGCAGGCGCACGCCGACACCACGTACTTCATGCACGTGATGCGCGGCGCGCAGGACGCACCGGGCGCGGCCGAGGTGGAAGCGGGGGTGCTCAAGGCCTATCGGTGGACGTACATCGTGTCCGGCATGTTCGAGCCGCGCTTCTGCAAGTTGCTCGACGAGATGACCAACGACGCGCAGAAAGCGCGCATCCAGGCCGCGATGGGGCCGCTGATGTACGCGGTGCCCGCCAGCGGCGCACCGGAGCCAGCGATGGCGGCCTGAAACGCCACCGCTGAAGCCGTTGCCGCGGAATTGGCGCGTTATTTGATCAGTTACGCGATCAATTACTCGGGGGTGATCCCGGCCTGGCGGATCTGTGCTGCCCAGCGAACCATTTCCTTGCGCAGCATGGTATCGGCCTGTGCCGGGCTCATCGTCAACGGCTCGAATCCCTCCTTGAGCAGCCGCGCCTTCAGTTCCGGCTGCGCCAGCGCCGCATTGAGCGTCTGGTTCAGTTTCGCCAGCACGTCCTTGGGCGTGCCCGCCGGTGCGCTGACGATGAACCAGGTCTCGAACGTGTACTTCGGCAGGCCGGCTTCGGCCATCGTGGGCACATCGGGCATCAGCGGCGAACGCTTCGGCCCCGTCACGGCCAGCGCACGCAGCTTGCCCGCCTGGACCTGCGGCAGCGCGGCCGACAGCACCGGGAAGCTCATCTGCACCTGGCCCGCGATGGTGTCGACCAGCGCCGGGCCACCGCCCTTGTAAGGCACATGCAGGATGTCTGCGCCCGATTCGGTCTTGAACAGTTCGGCGGCCATGTGGAAGGTGCTGCCCGCACCGGCCGAGCCGAAGCTGAGCTTGCCCGGCTGTGACTTGGCCAGCGCCGCCAGTTCCTTGACGTTCTTCGCGGGCAACGCGTTGGTTACCACCAGCACGTGTTGCGAGGTGCCCATCGTGCCGACCGACGCGAAATCCTTCGCCGTATCGAACGGCAGCTTGGCGAACAACGCAGGATTCACGGCCAGCGCCACATTGTTGATGGCCAGCGTGTAGCCGTCGGGCTTCGCCTTCGCCAGCTGGTCCATGCCGATGTTGCCCGATGCGCCGGCGCGGTTATCGGCCACGACCGGCTGACCGAGCTGCTTGCCCCAGGCATCGGTAATCAGGCGGCCCGCGATGTCGACACTGCCGCCGGGCGCAAACGGCACGATCAGGCGGATGGGGCGGTTTGGATACGCGTCGGCGGCAGCAGCCGGAACGGCGGCGAGCGTGGCGGCCATCGCTGCGGTCATCGCGGCGGCGGCGATACCCGCACGCTTCGCCAGGCAGGCGAAGGGAGCAAAGGGTGAACGCATGGTTGTCTCCTGGTTGGCGCGCCGGGCTCGGGCCCGGTCGAATGCCTGGTTTTCAGTTGCGGTGCCAGGCAGTGTAACCATGAAACAAAGCGCAGGGATGTCCTCTTCAGATCGACATTGATGCCGTCAACTCACGAATCGCGCTTTCTCCGGATCACGCCGATCACGCGAATCACGGATCAGGTGCTCACCGGCTCCAGGCTGGCCAGATAGCTGTGGATCTGCGCCACCACGGCCGCGCCCTCGCCCACCGCGGCGGCCACGCGTTTGGTGGAACCCGAGCGCACGTCGCCGATCGCGAACACGCCCGGCACGCTGGTCTCCAGCGTGTAGTCGGCGCGTTCGGTGCACGAGTGATGGGCGTCATAGCCCGTCATGATGAAGCCCTTGCCGTCCGTCTCCACGTTGCATGAGCGCAGCCATTCGGTATTGGGCGCGGCGCCGATGAACAGGAACACATGGCGCATCGGCACGGCCACGCACTCGGGCCCCTGGGCCTGCTCCTTGTAGCGGACTGTGGAAAGCCACCCCTCGCCTTCCATGGCCGTGATCTGCGAGTGCGTATGCAGATGCACGTTCGGAAGACCTTTGAGCCGATCGATCAGGTAGCGCGACATCGTCGCTTCGAGGCCCGCGCCGCGCACCAGGACATGCACTTCCGCCGCGTGCGAGGCCAGGAACACCGCAGCCTGGCCCGCCGAATTGCCGCCGCCCACCAGCATCGCGTGCTCGTCCTTGCACAGCTTCGCCTCGACCGGCGAGGCCCAGTAGTAGACGCCGCGTCCTTCGTACTTTTCGAGCGAATCGATTTCGGCCCGCCGGTACTGCGCACCGCTGGCGATGACCACGGTACGCGTGCGAATCCGGCGTCCGTCGGCCAGTTCCAGCTGGATCGGGTTTTCGCCGCAGTGCAACGCCTTGGCTTCCAGCGGAATCGCCACGTGCGCGCCGAATTTAAGTGCCTGCACGAACGCGCGCCCGGCCAGGGCCTGGCCCGAGATACCGGTGGGAAAGCCCAGGTAGTTTTCGATCCGCGCACTGGCGCCGGCCTGGCCGCCCGGCGAGCGGCAATCGATCACCGCCACGGAGAGCCCTTCCGAGGCCGCATAGACCGACGTGGCCAGCCCGGCCGGGCCGGCGCCGACCACGATCACGTCGTAGATATGATCGGGATCGAACTCGGGCACCAGCCCCAGGCAACTGGCAAGCTGCCCTTCGTCGGGCGCGCGCAGCACGCTGCCGTCCGGGCAGATCACCATCGGAAAATCGCTTTGCGGCGCCTTGCTGATGTCGAGCAGGCAAGTGGAGTCGTGATCGGCCTCGACGTCGATCACCCGGTAGGGATGCCCGTTGCGGCGCAGGAACGCCTGCAAGGCCAGCAGCAACGGCTGGGTGCCCTTGCCCACCAGCACCGGGCCGCCGCCCCGCTCGATCAGCCCGACCCGGCGCAGGATCAGCGCCCGCATGATGCGCTCGCCGAGGTCTGCTTCCGCCACCAGCAATGCGCGAAGGCGGTCGGGGGGAATCACCAGCACCGTGCAATCCGCAAGCGCCTCGGCATCCACCAGCGCGGGCTTGCCGGTCAGCTGGCCCACTTCGGCGAGGAACTGGCCCGGCCCCTCCTCCGTGATCGGGCGGCTGTTGCCCAGCCCGTCGCGCTGGATGACACGCACGCGGCCGCTCAGGACCACATGCATCCCGCGCCCGGTATCGCCGGTGCGGAACAGCAACTCACCGGCCCGCCAGGTCTTGATCGAGCCGAAGCGGCAGATCCGCTCGATTTCCACTTGCGTGAGCGTGGGGAACATCTGGTGACGGCGCGATTCCAGCAACGAGTACGGTGCATCCGCGTCCACCGGTGGTTCCGGCGTGGCTTGCGCTTGCGCGGTTTCAGGATTGGCGTCGAGTTCCGACGTCGCCTGCGTCATCTCCATACTTCCCCCTGCCCTGATGAAATGGCCAGCCGGTGCTGGCACGTCATGTATTGCCCGAGACGGCTCCCGTGGCCCGCCTGCTGCCCTGCGTCAGTTGGCGGCCGCGCTGCGCTTGATAGTAGTCCGAACCCGTCCGGAAACACATATGAAGTTTTCGGCTGGCCCGGGCCGATGCGCGCCGCACTGCATCGGTGCGCATCGGCACGACGACGGGCTACGCGACGTTCCACATTCATGAAAAAACCGACTGCGATTCAGCGCTTTAAATCATGGTGAGAATATAAAGCCGTGGATACACTGTGCTTCATGCGCCTTCAAGACGCAGGCCGCCCCGGTTCCACAAGGCCTCCGGCGGCTTACCAGACAGCCCCCGCAAGAGTAGGAGACGAGATGTACCGCGATCGCATTCGCCTGGCCGCCCTCCAGGACAAGATCATGTCGGCAGAGCAAGCCGCGACGCTGATTCAGGACGGCATGACGGTTGGCATGAGCGGGTTCACCCGCGCCGGCGACTGCAAGGCCGTGCCGCTGGCCCTGGCGCGCCGCGCCGCCACCGATCCGCTGCAGATCACGCTGATCACCGGGGCGTCCCTGGGCAACGACACCGACAAGATCCTGGCCGAAAGCCACGTGCTGGCACGCCGCCTGCCGTTCCAGTCCGATGCCACGCTGCGCCGCAAGATCAACGACGGCGAGGTGATGTTCATCGACCAGCATCTGGGCGAAACCGTGGAGCTGCTGCGCAGTGGCCAGCTCGCCCCGGTGGACATCGCCGTGATCGAGGCCGCGGCCATTACCGAGACCGGCGGCATCGTGCCCACCACCTCGGTCGGCAACTCGGCCAGCTTCGCGATGATGGCCAGCAAGGTGATCGTCGAGCTCAACCTGAACATGCCGGCCGGGCTGGAAGGCCTCCACGACATCGCGTTCCCGGTGCAGCGTCCGTATCGCCAGCCGATTCCGCTGATCTCGGTGGAGCAGCGCATCGGCCTGCCCTATATCCCCGTGGATCCGTCGCGGATCGCCGCCATCGTCATCACCGGGCGCGATGACAGCCCGTCGAACGCCCTGCCGCCCGATGGCGAAACGCGCCAGATTGCCGGCCACCTGATCGCGCTGCTCGAACGCGAGGTGCGCGCCGGGCGACTGTCGCCGTCGCTGCAGCCACTGCAGGCCGGCATCGGCACCATCGCCAACGCCGTGCTGCACGGACTGGCCGATTCGCCGTTCCACGACCTGACGATGTATTCCGAGGTACTGCAGGACAGCACCATCGCCCTGATCGATGCGGGCAAGATGCGCTTTGCCTCGGCCTCGTCGATGACGTTGTCGGCCCCGGTATATCGCCGCGTGCTCGACAACATCGACCATTACAAACGCAAGCTGATCCTGCGGCCGCAGGAAATCAGCAACCACTGCGAAGTGCTGCGCCGCCTTGGCCTGATCACCATCAACACCGCGCTTGAGTGCGACATCTACGGCAACGTCAACTCCACGCACGTGGGCGGCACGCACATGATGAACGGCATCGGCGGCTCGGCTGACTTTGCGCGCAACGCCTATCTGTCGGTGTTCGTGACGAAGTCGATCGCCAAGGACGGCAGGATCTCCAGCATCGTGCCGATGGTGTCGCACGTCGACAATGCCGAGCACGACGTGGACATCCTGGTGACCGAACATGGCCTGGCCGACCTGCGCGGCCTGGCGCCGCGCGAGCGCGCGCTGCAGGTCATCCAGAACTGCGCGGACCCGGCCTATCGCGACGGCCTGCTCGACTACTTCCGTCGCGCTTGCCTGCGCGGTGGCCAGACGCCACACCTGCTGGAAGAAGCGTTCGCCTGGCACATGAACTATCGCGATCACGGCACGATGCTGCCCGCCGCGGCTGGCACTGCCGAACCGCTGGCTGCCTGACCGGCACGCGCGCCATCCCCCTCCTCAGTCCTCCCCAGCCCTCCTCAGTCCCCCCATCAGGATCCGCAGCATGCGTTGCGGATCCACCAGCACATCACGCGTGATCTGCTATTGCCCGGTGTGCTCGCAGGCAATGGGCGCTACCTCACCGGCCGAGCCCTGCCAGATGCGTGCCTGCGGAACCGAATCAACGCCTTTGGTTGATGCCAACGACGCGTGACTAAACCAAAGGATGAGTCTCCGCAACGAATGCGCTAGCGGCAGTGCGCCCTCGTACAACTGCGCTCGGAAGGCGTCGGTCCTACTCTGAAAACCAAGGGGAGCGGCACAGTCTGTCCCGCTCCGCCGCGGTCCGGGTCGCCCGTCAGATGCATAGCGACTCCAGGTTCGACCCACTAGTGCGAGGCCGGTCATGAACAGCAATATCCCTCACGTCCTTCCGATCGATTCGCGGTTCGGTCATGCATCGCATCGCCAACTCTGGCTCGTGATGGGATGGTTCGGACTGTGCGCCACCAGTTGCGCGATGGCGACTGCCGTGGTCATGTGGGCGCCCTTCTAGTCCATCCGGCCGTCACCACGCATTCAACCATTCCAGACGCGTCGCCGAGATCTGTCATGGACCAACTCATCGCCACCGTGTGCCGCGCGCACCGACACAACCACCATCTTGCCCCGCTGCCGATCGCGCAGGAGCCTCCGCTGGCTGCGCATCTGGCAACCGCACGCGGCGGCTATTGGCATCACGGCATCTATGTGGGCGGCGGGAAGGTTGTGCACTACGCAGGCCTGATCAGCGGATGGCACTTTGGCCCGGTCGAGGAGATTCCGCTGTCGCGCTTCACGGCAGGACAGACGCTCTGGATGCTTCCCACGCTGTCCCGGTTTGATGCGATGGAGACGATCCGCCGCGCCCGGTCGCGACTTGGAGAAAGTCGCTATCGCCTGCTGACGAACAACTGCGAGCATCTTTGCACCTGGTGCCTGACAGGCCGCAGCTACAGCGGACAGGTCCAATGCTGTCTCCGCGATCCTGTCGCCGCGCTACGCACCGCCATCGGCATCGTAGTGATGCTGTTCGGCCTGCGGCAGTCGCCGGTACGGGCCTGAGTCCAACTCGCCATGCTTTGGTCTGAGAGCGATCAATGCTTCGATCCAAGACCAGATTCAACGCTTCATCGATATCGATGGCCGATGAGCACCATCGGCGGCTTCACGAATTTCACCCAATCATAAAGAGGAACATCATGAAAACACTGACCCGCACACTGCTGCTCGCCTGCGCCGTTGCTACGCCCGCACTGGCCTTTGCGCAAAGCACGCCGGACCCGATCACGCGCGCCCAGGTGTATGCCGACCTGGTCCGCGTCGAACAGGCCGGCTACCGTCCCGGCGACGGCGATAACACGACCTATCCCGTCAATCTCCAGCGCGCCGAAGCCAAGATCGCCGCGCAGGATGCCGCCAGGGCCGCTGGCGTCGCTACCGTCGCACAGCAATCGGCTAAGCCGGCGCAACTGGCACCCGCACATCTGACGGCCAGCATGCCGACGCATCACTACCGCATCGACGATGCACGCAGCGTGTTCACCGACGGCGCCTGACGACACGCCGTATCCCTCAGTGCATGGCTTTCGACACGACGGGACTCACTGGTGACGGCGTTCGGGTGCGCCGTCGACAGTGAGGGTCGCCCACGCCCGTCGCTGCTAGCCGGCCATCCGCGGTTGGCGCTAAATTCAGGCCGTTAATTGCGGACATCAAACCAATAAATCTAGCTCGGCCAAGGCCTACCGCACCATCACTCAAAACTCAAAGATGGTCAGAAACGGCAACAAAAATGTGCCGCCCTTCCAACACGTCGAATGTAGTTGCGAATTGCTCTCATCTCGACTGATATGCTTTGTTCTCCACGTCGCCCGAGATGTGCCCGCGGATCTCCACCGTAGGCGAGTCACAAGCCGCGCCGTGGAGATCACCAAGCTGGCGACTCCCGCAGACAGTTTCACCCGAAGGGCTTCCTGTGAGCACCACACCAAGAAGTGCGATGCACCTCGTCCTGAGCCAAGGCGTAGCAAGCCTCGGCGCGGCGCTGGCCTCGTTCGGAATTGACGTCTGGTTTTACAAGGAAACGGGTTCCTATTCGAACTTCGCCGTCATAGCGATATTAGCGACATTACCGCCGATTATTATCTCGCCGATTGCGGGATTTCTTGTCGACCGGAAAAACAAGACGAGCATTTTGTGGTGGTCTGAATTCGCCACAGTGGTGCTTTCAGTGTTGCTGGCGCTTTCCTGTCTGGCGGGCGTTTTGAATTTCTCCGTGATATCGGGAAGCGTCTTCCTGATCGCCGTGGCAGGCGAGTTCCGATATACGGCAATGATGGCCCTGATTCCTGAAGTCACGTCCAGGGAGGAACTAAGTTCCATCAGTGGCGTCCAGCAAGCTTTCAGAGGCATCGTGGCAGTGGCAGGCCCGCTCCTGGGTGCAGCCGGCTACGAATACTTTGGATTGTTGCCATTGTTGTTCACGTCCGCCATTGCGGGGACATTCGCAACGTTGGTCGCCTACCGGCTCAATTCGCGCACCCGCCGCAGCGATTCGCCTCAGCGGTTCACATTCGGAGGCTTCATCGATGACTATGCGGGTGGGTTCCAATGGCTAAGGCGTCAAACGAAGCTGACGGTGATACTCGTGCACTTCACTTTCCTTTTTGGATTGTGGGCCATTTTCCGGACGGTACTTGTCCCCCATGTGCTCGACACCATGGGCGAGCGATGGCTTGGTTCCATCGTGTCGGCACAAGGTGCGGGCGTGTTGCTTGCAGGTCTCGTCCTGGCGCGGGTTGGAAAGTCCATCAGATCAGAAGTGATGCTGATTGTTGGTTGCTGCAGCCTCGGTGGTGCCATTATCTTTTTTGGCCTGGTTGAAGATTCGATGGTTCTGGTAGCGATATCCGTCGTGATTGGCGCCAGCATTTCAATGGTGTCTGCCGCAAATCAGACGATCTGGCATGCGCGCACGCCTCAGCAGATCCAAGGAAAAATCGTCGCAGTCAGATCGATGCTTCTGTATCTATTCTCGCCATTTGCCATCTACCTGTCCGTCCCGGTCACTGACGTTCTCAAGAACGCAAAAGACCGGAATTTCCTCGATTTACTGCCGCCTGACATGACGCCGAGATGGTCAGGATCCATTTTGGTGTTGGTCGGCGGGCTGATTATTGCTGCGACACTTCTTGCGCGAATGACTTGGGGAAGAAAATCTGAAGGCAGCAGTACTTGCTCCGAAGAACTGGCCCCGTGAACGCATTTGATTACACACATCTCAGTCGTCAAGTTCACGGGCGTACCGGAGGCCGGCGGCGAAATCCACCACTCGCTGCAGGCCTTGCCAGATGGTCTTGACTCCGGGTTCGCCGTCGCCTTTGCGCGCCAGGAAGCCGCCGAGCATGGCGACCAAGCGCACGACCTCATTCAGACGCGGTGACGTCTTCGGTGGTTTCTTCTTGTTGAGAATGAATGCCGCGCGCCATTCATCACGCTCGAACAGCAGCCCTGCATCCAGGTCCGGGCAAGTTCGGCCCAGTCGCATCAACCGAGCGATGCGCCATGCCACCACCATGAACAGCGCCAAGGCACGCTCAAGCCGTGCCATCGATGCGAGTTGCAACGCCTCGACCCGACAGCCGTTCTTGAGCACGTGAAAGAATAGTTCCACCTCCCAACGCGCGCGGTACCAGTCAATAAGCTGCGCCGCTGCGTCAAGGTCGCCCACCTCGCGATTACTCAGCAGTCGCCATTCAATCGGCTTGACGCCTGCCGGCGGGTCGACCTCCCGGGCGACGATGCAAGTGGCGCTCACCACGCCGCCCGCAGCATCAGGCAACGCGACACGTTGCGCCCACACCTGCTGCCGTACCGCGCGCGCCGGCTGAGCCTGACGGGCTGCCAGCGTAAAGTGAATCCTACCCACCGGCTCACCCGCAGTCACTTGGTCCCACAGCTTGCCGCCGCCAGGCAAGGTGCGATTGTGCTGCGAGCGCAGTAGCCAATCCGCCGGGTGGCCCAACTCCTTGGCCTTGACCATTAGCGCCATGATGTCCGACTCCCGGTCAGCCACATAGACGAGTCGCGTGGCAGGCAGTGCGGCCGCCTGTTCGGCGACCCGCTCATATCCTTCGGTCCAGCGCGTACTTTCCTTGATGCCGGGGCGCACGCCATCCGCACCCTTCGGCTCGCGCGCCCACATGTAGGCGTCAAGCACGCCCAGCGGTTCGCGCGCTGGCGTTACCGCGTAAGTCGGGTGCAGATACAGCCCGCGTTGCGCCTCATACGACAGCGGTCCCAGGCCTGCGATGGCCTGGCCGTTAAAGTCCAGCTCCGTGGTGTCTTGGATGCATAGCACCACTTCGCAAGCTCGCATCCGCTCGGCTGAGTTCTGCCAGTGGGGAGCCAGAATATCGCGCCAGTCCAGTTCATCCTGAGCCAGGAAGCGGTATGCCGCAGCCGTTTCCGCCCAGCCGCCGCATGCACTGGGGATGCTTGCCGTCGGCTTCTCCGCGAGCCGCTCCGCTAGGGAAACGCTGATCAATGAGGTCGGCGAGTAGCGATGCAGGTAACCGCGATCTCTCCTTTCGCAATGTGAGAGAAGAAGGCCACTTTGGCACCGTA
>FTCV01001600.1_pt1 | contig 12835 bp, 8 predicted proteins | sample 1639691 | NCBI WGS metagenome assembly FTCV01 (sample SAMEA3914864, study PRJEB12502) | metagenome | biome: forest; material: soil | place: USA | collected 2012-03-12 | depth 0.3 m
GCCGGGGCCCTGCTGGCCTGGAGCGGATGGCCGGAAGGCGAAGAAGCCGCCAAGCGTTCGCTAGATTTTCTTACCGATGTCAAGGTGGCCACCTGGAAAACGGAGGACAAGGTCAACGCGATCGATTGCACGATTCACGGCTGGTCTTGGATCGCCGGCACAAGCTGCTGGGTCGAGCCGACCGCCCTCGCCGTCGTTGCCTTTGACCGGTATGGACGCCAGACCGAGCGCGTACAGGATGGCATCCGGCTTCTGCTCGACCGCCAGTTGCCGCGTGGCGGATGGAACTATGGAAACACGGTCGTTTACGGCGCCGAGCTTCTGCCCTCCGAGGAATATATCGGCGTGGCGCTGACGGGCCTGGCCGGGCATTGCGAAGAAGCGAAGGTCGAGCAAAGCCTGGCGATGCTCGAGCAGCGGCTGCCCAAGCTGCGCTCCCCGCAGGCGCTGAGCTGGGGAATCCTCGGCCTTTCCGCATGGGGACGCCGCCCTGCGCAGTCGGCCCAGTGGATTTCCGAATGTCTCGACCGGCAAAAGATCGTCGGCCCCTTCGACACGACCAACCTGTCGCTAATGCTTCTCGCGGAACATTGTTCCAAGGGGCTCACCTCGCTTTTCAGCTAAGCCACCCGCCGCATCTTTCATTTCTCACTCCCATACCTCGCGTGAACGCTTCCGATCCTTCCTCCTCGCATCTCACCCGCCGGAAGTTCCTCGCCGCCGCGGCCGCAACGACATTTGTCGCCGCAAGCGGAGTGTGGCTGAAACGCAGCCTCAGCCGAACGCCTTCCAACACAGCGACGTTCATCCATCGCGTGGCGAACTACGAGGGCGACCTCCGCACGCCCATCCTTTCAGGCCTGCGCGAGCTCGGATACACGGCTTCGGATGTGCGCGGGAAGAAGATCCTGCTCAAGCCAAACCTGGTCGAACCGCATGCCGGCATCGCCCATATCAATACGAACCCGCGGCTCATTCGCGCAGCGGTGGAGGCTTTCCTCAGCCTTGGCGCTGCACAGGTGGCGGTGGCGGAAGGTCCGGGACATCGGACGGATACGCTGCTGGTGCTCGATGAATCCGGCCTTTCGGAAGTCCTGGCCGAGGACCACATCCGTTTCATCGATCTGAATTACGATTCCGGGCTGGTCGTGCCGAACCGCACCAAGCTGATCCGCACGGCGTCGCTGACCGTGCCGCGCAGCCTCGCGGAGTTCGACTGGCTCATCTCGATGCCGAAGATGAAGACGCACCACTGGGTGGGCGTGACGCTTTCGATGAAAAATCTCTTTGGGATCATGCCGGGGGTTTTCTACGGCTGGCCCAAGAACGTCTTCCACCTGTGCGGGATCGAGAATTCGATCCTCGATATCAATGCGACCGTCCCGATGGAGATGGCGATTGTGGACGGGATCATCGGTATGGAGGGCGATGGTCCGATCATGGGCGACCCGAAAAACGCCGGCGTTATCGTGATGGGCCGGGGAGGCCCGTCGGTCGATGCCACCTGCGCGCGGGTCATGGGGATCGACCCGGCCAAGATCCATTATCTAGCGGGGGCTCAGCAGCTCAAGCTCGGCACGATTGACGAACTGGCCATCGAGCAGCGCGGTGAGGCAATCTCGAAGGTCCGCACCGATTTCAAGCTGCTCAACAAGATCCAGGCGCAGCAGGGCATTCGGCTGGCCTGATTCTGAAAACAGAAACCGGGAGCCTTGAATGACTCCCGGTCGCGTGTTGGTCGCGCATCGATCGACGCGACCGGATTTGTAAGACGAGGCCAGTCTAGCGGCCGGACTGGTTCTGATCGTCGGAGTGCTTGCCTTTGCCGCTTCCCCCGCCCTGCGAGCCGGACCGCTGCTGATACTGCGGGTTCGACTGAGGCGCGGAGCGCTGCTGCTGTTGCTGTTGCTGACGCATGGATTCCTGCTGCTGCTGGCGGCGCTGTTCAAAGTCCTGGGCCTGACGGCGCTGCTCGTTCTCCTGCGCCTGCGCCTGGCGGCGCGAATCTTCGACGGCAGCCCTCTGGCGTTCCTGCGCGGCTTGCATGGCCTCATCGCGCCGCTTCGTCGACTCGGCCTGGGCGGCTTGCGACTCACGCTGCCGGGCGGCATCGGCGGAGGCTTTTTCTCGAGCGGCCGCGGCGGCCTGCTGGCGTTCCTGCGAGGCGGCAGCCTGCTGCTCGCGGTCGCGGTTTGCCTGCTGCTGCTGAGCTTCGCGGTCGCGGGCCATCTGCTGCTGGCGCTGCTGCTGCTGGACGTCACGCTCGCGGGCTACGTTCTCCTCCCTGGAGGGCGTGCTGTTGATCGGCTGTCCGGGCTGCGATCCCGTGAATTTTTTGGGAACCACGGGCGTTGAGCCAATGACGGGTTCAGCATGGATCGGCTGAGCCTGAATGGGCTGGCCAGGAAGCGTGCGGCCAGGGATCGGCTGCGCAGGGACCGGCTGGCCTGTCATCGGGCGGTTGGGCATGGACTGGCCGGGGGTCGGTTGCCCCGTCGCCGCGTGCCGTTCGATCGGCTGGCCGGGGAGCGGCTGGGCCGGAATCACGTTCTCTTTTCCTGGCGCATGAAAGCCTCCGATGTGGGGCACACTTTCGGGCAAGGCGGGCTGCATGGGCGTCGGCGCGGCTTCCTTCATGGGGAATTGCCGGTTCTTCGCCATGCCGGCGGGAGCTGGCGGCGGAACGTTGGCCCGCTCGGGAATCATCTTCACTTCTGCGGCCTGGATCGGTTTCGCAGGCGACGACTGCGGGGTCAGCCCCTTGCTGTCCATCGCGATCTTCTGGCGGATCTGCGTCCGCGCGGCCGGATCTTTCACGACGCCCCAGCCTTTATTGACCGTGGCGCTGGCGATGACCTTCGTCGGTTTGTAAGTGGTAACGAGCGTCGCAGGCGGGCCGAACGCGTGCATGTGCGGAGCCGGCACGAAAAGCGCATTGCCACGCTGGAGCGTCTGCACCACGGGGCGATGGCCCTGCACGAAGAAATTGTTGATATTCGTCTGCTGGACGAGCTTGAGCGTCGGGATCGGCCGGCGGACCTTGGCCGCCAGCACTTCGAAATGCGGCCCACCGGCGAAGATGATGCCATGGTGGACCGTGATGTTCGTGATGTTCACGGTATCGCGGATAATGACGACGTTCTGGACCGGCGGAACCAGCACGGCGGCGATGAACGGCGCGCCGAAATCGTACGAATGGCAGAAATGATAGCAGCCGGGGCCGATGTCGTACGTGTTATCGACCCAGATGCTCACGCCGGTATCCGCATTCCAGGCGCACTCGGGCGGAAGCGGAGCCCATCCGACGTAGTCATCATTATTCCGCCACGAAACCCAGGCGGGCCCCCATTGCGAATCGGGCACCCAGATCCAGCCTTCTTCGTCCGTGCGAAGCCAGCGGCCGTAATGATAGACGATCCCGCCGTATTCCTCGTAGCTGACCCACGTCCAGCCGGCATCGGTGTAGCTCCAGTAACCGTCCGTGTAAGGCGACCAATCCGGCTCCACTCCGCTCGGGTGCCAGCACAGCCCGTAATCGCCGACCTGGACCCAATCCCCGTAAGGCCGGAGGGAATCGTAGAAGAAATCGAAGGACACTTCTTCGTCCTGGGCGGCAGCGGGCTGAGGCACCAGTCCGGCAGCGAGGCCGAAGAGGAGCAGGAGCAGAACGGACAATTTTACTTTCATAACGGGGTCGTAGGTAAGACTGCCGCGGGCGCGATTCATTCAGAAAATCTGCATCCGGAACTCCGAAACGCAGTGCGAGGGGCAATGGAAGGTCCGCACCCTTCAACATCCAGGCCGAATCCGCAACCCCACCGGTGCAGGTTTCCCCCTTCCGGAACCCGCACGATCCTATCGGCGAGCCCGATTTCCCGTTACGCCGCCGCGACCGCAGGTTCCGGCGCTGGCTGTTCCGTCTCCACGACGGGCAGCGGACGCGGGGTCCACCACTGGCGGCATCCGGCGATCAGGAAGGCGATGAAAGCCCCCCACACCGGGTGAGTCCAAGGAAGCCAGTAATGTACTTCATTCGGCGTTGAAAGTGCGAAGTGCCACGGAAAGGTCCACTTTGACGTCGAATGGTAGAACATGAACATGTACGCCGACGAAAGCAGCGTAAGCGCGGCCCACCAGCGCGGTGCCAGGAGCAGCACGAAGGGCGCGAACCAGACCATGTACTGCACGGCGCCGCCAGGCGCGAAGACGTAAAATACGGCCCATACCGCGCCGAATGTGCCAAACAATTCCACCGGCTCGAGCCTCCGCCGACGCCAGCCAAAGGCCAGCGTCGCGGCGATAATGACGGCTTTGAGGCTCGAGACAATCAGCCTCTGCGCAGGGCCGAGCAGGGTGAAATTCGACTCCTGCATGGTGGGTGCGCCGGTGTGGGTGAGCCAGTACGTGATTCCCCAGCCGCCCCAGTAGCCGCCGTAGCCGAAGACGTTGCGGATGTAGAGCTGTGGACACTCGATCAGCGGAACCGCCGAGCCGGCGATCATCACGAGGGCGAATGGCACGGCAAACCGGAGCGCCGGACGCCAGCCGCGCGCCCACCAGTAAAACACGAAGATCGGCGTGAAAAGGATGGGCATCATCTTCACGTTGCAGGCCGCCGCGAACAGGACACCGCAAAGCCCAGGCGTCCCGTGCAGTACAGCGATGCCTGCGAAAAACAGCAGCATCACCATGACTGGATCCACATTGCCGTGGAACCCGGAGACCATCATGGACACGGGGCTGGCAGCGAAAAGGCAAAGCGCCCACAGTGGCGGCCTGCCTGTCACCCGCCGGACGTGCCACATTCCCATGACCAGGCCGACGTCGGCCAGGATGCCCGGGATGCGCAGGAGCGTCGCGAAATCCTGGAGATTCCCGTGGGAGATCGCGAAAAGCGTCCGCACAAAGACGCCAGTGAGCGGAGTGTGATTGAAGATCGGCACCTGGTAGAGCGCCCTCAACGGGCTTCGCTGAAGGACAGTGCCAAAATGGTAAAAGATCCAAGTATCGGAACTCCCGATACTAGACAGCGCCCAGGCAATTTTCAGGATTGTCGCAGCGGCAAGAATACCAAAAACCGCGAGCGTTTCGCGTCGGGACGTGCAAGAGCAGGACATTGGGTCTGGCAATGAAAGCAGCGTTCAGGCCGCGGCAGATTCCGCTTCCTCCACCGGCAACGTGACCGCCGGTTCGGTGACTCGGGATTCCATCCAGGCCTTGCGCGCCACGTAAATGCCGATGCCCAGGAAAACCGCCCATGGGAGGTTGGTCCACGGAATCCAGCGGTCATCACTCGCCTGAGCCAGGTCCCACGGAAATTGCCATTTGGCATTCGGGTGATAGTACACGACCAGCACTACGGTGGAAGCTGCGGTCAGCGCCGCCCACCAGCGCGGGGATAGCATCAGGATAAATGGCGCAAACCACGGCATGTACTGGACCGCACCACCTGGCGCGAAGACGAATACCACCGTCCAGATCATTCCCAAAGTTGCGAAAAACTCGTTCCCGCCCTTATTGCGGCGCTTCCACGCGATCACGGTCACCGTTCCGACGATGATCAATTTGAGGACCGCCATGACTGCGTTCTGGTGGGCGGAAAGGTTCCGGAAATCAACGATTTGCAAATCGGGCATCCCGGTCAATCGCAGCCAGTAAGTCAGGCCCCAAGCTCCCCAGACACTGCCATAGCCCAGTACATGGCTGATGTAAGCGTGCGGGCACTGGACCAAGGGTACGGCAGCTCCAAGGAAAAAGCCGGCGGCGACAGCCACAGTGAATGCAGCCGCCTGCTTCCTTCCTTTGGCGAGCCAGTAGAAGAAAAATGCCGGGACCAGGACGATCGGCACGATCTTGATATTGAACGCAATCGCCAGCAACACGCCGCTCAGGGCAGGGCGTTCATGGAGCACGGCAACCCCGGCCAAAAACATGAACATGACCATGACCGGGTCCATGTTTCCGTGAAACCCGGAGATGATCAGCGACACGGGGCTGGCCGCAAAGGCGTAGATCGCCCACCAGGGCGGGTTGCCGGTGAGTTTGCGGACGTGCAAGAGGCCCGCCACAAGCCCGATGTCGGCAAAGATCGAAAGAAAACGCAGCATCGACGCAAAAACCAGGACACGAGTCTCAGGCGGATCTGTCGTCAGCGCGACGACGCGCAGTCCGTGGACGATCATCGCCGTCAGCGGCGTGTGATTGAACGAGACGTACGTCTCGTACATGTACTTCAGGCTGTCATGGTCGAGGTACTGGGCGAATTTCCAGAATACAACGACATCCATGCTGCCGACGCTGTTGAGCGCCCACCAAGCCTTCAGGGCAGTAGCCACGGCCAGCACACACAGGGTGATGACGGGCGGTGTAAATCGGCTTGGCTTCTCATTCATGCGAGAAGCTCCATAGCGATTTGCGTGCTCAGGTCGCAGGGAAATCTCCGCATTCCTATCCCAAGCACGGGGAAACCGGCAATCCCCAGTGCCAATGACGCCGTTACAAACGGAAACCGCGCCTCGCGGAAACCCTTTGCGGGCTCCACGAAGCGCGGCTGCTTAAAGTCTAAACCGATCCGTTGCTTCTCGCGTCGCCAGCTGCCCAGCTACGACGCGGAACAAGGATTACTTGAGCAAGCGGAGCGTGTACTTGTGGCGGTAAGCAATGCCTGCCTTCGCCTTGAGGCCGGCGATAACAGCCAGGACGAGCACGGCCAGATAGACGAGGCTTTCGAGAGCTCCCAAGCGAATGGCGTTAAGGACACAGGAAGAAACGAAGAGGGCAATAAAAGCGGTAATCGTAAAATTCACCGCTTCCTTGCCCTGATCATCGATGAATCGCGACTTATCCTTCTTGAGCAGCCACATCACAAGCGCGACCAGGAAGCAGCAGGCACCGCTGGCGATATGAAGAATCATCGCATAGGTGCGCTCTTCCGGCGTGGAAGGAATTTCCGGACCAGGAGGAACGGCCAGGAAAGGCGGCAAATTGATGGGATCGTTCGAAGGCGGGGTTGCTCCAGATTCGGGTTGATTCGGTGTTTGATCAGGCGTCGACATAAGTTGGAGGCGGACCTTTTGATCAAAATTATTAGAAAATACAATGCTGCTTGAGCCGTATTGACAGAATTTTGTCAGGTTAGCCGGAGAGGGTTGCACTTCGGCCAAAGCGCGGTTCAATTTCCCGCCATGGCTACCTATATTTATGAAACTACCAGCTCGGACGCACCGGCACGCCGGTTTGAGATCCAGCAAAGCATGAAGGACGAGCCGCTGACAAAGCATCCGGAAACGGGCGAGCCCATCCGGCGCGTCATCACCGGCGGCTTTGGCTACATCTCGCGCGGCGGCGGAGAGGCGTCGAGCCAGCCCTCGGGCGGACACGGCTGCGGGAGCGGTTGCGGCTGCGGATTGTGACCAGTCGCCAGGCTGTTGCCGGCCGCCTGGCTTCAAGCCCCACCGGCTGGTTTTGAGCGGCGGCAACGTGTCATAACCCCGCTCACGCCTTGCGGCACGCAGTCCGGGCGCTAAGATTCGCATCAGTTCTTTACAACAACTGAATACATCAAGAGTGATCCTGTCCTTTCGACGGGATCCGCCAACCTGGTTGGAGAAAACCAAGGTGGATGCCGAAGACCCGTATGTCTCCGGCGATGTGCGCGAGCGCCCGCTGCTGCTCGCGAACCAACTTCTCCCTTGATGTGTTTTTGCAATCGCAACCCAACATCATGCTTCCTCAACTCTCCGTCCGGGTGAATCCCGAGAACCCGAACCACCATCTGTGGAACAACAATGGCACGTGGTTCATTCACTACATGATTCATCCGACCCCGCTGACCAAGGAACGCGTCCGCCGTTCACTGCGCACGAAGTGCCTCGACACCGCGCGCGCCATGCGCGACGCCCTGCTGGCGGAGTGCTGCCCCGTCGCCAGCAATTGATCCGGATCCACAGGCGGAAAATCGTTGGCCCGCCCTGGCGGCCGTCGGCAGCCGCCAGTCGGGCGCGATGCAAGAGGTTCGACTTTCTAGTGGTTGAACATGAATTCCTTCGCGTTCAACAGCGCCCAGAAGATGTCGTGATAGACAGCGGGCTGTTCTTCGCTCACGCCCCAGAAGGGCTCGAGCTTGACTAGCTCGTCCTGCGTGGGTTCGCGTCCGAAGGAGCGCACATACAGGTCGCTAACGATCTCCGTCGGCGTCTTGTTGGACGACATGAGTTTCTTGATCACGCCGCCTTGCGCGATCTTCTGCTCAACGGTCGTGCCATTGATGAGATGCAGCGCCTGGCTGAGCGTCGGTCCGACTTCTTCGCGGGAACAAATGGTCTCGCGGTCGCGGCGGCCGAAGGTCGTGAGGAAGTAATTCGTCGTCTTGCCATCGGCAATTTCAACGGCGCGTGCGCCCATCGGCAGGCCGCGGTACTTATCCTTCGTCTCGGTCACTTCGGAGATGCAGTCTAGCAGCACCTCGGCGCGCATCCGGCGGATCGTGGCCTTGGCGAAGTTACGCTCATCGAGCGCGTTGGTTTCGTTGGCGCGCGTGGTCGTCTGGTAAGTGCGCGAGGTGCAGACGTCGCGGACGATCTTCCGCAGGTCGTATTTATATTCGACGATCTTCTTCGCCAGGGCTTCGAGTAACTCCGGATTCGAGGCCGGATTGGAGATGCGGACGTCGTCCACGGGCTCGACAATTCCGCGGCCCATGTACTGGCCCCAGATCAGGTTGGCGATGTGCTGCGGGAAGTAAGGATTCTCAGGCGATGCAATCCAGTCGGCCAGCACTTGGCGGCGATCCTTGCCCGCGCAATCGGCAGGCGTTCCGCCGAGGAATTTCGGCGGGATGACGCGGTCGCCGACAGGGTGGCGCGACTCACCTTCGCCGCGGTTGTAGATGATGCGCTCGCGCGGGTCTTCACCGGGCTTGCGGGCGACCTGGACGAAGAAGGCCACAAATCCCCGGTAATCATCCATCGTCCAGCGATCGAACGGATGGTTATGGCATTGCGAGCACTGGATGCGGATGCCGAAGAAGGCCTGCGCGGTGTTTTCCGCGAGCTTTAGCGGGTCCTGCTCGAGCTGGTAGTAGTTAGCCGCCGGATTTTCCAGCGTGGAACCGGTGGCGCCGATGATCTGCCGCGCGATTTCATTGATCGGCACGTTCTTTTCGAGCTCACCATGCAGCCAGTTATAATAGCCGAGCGAGGCTTTGTACCCGCCGTTGTTATTCTGTTCCGTGCGGATCTGCAGCAGTTCGCTCCACTTGAGCGCCCAGATATCGACGAATTCCTTGCGGTTAAGCAACTCGTCGACCTTCTTTTCGCGCTTATCCGTCGACTTATCGGCGACAAACTTGGCCACGTCGTCCGGCGTCGGAAGCAGGCCGATGATATCGATGCTCGCGCGGCGCAGGAAGGTCTCGTCGTTGCAGACTTCGCTCGGCGTCATGCGGAGCGCCTTCAGCTTAGAATCGACGAGTTCATCGATGAAATTGCGTTCCTGCTCCTTGGGCCATTCGTACTTGAGATCCTTTGGAATGACGATCACCTGAGCGCCGACAGTGTAAGTCGAGAAGCGGGCCATGACAAAGGCCTCGCCGCGCTGGCCGGTGACAATCGAGCCGTCCTTGTCGATCTTCGCGCTGGCTTCGTTGTTACTCAGGAAAAGCGCGGTGTCAGTGACATCGCGGGTCGAGTTATCCGAATAATGCGCGCGCACCGAGACCTTGAATTTCTGGCCGGGGCTTTCGAGCAACAGCTTGTTGGGAAGGAGCTCGATGCCCGTACACTTGGCGACGTCCGGCGGATCGTTCGGTGCGCCTGCCTGCAGCCAGCGCAGGAGCGTGTTGTAAAGGTCGCTGCCCTTTTCAAAGCGCTTGCCGCCAGTGTGCGGGGCCTCGCCATCGGCCTTGGTCAGGAGCATGGAAGCTTCCGGCATTCCGAGGTTGATGCGGCGGCCGGGAAGCTCGCGGGTGAGGCGATAGTGATCGCCCTCGGGGTCGAAGCCCCAGAGCGACAGGCGGAAGCCGTCCTGACCGCGCGCCGAGCCGTGGCAGCGGTTGCATTCCACCTTCATAAAGACCGGCATGACATCGAGCCGGAAGGAAATCGGCGGATCGACCTGGGATTTCTCGACCTTCACCGGGACTTCGAGCGACTTGCCCTGCCATTCGACCTTCAGCGCGGTCTCGCCATCGGCGAGCGGATAGACGACGCCGTGGTCGACCTTTGCCTTGGTCGGATCGACGATCGTGAACTTCGCTTCGGTCGTGACGTCGCGGTTCACTCCGTTATCACCCGTGGCGCGAACGACGAGGGACTGGTGCGCGCGCTGGAAGGTGAGGCTCACGTCCGAGGGGAAGACGTCGAGCGGTTTCTGCTGGTCAATGGCGGCTCGCGCCTGCGGGAGGGAAACCGCAAGGGCGAGGAGGGAGACAGCCGCGGCGCAGAGACGCAGCGGAGCGCAATGGCCAGCGGCGAGGGATTTGGGATTGCTCATGGCGTGCGGAGGTTTGGCGTAGTGGAGAGAGGGTTGGTGCTGACGATGGGTTACAAGATGGCGTGTCGAACGACTGCAGGGCCGCTGCGGCGCTGGTTCAGCGCGGTGTGAGCCGGAAGGTCATTCACGCCGGGCTGCCTCAGGCCAGCAGCGGATGCGGTCATTTCTTTTCTTCGTTCTTGGCAACGGCGGCCTTGTCCACGCGCAGGGCGCCGCCTTGCGCAAAGGTCGTGGTCATGGGTTCGCCGTCCTTGGTCAAAGTGAACCGGCAGAAGAGCTGGCGATGCAGGCCCTGCTGGGCATCCTTCGCGGCCTTGATGGTGAATTTGACGTCCTTGTCGTCCTTGCTGATTTCCTTTTCCTCAGCGGTCACGCCCTGGGGCAAGCCCTGGAGCGCGATCTTGGCCTTGCCTTCGAAAGGCACCTTCTGGTCGAGCTTCACGGTGATCGTGCTTTCCGATCCCTGGTCGACAAAGGTGCGCTGGATCTGTCCCGCGACGAAGGGTTCCGCCACCTCGAGGTCGATGAGCTGGGTGCTGATCCACACCGGGCCCTTGCCGACATCGGCCTGGCCGGCGACGCAGATCTTCCACTTCTTGAGCGCCGCCTTGTCATTGGCACTGATGGTCAGCGAACCGGTCGTCTCGCCATCCTTGATCTGCATCGTGCCCGGCGAACCGATGCCCGGTGGCGAATACACCAGCGAGATCGTGATCGGGCCCTTGAAATCGCCCTGGCGTTCGGCCTGCACCCGCAGGTCCATCGAGCCATTTTGCAGGATCGGCACCTTGGGCTGCACCAGCGAGATCTTCACCGGGACTTCATCGACGATCGCGACGGGCAGGCGGTGTTCCCGCACGCTGTAGAAGGACTTCTGGTTGCCATTCTCCGCGACATCGACGTCATGCTGGATGCCGCTCGGAACCGGCGGCGCGTCCTTCGGCGGATCGGTGAGCTTCAGGTCGAGATTGAAGGTCTGGTCCGACGGCACGGCATCCGACGCGGCTTCGAAGACCATCGGAATCGTATCCACGTCCTTGATCATCAGGGCCGGATCGGCCTTCACGCCTGGCGGAAGATCCTGCGGCGTGACTTGCACGTCGCCTCCGACGTCTTCACGCTTCACGCGGACCAGCGAGGCGTAACGGTTGCCCTTCGGCACAACGATCGCCCGGCGTTCCTGTGAGGAGTTGATGACGATTTCCGGCAGCCACGCGAGCATCCGCGGTTCCACGGGTTTCACTTCCACGCGGTACGTGAACAGCGGGCCGCCGCGGTCGAGCTGATCCTTTACGGAAAGGTAGAAGTCGCCATCGGCCGGCGCATTCCAGCGCAGGTGCGAATCCGGCTGGCCGTCATCGTCATTCTGCTGAATGCGGTTTCCCTTGGCGTCGTAGATCGTGAGGACCGAATCCAGCGGCGAACGGAGCTGGCGGGCATAGACGTTCAGGTCGTAGGCCTGGCCCTTCTTAGCCGTGAACTTGAAGAAATCGATGTCACCCTTTTCCTGAATGATCCCATTGAAGGCGATCGGAAGGGTCGGCGGCGCAGTCGTCGCGTGGGCGATGTCGTTGTTCGGTTCGACTTCGTTGACCGAATCAAAGCTGGAGACGCGGATGATGTTCGGCGTCGGCGCAGGCTGATCCTGCTCCGTGAAAACCGCAAAGCGATCGGTCGGCTCGGCCGGCAGCGTGATCGTCTTCTCGATTGGCCCGGCGGGATCGCCGAGGAGCTGGACCTTGAGCTGTTCGCCGGCCTTGCCGCCAAGCGGATAAACCGACAGCGGGCGTGCGAAGGAGCCGATGCTCATCAGGTAATGGCATTCGCCCGGCCCGGAATTCGTCGCGTCCTTGATCGTGACGATGTATTTCCCATCCTCGGGCGCAATGATGCTCGCAACCGGGTCCTGCCGGCTGAAGGCGCAGTCATCGACATTCGCGAGGAGCGTGCCGTCGGCCTTGGCGATCGTCACCGCCGGATCGTAGATATTCTGCGTCTGAAGCCGTGCGCCGACGACTTCCGCCGTGATGCGCTGGCCCTTCTTCGCATCGACTTCAAAGTGATCCTGATTCTCCAACGGCGTGTGGCCGTAAACGGTCGTGCCCAGCTCGATGTGCAGCGGTTTGTCCGGGTTCGGATCGGTCGGCTTCTTCACCGGCTCCTCGACCATCGGGAACGGCGTTACGTAAAAGAGCCGCAGATCGGCGAGGCCCGATGCCGTTGTCACACGGAAGGTGTGCTCGCCCAGGCGCACGTCGGGCGCGACTTTGATCTTCGCCTTGAAGCGATTTTTCTCCGCAGTCAATGCCGTGACTTCGAAGCCGGGCGTGTCGAAGAGCATGCC
>FTCV01002702.1_pt1 | contig 12833 bp, 7 predicted proteins | sample 1639691 | NCBI WGS metagenome assembly FTCV01 (sample SAMEA3914864, study PRJEB12502) | metagenome | biome: forest; material: soil | place: USA | collected 2012-03-12 | depth 0.3 m
ACTTCATTCAGGGTTGCCTGACTGAGCGTCTGGATCGCGCGGATGACGGCGATTTCGAGATGCATCTTCTTGTTCGGAGCGAACTTCATCCGCTGCTCGGCGGATGCCAGTTGTTCGATGAGCTCCAGAACCTTGTCCATTTTCACCTGCTCCGCCTGGGCCAGAAGCCGTTCCATTGCTTCCTCACTCAGTTCATTCGCGAGCGCGGCCGGATCGGCCTGCGACACGAGGAGATTCCGCAGGTGCGTAATGAGATCGCCAAGCAACCGCGAGAGATCGCGGCCCGCCTCCGCCTGCTCATGGACCACGCCAAGCGCGCGCGAAGCGTCGCCGGCAATGAGGTCGTCACACAGGTCGGTCACCGTCTGCTGGGCAGTAAGGCCAAAAACGGAAAGGACGTCGGATTCCTCGATCTTGTTCCCGCAGAATGCCACGAGCTGATCGAGCATCGACTCCGCATCGCGCATGCCGCCTTCGGCGCCGTGGGCCACGGCATCGGCGGCTTCCCGCGAGAGATCGATCTCCTCGTTTTTCGCAATGCCCAGGAGATGATTTGCGATCAGACCGGGCGCGATGCGCTTCAGGTCAAAGCGCTGGCAGCGAGAGAGAATGGTCGTCGGAACCTTCTGCACGTCGGTCGTCGCGAAGAGGAACTTCACGTGCTCCGGTGGTTCCTCGAGCGTCTTGAGGAGCGCGTTGAACGACGAAGTCGAAAGCATGTGGACCTCGTCCACGATGTAGACCTTGAAGCGGCCACGCGTGGGCGCGTACTTCACGTTGTCGATGATGAGTTCGCGGACCTTGTCGACCTGTGTATTCGAAGCGGCGTCGAACTCCAAAACGTCGAGGGAATTGCCTCCGGCAATCTCACGGCAGGAATCGCACGTACCGCAGGGCTGAATGGTCGGCCCGGAAGAGCTTTGGCAGTTCAGCGACTTGGCCAGAATGCGCGCCGTGGAAGTCTTTCCGGTCCCGCGAGGGCCAACGAAAATGTACGCATGGGCCAGCCGATGCTGCTCGATGGCATTTTTGAGCGTGCGGGTAATATGCTCCTGCCCCACGACGTCGTTGAACGTCTGGGGTCGATATTTGCGGGCGAAAACCGTATAGCTCACGGGAGGACTATGAAACGGGTGAAGCCGCTTGCCAATGGTGAAACCGCTTCGATCTTCCAGCGATGCGCATCGTCCTCAGCGGCAGCGCGTAACGCCTGCAATCAAGCCACGGTAATGCTGAATTCGTGCTTTCCCAAGCGGAGGCAGGAACCGCTCACCAGCGGCGCGATCTGCCCCGTCGCAAGCGGGCTGTCGTCGATCTGCACGGCTCCGTCTTCGAGAGCGGCATTGGCAAGCCAGAACGAGCCCGCACGATAGACAAACCAGCCGGTTGCAGCGTCTTCGAGTTCCGTCCAGACGACCCGCCCCTTGGGCGAGAGCGTGAAGCCAATCTCGGAGAAGAGCCAGACCGCATCGCGAAGCGGCATCACTCCCTGTTGCGGGACGAAGTACACGGCGCCGGACATCGGCGGCAGGGTGGATGCCTCACGGTTTTCAGCGACAGCTCCGGACCAATCCTGAAAATTTGCGATCGCAAACGGCCGGGGCTTTGCACGAAGCGCCGGCACGACCTCAATCCGGCACTGATCGCTGAGAGACAGAAGTCCCCGCCGTTTGAAAAGGCGCGCGGTGTCCGCAGCCAACGGCAGGCCATCGAACGACGAACCATTGGTGCTGGGCCTGACTCCGTCGCCATCGCGCAGGCTCGTACCAAGCGGGCCAGATTCCACGAGTACGTGCTTCCGGCTCAGTTCCTTGACGTTCGGAGTGTTGCGCCCGCTGCCGGACGAATAGCGGAGCGCGTAATCCGCCTCGTGCTGTGAGCGGCCAATACAAAACGCAGGCTCCGAGGTCAACCGGATCGGCAAATGGCTCGAACGAAAAGGCGTGAGCTCCAGAACGGCGCCCGTTTGGTGTTTCTCCAGTAGCCAGACAGGAATCCGCCATTCGGCAATACCCAGGCAAACGTCGCGCGCGACCTCATGTTTCCACTGTTGCCAGAAGGCAGAGCAGCCGCCCTGTTCCTTCCCCGAAAGCGCATGCCGCAAAACCTCGTTGGCCTGCTCGCCCAGATGCGACAGCGGCGAAAACCGAGCCATCCCGGCCGCATCTCTCCGAGTTCCGCCAAGGAGTTCGTAAAGGAGCATTCCAAATCCCATCACGATACCGCCGCGATCAGCCGCGATTCTTTCGCTTGGGTTCAATTGCGAAGTCTCCCCCGGATTGCCGGGCAAAAGGATCAGCTCGAAATCCGGCCAGTCCGTGACGTTCATGGACAGGGCATCGGCCAGAAATGCATCCGTCGCATTTGCCGTAAAACGCACTACCGCGCGGTTAATGAGAGCGGACGGGATATTTGCCTCGGCGTCGAGCTTCGCCGGCAGACTATCCAGCAAATGGCAGACTTCACCAGGAAGCAGCTCTTTGCGGCGACGCAGGAGGTCGAGAAGCCGAAGGTGAAAGGAAGCTTTCTGTGGAGAAGCCCGATCACCAGAAGCGGCCATCGACGCGTCTGACGCAACCATGGCGCTCTGATACCGAAAACAAAATGCAGCGCCAAGGAGATTCGGGATTCGCGCGATATCTTGGCGATTTCACTCGTCGCCCAGTTAGAAATCCCATCATTTTCCAGCCACGCCAGAAAAGCCCTGCGTGGTTTTCCGCGAGCCGGATTACGACTGCCCAAGGCCGAGATTCTGCATCACGCGGCCGGTCGAGTACACTTTGTTCAGCGTATAGAAATGGATGCCCGGCACGCCGCCGCGCAGCAGTTCCTCGCATTGGCGGGTGGCGTGTTCGATGCCGAACTCCGTGACCGCCGAGTCATCGTCACCCAGCTCATCGAGCCGGCGGACAAACGAGTCGGGCAGAGCGGCACCGCATAGGGCGACGAATTTTTTCGCCTGGTTGCGCGAGAGGACGGGCAGAATGCCCGGAACGATCGGCACATTCACACCAAGCTTCTTCGCCATGTGATCGCGGAATTCGAAGAAATCGGCGTTATCGAAAAAGAGCTGGGTAATGACGAAATCGGCGCCCGCTTCGATCTTGTCGCGCAGGAATTCCCAGTCGACCAACTTGCCCTGTTTCTGCGCGATATGGCCTTCAGGGAATCCCGCTGTCCCGATGGAAAAGCCGCCGAGTTCGCGCAGGAAGGCGACAAGTTCCCGCGAGTATTCGAAGCCGCCTTCCGTCTTGGTCCACACGCTATTGCCGCCGGGTGGATCGCCACGGAGCGCGAGCAAATTGAGGACGCCGCGCGAGCGGGCTTCCTCGATGATCTCGCGAAGCTGGTCGCGCGTGGAATTGACGCACGTCAGGTGCATCATCGCCGGCACGCCGTGCTCGCGCTGGAGCCGATCCACAATGGAAATGGTCTTGTCGCGCGTGGAACCGCCTGCACCGTAAGTGACCGAGCAGTATTCCGGGCGCAACGCCATGAGTGAAGGGACCGCCTGTTCGAAAAAGGACTGCTCCCCTTCCGCGGTCTTCGGCGGAAAAAATTCGAAGGAAATGGCCGGCCGGCGCTCTTGATGGCAGCGGGCTAGAATGTCGCGAATCAACTTCATGGAGTGGGAGGGGACGAGTCTGACAGATGAAAAGAAGAGGGCAAGAGAAGGTGCGAGCGGATCAGGCCACGGGGCTGACGCTGAAGCTCGAGCAGTTCCGGGGACAGTTCGGACGAAGATATAGCATTCAGATCAGAGCGGGAATAATCAGAATTCCTATCTCGCGAACTTTACCAGGCATTATGCCTCGGCGCGCTTCTTTGCGGCGGCCTGAGCCTGCTCGATGAGCAGCACGGCCAATCGCTGGGTCGCTTCATCGAGCGCGGCATTGGCCTTTTTCAAGGCCGGGGCAGCACCCGTGGCCAGCGCCGATTCCACATCCGCCATGCGCTGATCGATGAGCGCCCGCTCCGAATCCTCGAGGCCTGAGCCGACTTGGGTCATCGCCTTCCGGACAGCGGGGAGCAGCTCTTCGGCTTTCAGCTTTGCCTCGGTGAAGATGCGCTCGTTCACGTCTTCAAACGCGTGCTCCAGCGATTCCTCGAGCATTTTCTCTACGGCTTCATCGGAGACATCCACGGCGCTCGTCATCTGCACGACTTTCTGAATCCCGGTCTTCGTATCGCGCGCCAGGACGTGGAGGATGCCATTCGCATCGATCTCGAATTGCACCCCTACACGGGCTTGGCTTTTCGGCGCGGGCTGGAAGTCGAGTTCGAACTGACCGAGCGCCCAGTTATCCCGGGCCATTTCCCGCTCGCCCTGCAGCACCTTGATGAGCATGGAGCGCTGGCCGGCCACGGCGTTGGTGAACATTTCGCCAGCCTTGCAGGGGATCGTCGAGTTGCGCGGAATGATGACGTTCATCAGGCCGCCGAAAGTCTCGATCCCAAGCGAAAGCGGCGTGACGTCTAGCAGGACGACGTTCTGGACCGAACCGGAAAGGATGCCGGCCTGAATCGTCGCACCGAGAGCGACCGCCTCGTCCGGATTCTGAGTCGTATTCGCTTCGCGCTGGAAGATCTCGGCAACAAAGCGGCGAATGAGCGGCATGCGTGTCTGCCCGCCCACCAGGATGATCTGGTCCAGGTCTTCCAAAGCGACTCTCGCATCCGCGATGGCGCGCAGGCAATGAGCGCGCGTGCGCTCGACGATTGGCCGGGCCAGGCGCTCGAGATCGGCGCGGCTGAGCGTGATCGATACGGAACGTCCGCCTTCCACAAAGGGAAGCACGATCTCGATCGAGTCCTCGGTCGAAAGGCGGTGCTTTGCGTCGATCGCGGCTTCCCGAAGGCGCGCCTGCTGGATGGCGTCGGGTTCCGTGCCCGCTCCACCAGACTGCGCTGCAACAGCTTCCGCGAGATGCTCGACCAGCGCGGCATCAATGTCGTCACCACCGAGGCGCGTATTTCCATTCGTCGCCAGCACCTGAAAGACGCCCTGATTGAGTTCCAGAATCGAGATATCGAATGTCCCGCCTCCAAAGTCGAAGACGGCGACTTTCGAGCGATCACTGAGCTTGTCGAGTCCGTAAGCGAGCGCAGCGGCAGTGGGCTCGTTGACGATACGCTCGACGGTAAACCCGGCCAATTCCCCGGCAGCCTTGGTCGCGCTGCGTTGCGCGTCGTTGAAGTAGGCGGGCACGGTAATCACGGCTCGCGCGACCTCATGTCCAAGCGCCCGTTCGGCATCGGCCTTGAGCTTTTTCAACACAAGCGCCGAGATCTCCTCGGGCGAGAATTCGCGATCCCGGATCGCCACGCGCACAGCGCTGCCAGGTTTCCCAGTGATCTGATAATTCACGTCCGCTGGCTCTTCACCGACCCGCCGTCCGATAAAGCGCTTTGCCGAATAGACCGTCGCAGCCGGCTCGACGATGCGCATGCGGGAAGCCGAACGGCCCACGAGAGGTTCGCCCTGCGCCGGAAAATGAACCACCGACGGCGTCAGCCGTTCTCCGTCAGCATCGGCAAGGAGAATCGGAAAACCGGCCTCCATGATGCCGATGAGAGAATTGGTGGTGCCGAGATCGATACCGACGATGGATGACATGATGAAAAGTGCGAAGGCTGGCGGTGGATGACGCGGCCGGCAAGGGCGAATACGCCACGAGGCCGGCCGGTTCGCAAATGCGGGCTCAGGCGCCGGACTCTAGCTGGAGCAACGCTTCGCGGAGCTGCGCGCTCCACCTCTCAAGATACGTCAACTCCTGCTGGATAGCGGCGAGCCGCGAAATGGCTTCGTCGGTCCGAGCGTCCCAACCTGCATCCTCTCGCTCAAGCGACTCGTGATCACGGGCTCGAAGGGTTTCGAGTTCAGCTTGAACGTTCTCCACATCACGATGAAGTGTGAAGCGCTCGGAAGCCAGGAGCGCGCGAGCCAGCGGAGTGATAGCCATCGATTGCTGCTTTACGAATGCATCTGTCGCCCGCCGCAGCGTGGCGATCTCCATGAAACGGTCGACCAATGCGGGCGGGATCGATGCCCCTGCCCCCACGAGCGCTTCGGGCGCTTCCAACTCGAGGAAATGCCGGAGCAATTGCGCCGGCTCTCGCAGAGTCGCGTACGCGGCGTTGATTGCTGCAAAGGCCTGCGCATCGCCGCCAACGTCCGGATGTCCCGACGCCGTTAGCTGATGAAAGCGCTCCTTGAGCCGGTCGGAAGAGAGCCACGGCCGGCGTGGCAGTCCGAGTACGGCGAAATGATCGATGGGCATCCTTCTTCACTGCCTCGCAAGCCGCCATCCGTCCAGCCACGGCCAATGAAAAAGCGGTGAAGTCTCCCAACCCGCTTGTCTCTTGCATTGCCCCGTGAGCCAAGTAACAGAGTATCCATGGAACGCAAACCACTCGAACTCTGGCGCGTAAATCGCGCGGTGCTTTCTCTGGTTCTGTCGAGTATCGTGTGCCTCGTGCTTGCCCTTATCCGGGCACGGCATCTCGGCATTCATGGTTTTGGTTTCCTGCCCGCCAATCTCGTGCTGGCGTGGATCCCAGTGCTCTTCGCATACGTCATCTACGCGCTCCATGTACGCGGCGCGCATCGGCGTTCCCTGGTCGTCGCCTGCGCCGTGATCTGGTTCCTGTTCTATCCGAATGCGCCGTACCTCGTGACCGACCTGATCCATATCAAATGGAATATGGAGGCGTTCTTTTGGTTCGACCTCCTGGTGATGATGACCGCCGCCTGGACGGGCCTGCTTCTCGGTAACATCTCCCTTTACCTCATGCAGGAAGTCATCCGTGACTGGCGCGGCCGGACCGCGGGATGGCTTTTTGCCATTGGGATGCTTGCATTGGGATCAATCGGCGTCTTTGTCGGGCGCTTCTGGCGCTGGAATTCCCGCGACGTCCTGCTGCACCCGATCGGCCTCGCGGCAAAGACCAATCAACATTTTCACGCCACCACAGCCGGAGAATCCATCGGATTCATCGCGACCTTTTTTGCCTTCTCAACCCTCACGTACGCGACGCTCTACACATTCGTCCACCTGCGTACGGACAGTCCGGGTAGTCCCGCATCCACGCAGTCGGTTCCTGAACCCAAGGAAAAGCCGGTTGCGGTGGAAGCCCCTTTGGGCTAGTCCCAGTACAGAACGTTCTCAATCCATCATGGCTCTCATCCGTCTCATCTTCTGGATCGCCCTATTTCTGGTCTCAACGTTTGTCTTCACGGTCCTCTTCGAGCACGGCATTACGGACTTCTCTTCCAATGCCCGGAAGGAATACGATTCCCTGAAGCACGAATACTTCGATAAATCGGGGGACCAGAAAAAGCCCGGACCTGCCACTCCGGGTCTCCGATAAACCGAACCAGATAAACTTCTCCCCTGAACCGTTTCATGCAAAATCCTGATGGAAGCCTGAGCCCGCAGATTCCTGCGCAGGCTGCGGAATGAGGAATTTCTGCCTGAACCGAGAACCGCAAGCGACCTGAAACTACTTTTCGCGCCCCCAGTCCACGCCACTCCTGCGGCAACGCTTTTCGGTGGTTCCAAACCACCGGCTTGCGTTTTTCTGCGTGCCAGTCTTGACGTAGCGTGTGAAAATGGGGTTCAGAAATCCCGAGCCAACCCAACTGGGTTGTAAGATTTAGCTTTACCGATTATTTCATCTTCCTCCCCTATGCCAATTATCTCCGATAAGGAACTTCCCGATGACATGCGCGCCCTTTGGCTCAAGGCGCTCAGTGCAGTGGAACTGCGCAACTACGGATACGCCATTTCGCTGATCAGCACGGTCCTGAAGAAAAGCCCGGGCTTCCTTGACGGCCGCAAAGTTCTCCGCAAGGCAGAGATTGCCGCCACCAAAGGAAAGAAGAGCTTTCTCTCCGGCCTTTCCACGGCCTCGCTCCGCGGTGCATCCACCGTGAAGAAGGATCCGCTCGCCGCGATTGAATTGGCAGAGAAGATCCTGGAATCGGATCCTTTCAATGCCCAGGGCAACAACATGCTCAAGGACGCAGGACGCGCCGCCGGCTACAACGAGATCGCGGCATTCGCGCTCGAGACGCTGGTGGAAGGCAATCCGAAGGATACCAAGATCCTCCACGAGCTGGGCGAGCTTTACTCCGCCATGGGCGAATCCGATCGCGCGGTGAAGGTTTACACCCGCATCACGGAGATCAATCCTGCCGACCTCATCGCCGTCAAGCGGAGCAAGGACGCCGCTGCCAGCGCCACGATGAAACAGGGTGGTTGGGAAACGGCCAAGAGCTACCGGGACATCATGAAGGACAAGGAGCAGGCCGTCTCGCTCGAGCAGAAGGGCCGCGTCTTCAAGGATCTCGACACCATTCAGCGCCAGCTCGCCGAACTCGGCGAACAGTACGAAGCGAACCCGCAAAGCGTGGATGTCGTTCGCCGTATCGCGCTCCTCTGCGAAGAACGGCAGCAGGCGACCGGCACCGGCGAGGACATCGCGGAAGCCGTCAAGTGGTTCGACTACGCCAATCAGCTCGTGAATGGCAGCGATCCGTCGATCGCCCGCAAGCTCTCCGATCTTCAGATGAAGAGTGTGGACCTGCGCGTCAAAGAGCTGCAGGACTGGTTTGCATCGGGCGGTGATCAGCATCCCGACGCCGCGAGTTACCGCGAAGAACTGGACAATCTCATCAAGCAGAAGGCCGAAACGCAGATCGGCGAAGCCAAGCGCCGTGTCGACCGCAACCCGACCGACCTCCAGCTTCGTTACGAACTCGGCGAACGCCTCATGATGGCGGGCCAGTTCACGGAAGCCATTCCGGAATTGCAGCGTGCGAAGCAGAACCCGAACGTGCGCCTGAAGGCGATGAACCTGCTCGGTCAGTGTTTCACGGAAAAGGGCATGCTCGACATGGCCGTCACGCAGTTCAAGACCGCCGCGAGCGAGCTTCTAGCCATGGACCTGACGAAGAAGGAGATCCTCTACAAGCTCGGCTTGGTCTACGAAAAGATGGGCAACATGGCCGAGTCCCTCAATTGCATGAAGGAGATCTACGAGGTGGATTACGGCTACCTCGACGTCGCCAAGCGCGTCGAAAGCTCCTACCAGAGCTAAGCAGGACCAAGTCCCGAAAGGACAAATCGCAGAATTCAATTCATAGACTCAGGCGTGCCAGTCACGCCTGAGTTGTGAATCGCTCGATCAAGCGCGCGGATCGTATTTGAGGTAGCGCAGATTGGAGTGGAGGTTAGAGGATGCAGCCGAGTGGTCGGCTGGAGGCAGGATGCGCTGTCGGTAACAAGCTGGAGCGCCATATTTCGGGGCAGCAATACTCCCCCCCAGTGAAAACGCCGCGATTTCCTCAAATCCGCAGCGATTTGAAAGGTTTCTGATTCTGGCTAATCAGTCGAATCAAAGAGTTCGCGCCACAACAGGTTTACCCGTAACAGTCTTGCGGCCCGTAAATGCGGACCACCTTGCTGCCATCCATAAGTAATGAAACGCATCCCCATCGTCGCCCTCGCAACCACTATCCTTGCCGCTGCTGGCCATGCCGCCGAGCCCCCTGCCCTTTTCACAAGCAAGGTCATCCACCTCGACCCGGTTAAGATCCACGTCGATCTGAAAGGAGCGAAGGAACTCTATCTCGTCGCCACCGATGCGGGCGATGGCTTCGTCGCCGACTGGGCGGAATGGCTGGAGCCGGTCCTGATCAAAACGGACGGCACGAAACTGCGCCTGACTGAGCTCAAGCCGAAGAGCTCGAAGACCGGTTGGAATCAGCTTCAGGTGAATGCCCGTCCGGACGGCGGACGTCCGATGCGAGTCGGCGGAAAGGAAGTGCCCTTTGGATTTGGCGCGCACGCACCCTCGATGATTGCCTTCGATCTTCCTGAAGGCATCGCCGCCTTTGAAGCCACTGGCGGGATCGACGACGGTGGCACTTCGCAAGGAAACGGCGCTACGGTCGTCTTCAAGGTTTACACTCAGAACCCCGGCGAACGCGTCCTCGCGAGTTCGGAGCACGGGAGCAATGCCGTCACGAAGCCATACGGATTTGAGGCTGCCCAGGAGCAGATGAAGAACTTCACCGTGCCTGCCGGACTTCAGGCCGGGCTGTTCGCCGCGGAACCGCAGATCCAGAATCCTACGAATATCGACATCGATCATCGCGGACGCGTGTGGGCCGTGGAAGCGGTTAACTACCGCTCCTACAGCAATCTCCGCCCCGAAGGCGATCGCGTGGTCATCCTCGAAGATACCAAGGGCACGGGCGTCGCGGACAAGGAAACGACTTTCTGGCAGAGCCCGGAACTGAAGTGGCCGCTTGGCATTTGCGTGCTGCCGCAGGAAGGAAACGGACACAAGGGCACGAAGGTCATCGTCAGTGCGGCGCCGAACGTCTGGCTCGTGGAAGACACGAAGGGCGACGATCACGCGGACAAAGTGACGAAGCTCTTCACCACTGGCGGTAATCCGAACCACGATCACAACATCCATTCCTTCTCCTTCGGCGCGGATGGGAAGCTCTACTTCAACATGGGCAACGAAGCCCAGCGGCTGATGTGGCCGGATGGCACGCCCGTGAAGGATGTGGCCGGTAACGAGATCACCAACAAAGGCAAGCCGTACCGCCAGGGCATGGTCTTCCGCTGCGACCTCGATCCCGAGACCGGCAAGGTCAGCAACATCGAGACGCTCGGCTGGAACTTCCGCAATAACTACGAAGTCGCCGTCGATTCCTTCGGCACGATGTGGCAAAGCGACAACGACGACGACGGCAACAAAGGCGTGCGCATCAATTACGTGATGGATTACGGCAATTACGGCTACACGGACGAAATGACCGGCGCCGGATGGCAGTCGAAGCGGACGAATATCGAATCCGAAATCCCGCTCCGGCATTGGCACCAGAACGATCCAGGCGTCATTCCGAATCTGCTCCAGACCGGCGCGGGTTCGCCGACTGGCATCCTCGTCAATGAAGGCTCGCTACTCGGGCCGCAGTTCGCGAACCAGATCATTCACTGCGATGCCGGTCCGCGCGTCGTTCGCGCATATCCCGCAACTGCAGATGGCGCCGGCTACAAGGCGTCGATGGTCAATATCCTCGAAAGCGGCGACAGCTGGTACCGCCCGTCGGATCTTTGCATCGCGCCGGATGGTTCGCTGTTCATCGCCGACTGGTACGACGCCGGCGTCGGCGGTCACGGCATGGCCGATCACGAAGCCGGGCGCATCCGCGGCCGCATCTATCGTGTCGCACCGAGTGTGGCCAGCTATCACGTCGCGAAGGTCGACCTCTCGACTGCTGCCGGAGCCGCAGCCGCGCTGCAATCTCCAAACAAAGCGACCCAGTACGTCGCCTGGCAAAAGCTGCACAGCCTCGGCGCGCAGGCTCAGTCAGAACTGCAGAAGCTCTGGAAGGATCAGAATCCACGCTTCCGGGCACGCGCCCTCGAACTGCTCGCGCGCATTCCGGGCAAGGCGGACGACGTCATTTCATCGGCGCTGTCCGATGCCGATCCGAATATCCGCATCACCGCTATCCGGCTCGGCCGCGAGCTCTATGCGGTGAATCCGGATGCCGATCTCGAAAAATCCCGCCGTGCGGCTCATGAGATGGTGAAGAGCGAGACGAACATGGCCGTGAATCGCGAACTCGCCCTCGCGCTTTCAGTGGTCCAGAATCGCGATTCCATCGCCGACTCCTGGGCGAAGCTCGCCAGCAAGCACGACGGCAAAGACCGCTGGTATCTGGAAGCCCTTGGCATTGGTGCTCGCGGAGCGGAAGAAGCCTGCTTCGCAGCCTGGCTGCAGGTCGCGAGCAGCAATTGGAATACTCCAGCGGGCCGCGACATCATCTGGCGCCTGCATACTCCGAAGAGCGCGTCTTATCTGGAAAAGATCCTCACCAGCAACGCGACCACCGAAGCCGAAGCCCCGCGATATCTGCGTGCGTTCGATTTCATCCCGGCCAGTTCCGAGAAGACAGCCGCGCTCATCGAGCTTGCCAAGCTCGGCACCAGCAATCGAATGATTGCCACCGAGGCGTTCGAGCGGCTCAGCGGTTCCGCTGATCAGCCAGAGGTGCAGAAGTTGGTCGCCAGTCTTCTCGAAGCCAGCAAGGGCACCGCGCAGTTCGTCGAGATGGTCCGCAACTTCCATCTGAAGGATCAGGGAGCAGGCCTGCTCGAAATCGCCACCAAGTCGCCGGCCAGCCAGGAAGGTGTCGAGTCTGCCAAAATGCTCCTCGGCAACGAGTATGCGCCAATCATCGAGCAGGGCCTCAAGAGCCAACAGGCGCTCCCGCTTGTCCAGGCCATCGGCAATACGGCGGACTCCCGCGTGGTGCCAATCCTGTCGCGGATTCTGACTGACTCCGCTGGCGACGCGTCGATCCGCAAGCAATCCGTGAAGTCTCTCGCGCAAAGCCCGGCGGGCGTGACCGCCCTGCTCAAGCTCGCGAAGGACGGAACCTTCCCGCAGGAGCTGCGGCTCGCCGCCACGACGGCCCTGTCTGCCGTACAGATGCCCCAGCAGAAAGCCGAGATCGCCCAGCTCTTCCCGGCGCCCAACGCGCTCGGAGGCCAGTCGCTACCGCCGATCCCGGAACTCGTGAAAATGAAGGGCAATGCCGAACACGGCAAAGCGCTCTTCGCTCGCGAGGAAAGCAGCTGCATCACCTGCCACCGGATCGGAACCGTCGGCGTAGACTTCGCCCCGGCCCTGAGCGAAATCGGCACGAAGCTCGGCAAGGACGCGATCTACGAAGCAATCATCGATCCCAATGCGAGCATCTCGATGGGCTTCGAGACGACCATGCTCACGTTGAAGGATGGCAA
>FTCV01002542.1_pt1 | contig 12751 bp, 11 predicted proteins | sample 1639691 | NCBI WGS metagenome assembly FTCV01 (sample SAMEA3914864, study PRJEB12502) | metagenome | biome: forest; material: soil | place: USA | collected 2012-03-12 | depth 0.3 m
CGAGTATTTCGACCCCGTTCAGGCCGCGCTTGCGCTCGACGCCCCCATTGCAGGCATCCCTTCGAGGAGCATTTGATGAAAGCCATACGTGTTGCCGCCTATGGCAATCTCGACGCGATAACCCTGTCCGAGCTGGACGATCCCGTCCCCGGTGACAACGAAGTCCTGATCGATGTCGCCGCAGCCGCGGTCAATCCGATCGACTGGAAGATCGTCAGTGGCGCAATGAAAGCGTTCATCCCGCTTCCTCTGCCGTTCACCCCCGGCGTTGACGCCGCTGGTACCGTACTCGCGGTCGGACGCAACGTGAGCACGCTGTCACCGGGCGACGAGGTGATGGGCTTCATCGGCATCGTGGGTGCCTTTGCCAGCCGCATCGTCGTGGACCCGGCACGTCTGGCGCGCAAGCCGGCGCGCCTGAGTTTCGCGGAGGCGGCGGCGATTCCGGCCGCCACACTGACCGCATGGCAGGCGTTGCATGAACATGGTGAACTGCGCAAAGGCCAACGCGTCCTGATTCACGCGGCGGCCGGTGGTGTGGGCAGTGCGGCGGTGCAGCTCGCAAGGCTCGCGGGGGCGCACGTCATCGGCACCGCTTCGGCTGGCAATCGCGAGTATGTGCAGGGCCTCGGCGCGGCGGAGGTCATCGACTACCGCGCGAAGGATTTTGCGGAGCAGGTCTCCGATGTCGACCTGGTGCTCGATCTCGTCGGCGGTACGACGCAGGCGAGGTCATGGTCGGTACTGAAACGCGGCGGCATTCTGGTTTCCACCGTCAGCAAGCCGGACGCCAGGCATGGGGACGAAGCCCAGGCAACCGGCAGGCATTTCGCGACCCGCTCCGATGGTCCGCAACTCGCCGCGCTTGGCGTACTTCATGCGTCGGGCGACCTGCGCACTCACATCGATTCAGTCTTTTCCCTTCCAGAGGCAAGCCATGCCCTTGCAAGGAGCATGGACGGCCATGTGCGGGGAAAGGTGATTCTGGATGTGGCCGCCTAGGAGTACCTAGGTGCCGAAGCTGACCGCCGGCGAGAGCGTAAACGACTCGCGCATGTCGCGCACTTCCTCGACCGGCGTCCGGCCGAACAGGCGCTTGAACTCCCGGCTGAACTGTGACGCGCTTTCGTAGCCGACGCGCCCTGCCGCCGCTGCGGCGGTCACGCCGTCGCGGATCATCATCAAGCGCGCCTGATGAAGGCGGGTGGACTTGATGTACTGGATCGGCGATGTCTGCGTCACCGTACGAAAGTTGGCATGAAACGCCGGCACGCTCATGCCGGCCTCTTCCGCAAGACGCGCGACGTTGAGCGGCTGCGCATAGTCGATGTGAATCCGCTTGAGCGCTCGCGCCACACGCCCAAACCGACCATGATGCGCAAGCGCGGCGCGCATGGCCCCACCTTGCTCCCCTGTCAGCACGCGGTAGCAGATCTCTCGCACGATGCCCGGTCCCAGTACCTGCGCATCGAGTGGTGCCGTCAGTGCTTCCAGCAGCCGTATCGTGGCGCCAGCAAGATCTCCCTCCAACCGTGTCGACACGATACCGGCCGGAGGTGCTTCGTCATGATGCCCTGCGGCACCGATCTGTGTGATCAGGTCGCTCAATTCGAGCAGGTCCAGGCGGATCGATACCGCAAGCATGGGCTCCTCTGGCGAGGCCTGCGTCTCCGTCGAGAACGGCAGCGGCACGGACAGCACGAGGTAGTGCTGCGCGTCGTAGGCATAGACCTCGTCGCCCAGGAACCCGAGTTTGCGCCCCTGGCAAACGATCACGATGCTCGGCTCGTAGAGCACGGGCGTGCGCCCAAGCGGGCGATCCGAACGCATCAGCCGCACGCTGTCGAGCGCCGACTGGGTGTACCCCTCGTTGGGCGCCAGTCTTTCCAGCAGACGGATCATCCGGGTGGACGCGGGATTGCGGGCATTCGACACCGCTCTCTCCTGTTGTCGCGATGGACCCCATTCTAGCCCTCCGAAACTGCGCTTGCCACCGGCATCAATAGGAATAGGCAATAACGGCATCGATCCGTGTATTCGCCTCCGGGCGAGTCATCCCTACCATTCATTCACCGCCCGACGAAACAGTATCGGTTCATTGCAGGCCGCAACTGGAAAGGCATGTTCCGCGAGCCATCGCGACCGAAGCCACCCAATCCGCACCAACAATAGGAGTATGCAAGATGGCAATCCCATCCACCGAATCGAAGGTCATCCTCATCACCGGCGCCAGCAGCGGCATTGGCGAGGGCGCCGCCCGTTTGCTCGCCGCGCAAGGCCACCGTCTTGTGATTGGCGCACGCCGCACCGACCGGCTTGTCGAGCTGACGGAATCGCTGCAGGCAACTGGCGGCATCGTCCGCTATCGCGAACTCGATGTCACCTCGGCCGATGACGTCGCGGCATTTGCACGTTTCGCGCTCGACGCCTTCGGCCGTATCGACGTGCTCATCAACAATGCCGGCGTGATGCCGCTCTCGCCGCTGAACGCGCTGAAGGTGAACGAGTGGAACCGGATGATCGACGTGAACATCCGTGGCGTGCTGCACGGCATCGCAGCCGTCCTGCCGGCGATGGAGCAGCAAGGCCAGGGCCAGATCATCAATATCTCGTCGATCGGTGGCCTGTCCGTGTCGCCGACCGCCGCCGTCTACTGCGCCACCAAGTTTGCCGTGCGCGCCATTTCCGACGGGCTGCGCCAGGAGACGGACAAGATCCGCGTGACGGTGATCTGCCCGGGCGTCGTGGAGTCCGAGCTGGCTGACTCGATCAGCGACGACACCGCGCGCTCGGCGATGCAGGAGTTCCGCCGCATCGCCATCACGCCCGATGCCATCGCCCGCGCCATTGCCTACGCCGTGGAGCAGCCGGCCGATGTCGACGTCAGCGAAATCGTCGTACGACCCACCGCCAGCCCGTTCTGAATACCTGCCACGCATCACCCAACCTGAGCAAGGAGACCATCATGACATCACGCAATCCGGCAAACGGCGCCTTCGCAGGCAAGGTGGCCATCGTTACCGGCGCCGCCAGCGGCATTGGCCTGGCCACCACGGAACTGCTGCATGCCGAGGGGGCGAACGTGATCGCCGTTGGACGCAGTGCCAACGTCGAAGCACTGGCCCGCCCCGGCATCGTCCCCCTCGTCGCCGATGTGGCACGCGAGGACAGCGCAGTGAAGGCGGTAGCGACCGCGATCGACCAGTTCGGCAAGCTCGACGTTCTCGTCAACAACGCCGCCATCATCATCAACAAGCCCGTGGTGGATATGTCGCTCGAAGACTGGAACAGCATCCAGGCCGTCAATGCCACAGGTGCATTCCTTTTCTCGCGCGAAGCGATGCGCGCGATGGTGCCGGCCAGGGCTGGCGCCATTGTCAACGTGGGCTCGTACGCGTGCTATCAGGCGTTTCCGCTGATCGCTGCCTACGCCGCCTCGAAGGGCGCGCTGGCCCAGTTGACGCGAGCGTTGTCGCTCGAGGCCATCGAACATGGCATTCGCGTGAATGCCGTGGGATCGGGTGACGTCATCACCAACATCACCAACCACATCCATGCCGATGGCCAGGCGTTCCTGACCGAACACGGCAAGAAGGCGCCCATCCGCCGCGCAGCCCAGCCGAAGGAAATTGCCGAGGTGATTGCATTCCTAGCATCGGAAAAGGCCAGTTTCATCGTCGGCGCCGTCGTGATGGCCGACGGCGGCATGAGCGTCGCGTTGCCGTGAAGACGTTGCCCCGCACTCATTGCCCCATCCAACGCCAAATCCTCAGTCCTCAAGGATCATCATCATGAAAACACCATCCCGTACCTGGTTTATCACCGGCGCATCGAAAGGCGTCGGCCAGAAGCTCGTCAAGCATCTGCTTGAGCAAGGCCATCGTGTGGCCGCAACATCTCGCACCGCGGTCTCGCTGACCAGGGCGTTCGGGCAGGCATCCGACAAGTTCCTGCCGCTCGAAGTGGACCTGACCAATGACCACAGCGTCCAGCAGGCAATCGACAAGACCGTGCAGACGTTCGGCGCCATCGACGTGGTCGTGAATAACGCCGGCTACGCGCAGCAAGGGACCGTCGAGGCATTGTCCGACGCCGAGCTTCGCGAGAATTTCGAAGTCAACTTCTTCGCGCCGATGGTCGTGCTGCGCCATGCGCTGCCGCATCTTCGCGGCCAGCGCAGCGGGCACATCATCAATATCGCGTCCATCGTCGGCTACCAGGGCGGTTACGCGGGTTGGGGCAGCTACGTCGCGAGCAAGTTCGCGCTGGCGGGCCTGACCGAGTCGCTGGCCGCGGAAGTCGCCGAACTTGGTATTCGCGCGACAGTGGTCTATCCCGGTCCGGTCCGCACCGATTTCCTGTCGAGCGGTGCGCTGGCAGTCGCCAAACGCCAGATCGACGAGTACTCGGAGGCCAGGGCTTCGCTCGACTTGCATCTCGGCACGCTGCACGGCCGCCAGGCTGGAGATCCAGACAAGCTGGCACTGCTGATCATCCAGGCCGCCAGTGTCGAATCGCCGCCGCTGCATCTGTTTTCCGGCAAGATCGCCAACGAACTTGCGGCGGACAAGACCAAGGCCGTCGCGAAGGATCTCGACGCGTGGCGAGGCGCTTCCGAAGCCACCGATTTCCCGGATTGACTAAGCGGAATGCAGAGGCCCCGGCGCAATGGCAGGCGACGTCATCCCTTGATCTCATTCGTCAGCGCCTGGCCCGACGCGAATTCGGTAATGCTGCGCAAGGTTGTCTGGCAGATCGTGGTCATGGCTTCCCGCGTGAAAAACGCCTGATGTCCGGTCACGATAACGTTCGGGAAAGAGACCAGGCGCTGGAGCACGTCGTCGGAAATGATGGTGCTGGAGAGATCACGGAAGAATAGATCGGCCTCCTGCTCGTACACGTCGAGGGCGAGGCCGCCCAATTGCCGGCTCCTTAGCGCATCGATCGCGGCCTCGGTATCGATCAACCCACCCCGGCTGGTATTCACCAGCAACGCCCCCCGCTTGGCGCGGGCCAGCGTGTCGGCATTGATGATGTGGTGGGTCTGTGGGGTCAGCGGACAGTGCAGTGAAATAATGTCTGCGCAGGCACCAATTTCGCCGTCCCGAGCATAGCGGGCACCCAAGGCCTCGAACTCGGGCGAGGGGAATGCGTCGTAGCCGATGACGTCGCATCCAAACCCAAGCATGATTCGGGCGAACACGCGGCCGATCTTCCCTGTGCCGACTACGGCGACAGTCTTGCCGCAAAAGTCGAATCCCATCAGCCCGTCAAGAGAAAAGTTGAAGTCCCGGGTACGGTTGTAGGCCCGGTGAATCTTGCGATTGACTGCCAGCAGCAACGCAACGGCATGCTCCGCAACCGAGTTCGGCGAGTAACTGACGACGCGAACCACCCTCATGTCCAGGCTTGCTGCGGCCTTCAGATCGACGTTGTTGAATCCGGTACAGCGCAGCGCAACCAGGCTTGTCCCGCCGCGCTTGAGTGCATCGAGCACCGAGGCATCCGCGGTGTCGTTGACGAAGATGCAGATGGCATCGTGGCCGGCGGCAAGGGAAGCTGTCCCCACATTCAGCAGGTCATCGAAATAACTGAGCTGATGCCCTTCGGCAACATTGGCGGCGTCAAGATACTCGCGGTCGTAAGGCTTGGCACTGAATACGGCTACTTTCATCGCTTGTCTCCCGGCATGATGGCATCCAGTCCTCCGGCTATCCGGCGACCAACGCCACGGCGATCTGTACGAACAGGATCTTTGCAATCGTCATTGAGGGAAAAATCATTGCATAGCCAAGGTCAGGCTGATCCGTAGGCGCTACGCGATTGGCAAATGCCAGGATCGCGGGGTTTCCTGTCGCTCCGCATATGACTCCCGCGGTGACATCGAAGGGCAGCCTGAAAATCAACACGCATGCCAACGCCGTGATCAGCACGAGTGCCAGGACAGTGACGATGCTGTACAGCAGGAACGACATCCCCGTCATGCTGATGGTGGCGAAAAACTTTGGCCCGGAGGAGATGCCAACCTGTGCCAGAAAGATGGTAAGGCCAAAGTTTCGCAGCACCAGATTGGCCGAGAGAGGCATGGTAAAGACGAACGGCCCGCTGCGACGGATCTTTCCAAGATAAAGGGCGACCAGCAGCAGCGCAGCCAGTCCGAGGGTTAGCTTGCCGACGCCCGGAACGGGTAGCGGGATCATTCCCGCCAACAGGCCTGCGGCAGCGCCAATGCCGATCGAGATATAGCTCAGCTCGGCGGTGCCCTTGATGGAGTCACCGAAAAATCTGCGCAGCGCCTTCGTGTGGGCACGATTGACCAGCAGGCCGACACGATCCCCGACTTCGAGAACAAGATCGGGGCTGGGCAGCATGTCTGCATCGCCCCTTCGCACCTGGACAATCGAACAGGCGATGCCGTCAGGAAAGCGGATATCGCGCAGCGCCAGCCCGACCACGGTACGGCTCGATGCAAATACGCGGGCATAGTCCAGGTCTTCCCGATGGCTGCTGATCCGGCCAGGCTGCAACTCCCCCAGGCGCGCGGCCGCTTCCTGAAGCAGCGCTGGGTCCGTGGCCGTTGCAAGCAGGACATCGTCTGCGCGCAGGACAAGATCTTCCGTGGGCAGTTGGTTATGGTGTTCCCGCCGCACCGCCGCGACTGCCAGCCCGGCCGGCAGCCGCGCTTTCAGTTCGGAGAAAGTGACGCCGATGAATTCGGGATTCCGCAGCGATATTTCGGCCAGTTCCATGACCTTCGCCGGCGGTGCCTCGATCTTTGCCTTCAGCAATGCGCCAAGGCAATAGAGAAACAGAATCGGACCGGCAACACCGAACGGATAGGCTACGCTGTAGCCAACTGCGGCGCGGTCGCCTTTCATGGCCGCGATGATCGCCTGCAAGGTCGCCGTGCTGGTGCCCGCCCCCGCGAAGATCCCAAGCGATTCGTCGAGTCCGATGCCGAACATCGGCGCCAGCGCCAGCGACACCAATCCAGCACCGACAACCCCCAGAGCGGCCGCCGCGTTGGCCTTCAGTCCACGGGTACTCGTCAGGCCCTCGAAAAACTGGGCGCCATACTGGATGCCGATGCCATAAAGGAAAAGCAGCAGGCCGAGGGTGCCAATCAGCGCAGGCGGCGCTGCTTTCGGTGCAAATCCTCCGATTGCCAATCCGACAAAAAGTACGGCGCCAGATCCCAGGGAGACGCCCTTTACATTGAACTCGCCGACGACGTAGCCCAGCGCGATGGTGAGGAACAGTGTGAACAACGGCTGGGTTTCGAACACCCCCCTGACTGCATCCATTGCCGACTCCTTCGTCGAGGAAGACAAGCAGGGAAGATAAGCTGGACAGGCCGGCTATCACTCGTTGATTTGGCGCGGGGCGGACCGCGTGCCCTCCCCTGGGGCCTGAGTTAGGAGGGTAGACGAATTAAAGGGAACGTCAAATCGAACTCCAGGCCCCACGCTGGCTCTCGGGACGACTGGCAACCTGACTGGGAAACGGCCTGCAAGCTGGCGGCCCGCCATCGCCTCACCCGCGGTGTGCAGCATGCGACCGTGAGTATCTGCCTGGCGTCGTGGCGAACAAGCCAGCGGGGAACGATGGAATAATGCAGCGTCGAGACACAGGCTTCGGAGCCAGTCTCCAGCGCAGCAGCGAGACAGACGAACGTCGATGCCCGAACAAGTCCATTACAGCCACTCCGTTGGAATCCCCGGTTTAGTGCTCGGTACGGCTCGTTTTGACGCGTATCGGTTCGAACCGCACTACCATCTCGATTGCCATATCGCCTTGGTCACCAGTGGCGTTCAGCGTCAATCGTATCGAGGGGAATCGCTTTTCCTTACACGTGGCGCAATCCAGTTGATGCCTGCAGGTGAAGTGCACGATGGGGTTGCCGCCGATGCCGGCGAGTCCTATGCGCTTCGCACATTTCGACTGTCTCCCGCATTGCTGAGTGGACTGGGGGAGGAAGTCACCGGGAAGCACTATTTCCCTTCCCCGCCCGCTGTTGTATTGCAGGATGACCACCTGGCAAATCAGTTGCTGGAAATGCACGCTTCTCTGCAGCAAGCATCGAGCAGCCAGATCTTGAACGAAACGTACGCTCTGGAGTTGCTCGAGTCACTTTTTGCGCGCCTGAAGCAGCCGTCCCCTCAGCGTATTAAAGGAGCTCTATCGTCACAACAACTGCGACTGGTTCGGGAATTTGTGGAAGCACACCTCGCCGACAAGATCGTTCTGGAGGACCTGTCGCTGCTGTTGGACCTCGATCGATTCCGATTCTTGAAGCTGTTCAGACGGGCCACCGGCATGACGCCTCACGCCTGGCTACTGCGCATGCGACTGGAAAAGGCGGTGGCCTTGATCAACTCCAACAGGGCCATGCCGATCACGGCAATCGCGCATGATGTCGGATTTTTCGATCAAAGCCATTTCACGCGCGCGTTTCGCAAGGCATATGGCGTAACCCCCTCCCGTTTCTGACCTGAGGGTGGCAATTTTTTACAAGTCATCTGTCGAACAGTTCGGTAGCCTTCGATCTCCTGCCCCCCACTCTGGGCGGCCGCGATCTCAAGACCGAAGCCAAATGACCACTTTCAGCTTTCTCGACGACTACAGCGAAGGCGCACATCCAGATATCCTGCAGGCCCTGACGGCATCCAATTTCATCCAGCAGGCTCCCTACGGCGAGGATTCCTACTCTGTCGAGGCAACGGCTCGGATCAAGACGCGCCTGGGGGACAAGTTCGACGGAGCGATCCACTACGTCGCCAGCGGCACGATGGCCAATATCGTATCGATATCGAGTTGCCTGCGACCGCATGAAGCGGTTATCGCCGTGAGTTCCGGACATATCGTCGTCAGAGAAGCCGGCGCTATCGAGGCAACCGGCCATAAGCTCATCGTGGTTCCACCGGTAGATGGGAAACTCACTCCGGCCAATATCGAATCCGCTCTTGCCGCCAACGCTCACTTTCCGCATATGGCAAAGCCGCGGCTCATCTATCTATCGAACGCCACCGAAACAGGCACCATCTATACCCTTGCGGAACTGCAGGAAATATCGGCACTGGCAAGGGAACGTGGCCTGATCCTGTTTCTCGACGGCGCAAGATTGGCTGCAGCCCTTGCGTCAAGCAGGAACGACATGACCCTGGCAGATATCGCTGCGCTCGTCGATATCTTCTGGATCGGTGGAACCAAGGCTGGAACGCTTCTGGGCGAAGCGATCGTTGTCTGCAATCCAGCATTGGCTGAAGACTTCGCATTTCATCTCAAACAGCGCGGTGGCATGCTGGCCAAAGGTCGGGTATTGGGCATCCAGTTTCAGGAGTTGTTCGGTGCCAGGAACCTCTTCTTCGAGAACGCCAAGCATGCCAATGCCATGGCCTCCAGGCTGGCTTCGGGAATCATCGCTTCCGGCTATGCGCTTGAAGCTGAAACGGCGACAAACCAGCTTTTTCCCGTGTTGCCAAACGCTGTCATTGCCGATCTGCAGCAACAGTTCGGCTTCTATATCTGGAGGCCAGTGGATGACGATCATTCAGTGATCCGGCTGGTAACGTCCTGGGCGACAAAGGAGGCTCACGTCGACGCATTCCTGGCGCGACTCGGTCAGCATTGAGAGAACCTGTTCGGCCTCCTCTGTGCGCGCCGACTGACTGAGGGAGCGGCAGCCGGGTCCCATCAACGCCCCGCTTCCTGCGGCTCGCGTGCCAGCACGCGTCCTGGCCGCGCTCCCGTCGAGCGCCCGTCTCGCCAGACCACGGCGCCATTGACGATCACCATATCAATACCGTGCGCCGGAGCGATCGGCGTCTCATAGGTGGCCGCCGCGTCGATGGTGTCGGCGTCGAACAGCGTGAGGTCGGCAAATGCGCCTTCCTTGAGCACGCCGCGATCCTTCAGGCCGAAGTTCTGCGCGGTGAGACCGGTCATCTTGTGCACGGCGGTCTCCAGGGGGAACAGGCCAAGCGCCCGGCCGTAGTGCCCCAGCACACGGGGGAAGCTGCCCCACAGACGCGGATGGGGAGACGCATCATGCGGCAAGCCGTCCGAGCCGATCATGACCTTGTCGTGCTTGAGGATACGTTGCACGTCGCCCTCGTCCAGACGGAAGTAAATTCCCCCCGCCGGGCTCAGGCGGCGGATCGCTTCATCCTGGTCCACGCCCAGCTTGCGGGCGATAGCGTCCAGATCCTGCCCGGCAAACTCCGGCAGCGTCTTCGACCAGCTTACGATGACGCGGGTCGAACTGGCCGCGCGGTCTGCCGACAGTACCGTGGAACCCGCCGTGTAGGGATAGCAGTCGATGCAGATCGGCTGGGTGGCCATGTTCTGCTCGATGTAGGACAGCGCTTCCTGTGACCGGCCCTTGTTCTTCGCGCCCACCACCTTGAGGTGCGAGATCACCACTGGCACGCCGACCTCTCGGCCAATGCGGAAGGTTTCCTCCAGTGAGTCGATCACCCGGTCCGCTTCGTCGCGCATGTGGGTGCAATACACGCCGCCAAATGCCTTGAGCGGCCCGCAGACGTCGATGACCTCCTCGGTCGGTGCTGCGACCGAGGGCTCATAGAACAGGCCTGTCGAGACACCGATGGCACCGGCTTCCAGCGCCTCGCGCACCATGCTGCGCATCTGCTCGATCTGCGCTCCGGATGCCGGCTGCTCCAGATCATCCACGGTCGCCACGCGCAGCGTGGTGTGACCCACCAGCAAGGCGCAGTTGGTGGCCGCTGGCTTGCGGCGCAGCTCGGCGATATAGGAGGCAAACGTGGGGAAGTCGAACCAGTTGCCCTTGTCGTCGAGCAGGTTCAGTGGCGGCGTGACCGGCTGCGGGATCGGCCTCGGCATTGGCGCCAGCGAGATGCCGCAGTTGCCGGCGATCACCGTGGTGATGCCCTGGCTGACCTTGGGTGCCATGTCGCGGTTCGACAGCAGGAGGCGGTCGTCGTGCGTGTGGGCGTCGATGAAGCCCGGGGCTGCGATGCGGCCCTGGAGGTCGATCTCCACTTCACCGTCTGCGTCGCGCAAATCGCCGATGCGGGCGATGCGATCGCCGTGGATGCCGATGTCGCCCGCGTAACGCGGCGCACCCGTGCCATCCACGATGCTTGCGTTGCGGATAAGAAGGTCAAATTTTGCCTGCATGGGGGTTTCCTGAGGGAATTTTGGGGGCACTTCGCTCACAACAGGGCGCCGCGCGCGGCAACCGGCCAAAGGGCCTCGACGCGATCGCCACGTACGCACACCAGTTCGTCATAGAGATTGACGGTCGGGTCGCAGTGGCCCGGCACCAGCATCAACACATCGCCAAGCGAGACTGCAGCAGCGTCGACGGTGGCCAGCACGCCGTGTTCGTCGGCAGCCTTCATGTAGCGCAGGTCGGGCCGCTGCCAGACAACGGGCATGCCCGAATCCACGCTCGACGCCTTCAGGCCAGCATCCACGATTGCACGCTGCGGATTCGCTCGGCTCATGACGGTCGTGCGTACGAACAATGCGTGCTCGAATGGCACATCGCCGTCCCCGCGCTCGTTGTCGCCGTAATCTCGGTCCAGGAATACATAGGACCCTGCCTGAAGCTCGTTGAAGACGCCACTGTCGCGCTCATGCAGGAAGGTGCCCGTGCCGGCGCCCGTGACACGCTCGACGGCGATGCCGCAGGCCTCGATGGCATCCCGTGTCATGCGCGCCGCTTCGATGGCCTCCTCGATGGCCGCGCTGCGCTGCTGCGGCGAGCGCAGATGCTGGGCCGGACCGTGGTAGCACTGCAGTCCGGCGAAGCGCAGCCCCTTGCTGCGGACAATCTGGCGGGCCAACTGCACGGCTTCGTCGCCCGGTGCCACACCACAGCGGTTGGCACCGACATTGACCTCGACGTAGACGTCAAGGGTGACAGCATGCGCCTGGGCGGCCTCGGCCAGCGCCTGCACCTGCCGCGGGTGGTCGGCCAGCACGCCGATGCGTGCCTTGCGTGCGAGTGAAGCCAGGCGACGCAGCTTGGTGTCACCCATCACCTGGTTGGTGACGAGGATGTCGCCGATGCCCGCTTCCACGAACACGGCCGCCTCGCTGACCTTCTGGCAGCAGATGCCCACTGCGCCGAGCGCCACCTGGCGCAAGGCAATCTCCGGGCACTTATGGCTTTTGGCGTGGGCGCGCAGGCGCACATTGCGCCCGCGCAACGCGTCCGCCATGCGCTTCAGATTACGTTCGAACGCATCCAGATCGAGTACAAGCGCGGGAGTCTCGATGGCGACGACGGGGTCGCCGGGTTGGGCAGCTTTCCAGGGGCTCATGGGGATTTCCTTCAATCGATTCTGGCGCCGGAGAGCTTCACGATCCTGGCCCACTTGACAGTCTCGCGACGGGCGAGCTCCTGGAACTCTTCGGGCGTGCTGGGCGCGATTTCCGCCCCCAGGAACTTGAATCGGTCGCGCACGGCCGGGCTATCCAGCGCGATGCGAATCTCCCGGTTAAGGCGGGTAACGATGTCTTTGGGCAAATGGGCCGGGCCGACGATGCCGCCCCACGCCGATACCTCGAAACCGGGCACGCCGGATTCGGCGATGGTGGGAACGTTCGGATACGCAGCCGAGCGCTGCAGCGAGGAGATGCCGAGCGCCCGTACCTTGCCGGTCTGGGCCAGGGGGGCGGAAACCGGCGTATTGATCATCATGAGCTGGATGCCACCGCCCATCAGGTCCGTTACGGCTGAAGTCGCCGCGCGATACGGCAC
>FTCV01000961.1_pt1 | contig 12738 bp, 10 predicted proteins | sample 1639691 | NCBI WGS metagenome assembly FTCV01 (sample SAMEA3914864, study PRJEB12502) | metagenome | biome: forest; material: soil | place: USA | collected 2012-03-12 | depth 0.3 m
CCTGGTCGAGGCCACCGAGTTCATCCGCGCCATCGAGAAGCGCCAAGGCCAGAAGGTCGGGTGTCCCGAGGAAGTCGCCTTCAGCAAGGGCTGGATCTCCGAGACGCAGTTGCGGGCGCTGGGTCAGGCGATGGGCAAGACCGAGTACGGCCAGTATTTGATAAAATTAGGCTCCTAGACGAGCTGGTGAAAACGGATTTCGTTCAAAAGTCTTTGGGGGCTCCATGAGAACGGTCGGCGCAGTGCTCGACAAGAGCAAAGGTTTTGGTCAAGGATTCGACTTCTTAAGAGTTTTCTTGGCGCTTTGTATCGTTGCCTATCACGCCTGGAACGTCGCCGACGCCACAAAGTCTCAGCAAAATTCAGTACTTTGGATCGCGGAATACACGCTCGTTCCGATGTTTTTCGCGTTGAGCGGATTCTTGGTGGCGGGAAGCGCGATCCGCCTATCCTTGAGCAATTTTCTCGCGAATCGCGGGTTGCGCATTGTTCCGGCCTTGGCCGTTGAAATATTCATATCCGCCCTGGTCATAGGGCCGCTCGTTACAACACTAACCCTATCGGAGTATTTTTCCGATCCAAAAACCTATCATTACTTTACCAATATTATCGGGATCATTAATTATCATCTTCCGGGGGTGTTTGAAAATCATCCCGACAACCGGGTAAACGGCGCGCTCTGGACCGTACCCTACGAAATTGGATGCTACGTCTTCATATCAGGCCTCATCCTGACAGGAAGCCTGCGTCGCCCGAAGGTCGTGGCGGCGCTCGCCTTCGGCCTACTCGGCCTCGGTGTATTCGCAGAATACTCTGGCGTGATGAACAACGCCCCGCACATGCTGCGTCGGGCGATTGAATTTCTGGTGCTTGGACACAAGTCGCGCCTTCTGCCGAGCTTCCTTCTGGGAGTTCTCGCCTTTCAAATCAAAGATAGAATACCCTATAACAAGATTTTGCTTGGCGCTTGTATAGCTTCTGTCGTCGTTATTGCCTTTGTGTTCGATTTTTCCGAGATGCAGCATACCATTCTTCGCATTTTTGCGCTTCCAGTGCTGACTTACATCACCGTATATATCGGCGTTACAAAGATCCCCGCCATTCCTCTTTATTCAAAAGGAGACTATTCATATGGCATTTACCTTTACCATATGCCAATGGAACAATTGGTGTATATGATTTTTCCCAAGAGTGGCTTGGTGATATTTTTGCTCACCGTGCCCGCCATCACGTTGTTCGCGATGTTCTCGTGGCACTGCATCGAGAAACCTATACTGCGCCTTCGAAAGCATTTCTCATTCGTCGCCCCTCAGAGGGGCGTGGTGGCCGAGGAATCAAAAGCCTCCTAATCGGGTAACCCCTGATTTGATATGTGTATGATGCGCCGCGGCCGTCAGAGTCGGTGAAATAAGTAGGATAGAGCTTAGAAATGGTCCCAGCGAAGCAGTATGCCTCCCCACCTTTGACTGGGCGCTGGGCCACCTTTGGCTTTGTCGTTTTGACGCTCTCCATACTCTGGCCCCGCTATGGCTACATGAAGATCGGCGGGTCGCCGGCCTTTTCGCTCTTCACCCTTGCCGTCCTCCTGTTCCTCGTCACGGCGGCGCCCCTGCAGACGCGGTCCGGCGCGATCCCCCGCGCCTTGGGCAGGGCCGCCCAAGCCGCGCCGCTTCTGGTGGCCAGTTTCGCGAGCTGGCTGGCATGGCGATATTTCGCCGACGCCTTTTCGGCGGTCCCGGTCCGAGCGGCCGTATCCACCGCGCGCTCGGACATTTATCTCACAAGCTTGTTTCTGGTCGGCCTGGTCGTGGGCCTTCGCCGAGGCGGTCTGCGAGGCACGTTGATCGTGCTGACCTACGCCTTGCTGGTCGCCGAAATCCTTGGCCTGGTTGAACGCATCGCCAGGATGAATGTGCTGCTGGTCCTGGGCATCGACTTCTCCGCGGGCACCGGGGCCGGAAAGTGGCACCTTATAACCGATCCCAAATGGCGCGGCGGCTCGTTCCGGGCCCAATCGATCTTCAACCATCCGATCGTCTTCTGCCAATACATCGTCTGCGCCGTTCCGGCGGCGCTCATGGTGCTGCAGACGTCGACGTCCCGGCGACATCGCACGGTCGCCCTGGCGGCCCTGATCCTTGCCCTGCCCATGATCTGGGCCACGGGATCCCGCGCGGGCTTTCCGGCCCTGCTGATCGCCCTGACGATCTACGGCATCTTCTATCTCAGAGCCCGAATGAAGCCCGGAGTCTCGGCCAGCCTCACCACGGTCATTTTGATTCTGGGCGCGCTGCTGGCAGCCCTGGCAGGCTTCGGCGTGGCCCAAGTGCTCGCGAGCGGCAGCAACGCTCAGGAAACCGGGAGCACCAGCGCTCGAGTGTACATGTTCGAGACCGCCAGGATCGCGCTGGAGAGAAGCCCGCTTTGGGGCTTTGGCGACGGCTCGGCCCTGGGCATCGCGGGCATCAACGAAGTTGGCGGCGTGGGAACCATCGATAGTTTGCCGGTGTCGATCACGCTTGATTTCGGTTATTTCGGCTTGGCCCTCTTCACCGTGCTGTTCATTACCGCGGTCACCCATTTCATATCGACGGCAATTCGAAATTCGCGCAGGGGCCAGGGCATGGAAGGCCTGGCCATCGCCGCCGGACTGGCCGGCCTGATGGTCATCTTCTTAGTCTTGTCGATCCCCGACAACATCAGTCTGGTTTATTATTTCATAGGCCTGGGATGCGGCGCCATATCGCTGGAGCCCATGCGCAAGGCGCGCGACGCGAGACGACCGAGCCCATACGCCCCGACCGCCAGAGACGCCGCGGCCGATCAGCGGTTCAACGCCTGAAGGTACACTTCGTACGTAGAGCGGGCGATCACGCTCCAGTCATACTGGTCGCGGACCCGTGCGCGGCGGCTAGCCGAGGCCTCTTCCGAATAGGGCTCGGCTAGACGGGCGTTGGTCGCGGAGCGAAGCTGAGCGATATCGCCGACCGGAAAGTAATTTTCGGGCGGCAGTTCCAGTTCAAGATTAGCTGGAATGTTGCTCGCGATCGATTCCACGCCATAGCTGAGGGCTTCCAGAAGCGCGATCGGCAGACCTTCGTGGCTCGACGGCAGAACGAAGAGACGCGCCTGGGCAAAGAGGTCTTCCAAAATGCTTCCGGTTTGAAAGCCCAGCATCTTGACGTTCTCGACTTGCGCGGCCCGCTCGGCGACGCTCGCCGCGTAAGCGTCCGCATGATCCACGCCGCCAACGATGACGAGCGGCAGGGTCGGCTTTGCGTCGGCATAGGCGGCGATGAGATCCATGTGTCGCTTTTCGGGAACTATCCGTCCGACAGTGAGAATATAGCCGCGCGCAGTCAGTCCAAAACGCGCCAGAGTCTCCACGCCGTCGCCCGGTTCAACGACGGGCACGCCATTCGGAATGGCCGTGCAAACCACCCCATAGGTTTCCATGATCTTTGCCGCGATGGCTTTCGACACGGTGATGCAGTGGTTGGCAGCCCGCGCGGCCGCTCGTTCGCCGAGCCTCAGGACGGCCCGAGCAAGGGCGCCCCATTTTTCGCGGTCATAGTCGTGACCGTGGTGAGTAACCACAACGGTAAGACCCAAGGCTCGCGCCATGGGCGTGAACAAACCCGGCCCTATGGCATGAAGATGGAGCACGTCTGGACGCCGCACGCCGGCGTAGATCACCGCGAAGAAGGTATGAAAAAAGGCCTCGAGACTTTTATTCCGGGGCGCCCAAATGGACGTCAATCGCGCGCCGTCCAAGGTTTCGTTCGGTTGGGTGTACGGCGTGCGCACGACCACCTCGACCTCGCAGCCCAGTTCAGCCAGTCGGCCGGCAAGGTGGCGAATATGCTTTTCGACGCCGCCCTGCGCGCTGGGCGCACGAAGCCCGACCATCATTACGCGCACACGGCTCGGAGCCGCGAATGAGGCCTTGGCGGAGGACTTCCCCGTGGAGGCCCGTTCGTCGGCCTGCAGGGCGATCTGGGAAAGGTCCGTCATAGAGCCTCGTGCGCCGAAACGGGCATCAACGCCCGAAGGGTTTTCCAATAGTCCGCGACCGTCGCCCGCACGCTGAACTGCTCAGCCCGCAGCCGAGAAAGACCTCCATAGCGCTGGCGGAGTTCCACGTCCTCCAGCCGCCTAAGGGCTTCGACCATGGCCTCCACGTTGTCTGGAGGGACCAGCAGGCCAAACTCGGCTGGATAGAGAGCGGACACCTGTAGCGAAGCGTCGCCGGCCAGCACCTCCGACGGCCCTGAACGGCAATTGGTCGACACAACGGGCAGGCCGCAGGCCATGGCCTCGACCAGGCCATTGGGAAAGCCCTCGGCGTTCGACGGCAATACATAGGCTTGGGCCATCGCCATCCAGCGATAAGGATTGGCGGCGAACCCAGGGAATTGCACGCGGTCGGCAACGCCGAGCTCGGCTGCGAGCCGTTCCAGGGCTTCGCGTTCCGGGCCGTCGCCCAGAATGACCAGATCCGGCGCGATGCCGGCCTGGGAAAAGGCCCTGATCAGCATCGCGAAGTTCTTGTTGGGGACGAGCCGTCCGACGGCAAGCACGAAGGGCCGGTCCGGAATTCCAGGCGCGACCGCGGCCATGCCCGCCGATATCCGAGCAAGATCGACCGGATTGTAGATGGTCTTCACCTTGGCGCGCGGAACGCCAAAATCGCTCACTAGACCGTTCGCCACCCCCTCGGAAACACAGATGACCCGGTCCGCAAGAGGATACGTCAAGCGAACCAAACAACGGGCGATCGTTGCGCCGACTCCGGCTCCCAGATGTTGGTCGGTGTTGACCCGTTCGCTCAGGGCTACCGGAACGCGCAACAAGCGCGCGGCGCAGGCAGCCGCGATATTGGCCCGGGTCAGGAAGCTCAGGATGCAGCTTGGGCGAAGTTCGCGCACAAGGCGGAACAACTGCCAGAAGCTCGCCACCAGGGAGCCTCTGGCGGTCAATTGATGCAGCGTGACGGAGCTTGGCAGCTCATAGGCGGCGATTTCATCGTCGAGCAACGCGATGTGCAGTTCGCCCGAGAAATCGGACACGGATGAGTGGTGAAGAATCGTGCTCATGACGCGCTCTGCGCCCCCTCCGGCGAGGGAATTGATCACGAACAGAACGCGATCCCCGATTACTCTTGACGATGATGGCGTGAATTGGTGCAAGACGGACAGACTCGGTTGATCCAAGAGGGCTTTAGGTCATGGAGGTGAATGAAATTCTATTCAGAAAAATAATTCGCCTCACATTCAAGGGTGCTCCACATAACTGTGAGAATGACAGCGCTTCGTGCGCCCGAGCCATTTGGGCGCCCTACATGGAAGCACCCCAGATCGCCCCGCCTCGAGCGGCCCCCGGGAGGCGATTCAGCACCGGCGGCAAGCATAACCCATTTCGACACCGCCCGGCCGCACAAGAAAACGTTGGTAGATTATGAATAGTGCGCCACTGAGATCAACTGGTCATCCGATAACTGAAGTCGCGACTGTTATTCTAAATTGGAAATGTCACGAAGACACTATAGAATGCCTACAAAGTGTCGCGCTTTGCAATTACGATATCAACAATATAGTTATATGTGATAATGACTCGAACGATGGATCCGTATCTATTATATCAAATTGGATACGATCCAATAAAGAACGGATAAATTCCGATCGCAAAGAGCGCGGCCTGAGAGAGTATCATTTTTCCACGGCAGATAGCGATGCGGCGGCAGAAGGTAATCTAAACACGATAACGGTTTTAGAGACCGGAGCGAATTTGGGGTACGCCGGCGGTAATAACGTCGGAATCCGGTACGCGTTGAAAAATTTTTCGCCTCAATACATTTGGATACTAAACAACGACACCGTGGTCGCCACGAACAGTTTACAAAATCTGATTGCCCGCATGGAAGAAGATTCGGATATCGGACTTTGCGGCGCAACGATTCTCTATGCCGATGTTCCAAATCTGGTGCAGAGTTATGCAGGCGGTCGCTTCTCCGCTTGGCGGGGTCGCTCGATACACGCCGGGTGGCACGCTGCGGCGGACGCGATCATCGACCCCAAGGCGGTGGAAAGCCAATTGGGCTTCATCAATGGCGCGTGCGTACTCGCCTCGCGACGCTTCCTTGAGGTGGTGGGCCTGATGGAGGAACGTTACTTTCTTTACTACGAAGAGCCGAACTGGGGCGCGAGGGCCAAGGGGCGATTCAAACTTGGCTATGCGGCGGACGCCATTGTGCGCCACAAGGTGGGACGCAGCATCGGCACCGGAGACTTTGGGGATCGCTCTCTGCTCTCGGAATATTATCTTCGGCGCAATCGCGTAAGATTTTGTACGGAATTCTCGCCCCTATCGTTGCCGATCGTGGCCTTTGATACGTTGAAGACTTTTGCCCTTTGCCTCGCGCGAGGCCAGCGGCGGCGAGCTTGGATCGTGATCGCCGCCTCCCTTGGGGTAAGGTTTGATCACGACACGCTGGCCCGCGGCTAGGTTACGGAATTTTCGCGAGCCTTTCGTTGGCGTCGGCAATCAATCTGAATACATAGGCCCGCCGGCCCGCCGCCGTGAAATTCCAGTCTCGAACGGGATTGTCGGGGAGGTAGCCGTAATTCCATACGGCCGAAAGCGGCACGGCGTTATTGACGATCGCATCGACCATCTCGGCGAGAAGCTGCTCTTCCTCCTGCGCCGACCCGTCCCCAGCCATGCGCCCCTGTCCCAACTGCCCCTTCAAACTGCCAAATTCGCCCAGGAAGAGCGGGCGGCCGTCCTGCGACGCCAACGCCATGTTTAGAGCCAGCAGCTTTGTCGGTCCGCCGACGGCTTCATCCTCGAACCACCAATGGGGAATGCGCGCCTGCTGGTAGATGTGCGCTGAGATCACATTGGCGGCGTTGCGTGGATTCAGCGCCAAGGGGGCCGACAACGCGCTCTCTCCATGACAGTCAGGGATGTTTAGCCATTCGTCACGCGTGTCCGGCGTTCGACGCGCGCCCTCAACGACCCCGCGCAGATCTACACGCCCCACGCCTTCACCGGTCGACCGCAGCCGCGCCGGATGGTCAAGCCGTACGACCACCTCGCCCCAATCTTCGTAAAGCGAGCGGAGGTCGCACAGGGTGAACAGGTCCGAACCGCCATTGGCTTCGCTCGACGATGTGATTTCCTTGTACCGCGAAGGCGCCCCCGCCGCCTTGGAGCCTTTGGTCAGGGGATCCGCCAGAACATCGCTAAATTCATTCCCCGCCTCCCAGCCCCAGATCGCCGGCGAGCGGCGATAGCGCTCGACGACCTCGGATGTGATCTGACGCATGAAGTTGCGCGTGTTGCTGGCGGATCGCCCCCACTCCGAGAGGGCGTCACGCTTGCCGAACCGAAAAGCCATGAGGTCCGGCAATGTCTGGAGCCGCCAAAACAGGCTCGGAACCAGTCCAACGCCAACGGTTTCCGCGGCGGCGACAAAATCATCGCGGCGACCGTACCAGCGCGCCCTGTCATCGAGATAGCCCCGCCACTCGGCTCCAGGCTCTCGCCCCGCCGCGTAGGCGCCAAAATTGAACCGGACAAACGGTATGCCCTGTCCGCGAAGAAACGTCAGAGCCTCTAACGGGTCATCATGGTCGAGAGCATCGTAGAAATTGCAGCCGACAGCGCGGTAAGGCGCTCCGTTTCTAAGTATGTTCGGTCCTTCAACCTGGATATTTGGCTTCGCCGCCGCCAAGATCTCCTCCAGCGGATGCAGCGCCGCCGCGGCCAAGCCGCACTTGATGAGATCGCGCCGTCCTAGCTCCACCTACATGCTCCGCCACCGCCCGCCGACCACGAACCTCAAGACTTCCCCAACGCCCCGGTCTTTTGCGCCCTCACGCCAAAGAGATAGAGTATCAACATCGCCACCGTGCCGAGCACCCCAAACCAAGGCACGGACGTGAGCCCCATGCCCTTCGACCACACCCCCACAGCCGCTGCGAAAACGATCGACGCCAATGCCTGGCCCGCAATTCGGAACTTCATTTCGTTGCGAACCATGAGAATGACCCCAAACGGACCGACCAAGTAACGAACGAACACAAGGGCGGCGAATCCCGGCCAAAGCGCGTTCAGGCTCGTATAGGCCGACCCCAACAGAAGCCTGACGTAAATTGGCCCGATAACCACGAAGCTGATCGCACCGATCGCGCCGATAGCCGCCCACTCGATGACCATGCGACGCATAAATTGCCCGGCCTTGGGATCACCCGAAGCGATCATCCCCGACAATTTCGGCAGGTGCACGTTCAGCGGCACGCCGCTGAGTCCCAAGGCGATTTGCAGGGGCCGGCCACCAGCCTGGTAAATCCCCGCCACGGTGGCTCCCAAAATATGGGCGACCAGGATCACGTCCAGCTGGGTGGACAGGTTGCCGAGGACGGAATCTACGGCGAACGTCACCGAGGCTTTCGCTCTTGCGATCAGCGACCGGAAATTGGCGGACAAGGGCAGTTGCCCCACCTGGCTTGTCACCGACATGACCGCCACCGCGCAATAGAGCAAGCGCGCGATACAATAGGCCGCCGCAGCGTAGACCATGCCAAAATTCATCAAGCAGACAAACGCGATGAAGCCGGCCTGGACAAACGACGTCCAGGTGACGATGCGCGTCTCCCGGTGGAATTGGCCTAAACCCCGGAACGTCGCCATGATCAGATCGCCCACCGTGCCGATCGCCGTTCCGACAAGCAGCAAAATGACCGCGAAGACCTGCAATCCACGGAACGCGTGGTGGGCGACCACCATGGCGATCGCCAGTAGAACCAGCGCGATCGCCCCCTTGATCCAGAGGGCCTCCGCCAGGATCGAGGCGGCATGCTCCCGGTCGGCGCCAACATCCCGCAGCACCTTCAACGGGAGTCCAAAATCGCTCACCAGTCCGATCAAGGCGGCGTAGGCTAGGGCGCTGGCATAGATGCCAAACTCGCTGGGCCCAAGCGAACGGGCCAATAACGTGAAGGTCACAAAGCTAACCGCCAGCCGCAACAAGATCGTCGCGGACATGTAAAAGCGGCTACTCACCAAGCTCCAAATATTGATTGATCGTCGATAGATATCTTGCCACACGCGACCTGCTCCTTGTGCACTCTTAATCAGGCTGCCAAGGATGCATTCGGCAGATCGAAATCGAATTCTTGAACATAAAGACGAGCTATAACCCGCCAATCGAGCGTTTCCATGAGCGCGGCGCGCCCGGCGTCCGCGATGGATCTCCAGCGCTCCGGCGGTTCTTCGTAAAATTTCTTAACCGCGATCGCCACGCTCTCTTCGGTGACGGGAAGGCCGATGGTCACGCCCGACAGACCCAGATCATAGAGGCTGGAAAGACCGCCAACCGCGGTTGAAATGACCGGCCGCGCCATAAGGCCCGCCAGCAGGGCCACGCCGCTTTGAGACTCAAAGCCCTCATAGGGCAGCAGGAAGGCGTCGCACTCGGCCACGATCTGCGGAATCCGCTCCTCGGCGATATAGCCGATCTCTGCTTCGATCACGTCCGGATGCGCCTCAACCAGCGTTCGAATGGCCTGGCAATAGTCTGGCTCCTCGCGGGACGCTCCGCCGGCGATCTTAAGCCGAACGTCTACGCCATCCGCCCGAGCGCGAAGGACGCCCTTGATCGATTCCTCGATACGTTTGTTCGATCGAATGCTCCCGAACACCAACAACCGGCCATTGCCAGGAAGCGGCGTGGCGGCTCGAGGCCGAGCACCGATTGGGATGACGGAAATACGATCTTCGTTTACGCCAAACGCCGCCCGAAGAGACCGCGCCGTCGCGGGACTAAGGACCACCAGTTGGGACGCCAAGCGATAGGCGACGCCCAGGGAGAGGCGCTCAAGCCAGATTAGCGGCCGAGGAAGCACCCACGCGTGGGGATTGGGATCGTGCACGATGAAGACAAGCCGCGCGCCCGTCAGTCGCAGGAAGAGGAAGACGGGAATGGTAAAGAGCAGCGGCTCCGGTATCGAGGTCAGGAAATTACGCGTTCTTGCTCTCGCGGCGATCACGTAGCCGCATCCGTAAAGAATTCTCGCCACGGACGACAGCGCGCGCTTTAGACGCGGCTCCTTGCCCACCAATTGCCTTGGCGGAACTTTGCGTCGGAGGTTGGCGTGAGGGGCTTCATCGCTGGCCGGCTCCGCGGCCGGCGCGACCAATTCCACCTGCACCCCCTCCGCCGCAAGAGCTTGTGCGAGATTTTGAGCGAAAGGTCCCGTGCTATGACGCCAGTTCTTGGTGAATACGCACAAGGTATTTCTAGCCGCAGCCATTCTTTTTCACCATCCGCGACACAATTAGATACATCAGGCCACCCGAAATGATGGCTTTCTTAGAGACAAGGACTCATATTCTGGAGGATTTTGGCGCTCGACAATCATTGTCCTCGCGCTTGACACTCAGCCTTCGTTGTTCCCAGCAGATTTGACGCATGAATGACACCGGTCACAACTTGATCGGGAGCAACGGACGACCAAGACTGACCGCCCGCGCCCAATAGCGCACCCGTAGAGTCCACGAAAGCGCACTCAACCTGAAGATTTTCAAAAACTTCGCCGGTAGTGTTGCGGACCCGAACGGAAAAGAGAATTTCCTCGCCTTGAGGAAATCCGCGACCGACCTCCATCGGCAGGCTTACGGCGGGCCTGGTCTTGACGGGAGCAGCCGAAGGCCTGGGGACGTGAATAGCCCACCCCAACGGCACGCCGCCCGCAACGCCCGCAAGGGCCCCAAGAAGCACCCCGTGCCGAAAGTAACGCGAACGGCGAACTTCTCTAAAAAAAGCAAGCAAGCCCATAGACCGCCCCCAGGCTATAGACCACCCAATCCGACACGCCTCTTACACCACTAGTAGGCTCGAGGGTCTCGCAACAACAGCGGGATCGTGCGCCCAAGAATCCAAACATCCAGCCCAAAGGACCAGCTGTCGATGTAGCGATTGTCGGCTGCAACGCGGTTGATCATGTCTCCTTGCACATGGATCTCACCCCGAAAACCTTCGACCTGGGCCAAACCGGTCAAACCAGGGCGGGCGCGGAAGCGTTGAACATATTCGTTGATCGCTCGGCCGTAGCTTTCATCATGCGACAGGGCGTGCGGGCGCGGGCCGATCATCGACATGTCGCCCTTCAGGACGTTGATCAGCTGGGGCAGTTCGTCGACGCTCGTCTTGCGCAGCAGCGCGCCGACCCGCGTGACGCGGTCGTCGTTCTTGGCGGCGTGCTTGATCTCGGCGCCGTCCTCCTGAACCCGCATCGTGCGCAGCTTGTAGATCCAGAACACCTGGCCGCTCAGGCCGGTCCGGCGCTGGCGGAACAGGACGGGACCGGGGCTGTCGAGCTTGATCGCGATCGCGGCCATCAGCAGCACGGGCAGAAAGAACAGGAGGGCGACGGCCGACAGAACGACGTCGAACAGGCGCTTGGCCCCGCTCGACGCGACCACGGACGCATCGACGCCATTGGTGCGATCTTCGATCCACGCCTCCTCCGAACCGACCGTTGTCGCGGCAGTCGTAGAGTTCGCGGCAAGGTTAACGGCGCTGAGTGACATATTTGGCCCCCTCGAAACCTCTGGCCCCTACTCGTAGGCGCCATCCGTAACACTTCTTTAAGTATGAGCAAGAAAACTCTCCTCATAGACGTTCGATTAACGCCGATCGTGCATCTTCTCTGGGCAAGAGAGGTGACGAATGACGGCTGTTCGCGCGACTTTGACGACAGAATTCCAGGGTACGGTCGGGTCTTCGACTCGACGCCTCCCCGTCGCCTTGGGCCTTGTCCTGGCCGGTCTGGTCAGCGGCGGCCTCTGGACGGCGATCATCATGGCTTGCCTCAAGGCTTTTTGAGTCAACACCGCCAACAGGCGCGGCGCCGCCATGAATTTTGCATGGCGGCGCACCTAAACGGTGTTCCAGTCCAACGCGCTCAGCTAGAACCCAGCCGGCCAAGTTTGAAATGGGCGACGGGAAATCTTCATGCGCGTAGCGATGATCGGCACCGGCTATGTTGGTCTGGTGTCTGGGGCGTGTTTCGCCGATTTCGGTCACGTGGTGACGTGCATCGACAAGGATCCGAGCAAGATCGAACGCCTTGAGAAGGGCGAAATCCCCATCTTCGAGCCGGGCCTCGACGACCTGGTGGCGCGCAACGTGCGCGAAGGCCGCCTGTTCTTCACCCTCGACGGCGCCCAGGCCATCAAGGACGCCGACGCGGTGTTCATCGCGGTCGGCACCCCGACCCGCCGGGGCGACGGCCATGCCGACCTCAGCTACGTCCACGCCGCCGCCGAGGAGATCGCCGGCCTGATCGAGGACTTCACCGTGGTGGTCACCAAGTCGACCGTGCCGGTCGGCACCGGCGACGAGGTCGAGGCGATCATCCGGAAGACCAATCCGAACGCCCAGTTCGCCGTGGTCTCCAATCCGGAATTCCTGCGCGAGGGCGCGGCCATCGAGGATTTCAAGCGTCCCGATCGCGTCGTGGTGGGCACCGAGGACGAGCGGGCCCAGGCTGTGATGCGCGAACTCTATCGCCCGCTGAGCCTGAACGAGACGCCGATCGTCTTCACCGGCCGGCGCACCAGCGAGCTGATCAAGTACGCGGCCAACGCGTTCCTGGCCATGAAGATCACCTTCATCAACGAGATGGCCGACCTGTGCGAAAAGGTCGGGGCCGACGTGCAGCAGGTGGCCCG
>FTCV01000587.1_pt1 | contig 12701 bp, 13 predicted proteins | sample 1639691 | NCBI WGS metagenome assembly FTCV01 (sample SAMEA3914864, study PRJEB12502) | metagenome | biome: forest; material: soil | place: USA | collected 2012-03-12 | depth 0.3 m
CGCCAGCACGATCGGCGAGGAGGAGGCAAAGCCGGACCACCGGGAATATTTCAATATCGGCCGGTTCGACTTGGACGAGAATGATCCCTATTTCACCACCGACACAGCCAAGCGAATCTTCCATCCGAATATATGGCCAGACGCCGAGGTTCCGGAATTCAAACCCGCACTCGTCGATTACTACCATGAGCTGGAAAAACTCGCGCAGCTGCTCATGGAGCTTTGCGCGCGCGCTCTGCACCTGCCAGCTGACTGGTTCGCAGACAAGATCGACAAACACATCACCAACATGGTGGTGAGTAACTATCCCGACCAGCCTGAAGAGCTAGAACCGGGTCAACTCCGAGCCGGCGCGCACACCGATTACGGCGGCCTCACTATCCTCAAGACCGAGGACAAGCCGGGTGGCCTTGAGGTCCAGACCAGCGATGGACGCTGGGAACCTGTGCCGATCGTTCCGGGCGCTTTCATAATCAACCTGGGTGATCTGATGGCGCAATGGACCAACGATGAGTGGGTCTCGACGATGCACCGCGTTGTCAATCCACCCCGGGACAAGGGTGTCGGAAGCCGACGTCAATCGCTCGTGTTCTTCCATCAGCCCAATTATGACGCAGTCATTGAGTGCATCCCAACCTGCGCCGAAAGAGCTGCGCCAAAATACGCGAAGACGACGTCGTTGGAGCATCTTGAGATGAAGATGAACCAGATGAACGACACCCCGAAATTCAAGGAACCTGAGGCAGTCTGACGCCCTAACTTGGAGACCTCTCATGATCGTCTATACGCCACCCAAGCCGGCCGACAGCATCCCGGTCATTGACCTTGCTCCTAGCTTCTCGGGAGACGCCGCGCAGCGCAAGGCGGTCGCTTGGGAGATCCATAAGACTGCGCGCGATACGGGGTTCTTCTACATCAAGAACCACGGTGTGACGCAGGAGATGATGGACGGCCAGCTGGAGCTTGCCCGTACCTTCTTCAAGCTCCCTTTGGAAGAAAAAATGAAGGTCGACGCCCGCAACTCGACCTGCACGCGTGGCTACGAAACGATGGGCCTTCAGACGCTAGACGATGGCTCACCGCCGGATCTTAAAGAAGGGTTCCTGATCGGCGTCGATCTAGATGACGATCATCCCTATGTCCGCGACGGCGTACCGAACTGTGGCGCCAATCAATGGCCGACGGAACCGACGAGCTTCAAGCCCCAGTACGAGGCCTATGTCGCCGAGATGTTCCGCCTGGGCCGGCACTTGATGAAGCTGCTGGCGCTCTCGCTGGATCTTCCCGAAGATCATTTCGCAGAGGGCTTGGTTGAACCACTCTTCAATAGCCGGCTGCTGCGTTATGCGCCGCAACCGGAAGAAGCTGCTTTCAATCAGATCGGTGCCGGCGCGCACACGGACTGGGGCATGATCACCATCCTGCTTCAGGATGACGTGGGCGGCTTGGAGGTTGAGAATGCAGCCGGCGAGTGGATTTCGGCGCCCCCAATCCCAGGTACGTTCATCATCAATCTCGGTGAGATGGTCCGGGTTCTGACCAATGGTCTCTATCACGCGAACATGCACCGGGTTCTGAACAACCACAGCGGCAAGGATCGATTTTCGGTCCCGACGTTCTTCGATCCGAGCTATTTCACCGAGATCGCGTGTGCCAGCACTTGCCTGCCGGAGAATGGAGAGCCGGATTATCCGGCGACGACTGTCGGCGGTCATATCGCCAACATGTACCGCAAAACGTACGGCCTTGCCGCCTGAAGGATCCCATCGATGATCGCTCTCGCCTACACAAACATCTTCACGGCGGATATTGACCGCCTTGCAACCTTCTACAGTGAGCTGTTCGGCCTCAAGGAGATCGAAGAAAGCCGCTCGCCGATTTTCCGTGGCTTTGCCTCGAGCTGCTCCTCGATCGGATTTAACGCACCCGATGCCTACGACCTGCTGGGTCTTTCGCCGCATGACGGTCAGGGCGATCGCGTGCTGCAGACGTTCGACGCCCCCGATGAGACGACTGTCAGTTCACTCACTGATCGCGCCGTCGAGCTTGGGGCCACGCTCGTGAAGGCGCCATTCAAAACGTATTATGGGTGGTTCCAGTCGGTGCTTCGCGATCCTGACGGCAACGCTTTCCGCATAAACTACCGGGGGCCCTACGAATGACTCAGGCAGCGATTGCTGAAGCCGAGCCGGCAACCGCCGCGGGTTCCGCTCTCCCGGATCATGCGCGGATGACCCGCCCCCGTAACTGCACCTATCCCGAGGGAAATTGGGAAGTTCTCGCCCAGAAGTGGTTTCCGGTCGGCCGTGCGATCGACATCGGGGAGAAACCAGTCGCCGCCAAGCTGCTGGATGTGAAGCTGGTCATCTACCGAACGACCGAAGGCATCAGCGTCGCACGCGATCTATGCCCTCATCGTGGTGTGCCGTTGAGCATGGGATGGGTCGAAGGTAACGAAATCATCTGCGCCTATCATGGCTTGCGCTTTGCGACCAATGGCCGTTGCACCCGCATTCCCGCGCAGCCGACGGTCGTGCCAAGTGAGCGATTCCGCGCGTCTACGTTCCCGGTAGTCGAGCAATATGGATTGGTGTGGACCTGCCTTGATTCCGAGGATGGAACGCCGGACATCCCCAGCTTTCCGCAATGGACCGACGAGGGTTTTCAGCCAATCCTTTGCCCGCCCGTCTCAATGGACGCGGCACCGGGTCGGCAGATCGAAGGTTTCATCGACGTTGCTCACTTTGCCTGGATCCATCATGAGGCGTTCGCGGATCGGGAGAACAGCGTTGTGCCGCTCTACAAGACGCGGACTACGGAATACGGAATCCAGAGCGAATACATCAGCAATGTGAGCAATTTTCCAAAGACGTTGAGACATCTTGAGCCCGAGGGGTTCATCTGGCGCCGCGTGTTCGACATTTACCCACCGTTCATCGCCTTTCTAACGGTCGATTTCCCGGACGGAGGTATGCTTAAGATCATGAACATTGCGGCGCCGGTCTCGGCGCGCGAGACCACGCTTTATGTTCCGCTGGTGCGAAACTTTGATCAGACCGGCTCGCTGGATGACGTCTACGCATTCAACGCACAGATCTTCTCCGAAGACCAAGCGATCGTGGAGGCGCAAACGCCTGAGGATCTCCCGCTAGATACTGATGACGAGGCTCATTTTGCAGCTGACCGCTCGTCGGTTGCATATCGCAAGGCTTTGCGTGAGATGGGACTTGTCAGCTGATCAGACTGGTTGGCGGGCACGGCTCCCGACAGTCCCCGTCGATGACCATATTCGGCAGAAATACCTGGAAACCTATGGCGCTCCCATTTCGGCGCGCCTGAGCTAACTTCGGCATCAGAGCGCGCGAAAAGTTGCTCTTTGGAGTGCGGGATCGATCCGGCACGACGGATACCGACGCATCAAGGTGATAAGCATGTCGCAGGAAACCCTCTCGGATTACATCACGGTCGTAGCCGAGCAGATAGGTATGCCGATCCCACCTGAGTGCGAGGCGGGAGTCAGATCCAACGTGGAGCTTTTGCTGCTGCATGCAGCCGTTGTTGCAGGGGCAGATGATACGACGACCGATCCAGCCGAGGCGCTTCGCTTATGAGCACTCTTCCGACAATTGCCGCCGTGCAAAGGGGAGATGCCTCTGCAGCCGGGTGGTCGAAACAGGCACTTTCGCGGGCACGGGAGCAGGCGGAGCTAAATTGCTTCACCGAGCTGCTGGATGAGCACAGCATCAATGCCGCCAGCATCGTCGATCAAGATCCGCGGCATTTTCCGCTCGCCGGGTTGCCGTTTGCTGCAAAGGAACTCTTCGATGTGCAAGGCCGCCCGACGCTTGCCGGATCAATCATCAACTCTGACCATCCTCCAGCAAAAGCGGATTCGACGGCGATAGCACGTCTGAGCGCCGCTGGCGCTACCCTCGTCGGCATTACTAACATGGACGAGTACGCGTACGGTTTTAGCACGGAGAACAGTCATTACGGCCCCACACGCAATCCTCACGATCCTTCGCGAATCGCTGGCGGATCCTCGGGCGGCTCTGCCGCAGCAGTCGCGGCCGGAATTGTTCCGGTGTCACTGGGTTCAGACACCAATGGTTCGATCCGTGTCCCCGCCTCGCTTTGCGGCATCTATGGGTTGAAGCCGACCTTCGGTCGGATATCACGGGCGGGCACGTTCCCGTTCGTTGCGGATCTCGATCATATCGGACCCTTCGCGCGCGACCTCGACGATCTCGCTATGGTCTACGACTTTCTCCAAGGCGCCGATCCTCTTGATCCCACCTGCACCGAGCGCAGCGATGATCTGGTTGCGCCGTTGCTTGAGAGGACGTTACCGAAGCTGCGTGTCGGCGTTCTCCAAGGCTGGTTTCGACAGGGAGCGACAGCAGAAGCGCTAGCGGCCGTCGACTACGTTGCGGCGGCATTTGGAGATGCCCGGGCAGTCGTTCTTGAGGGCGCCGAAGCTGCACGATCGGCCGCCTTTTGCCTGACGGGTATGGCGGGGGGAAGCCTTCACGCCGAACGTCTGCGCACTCGCCCGATGGATTTTGATCCGGCAGTTCGCGACCGCCTGTTGGCTGGACTGCTGATGCCAGCGAATCTCGCCTACCAAGTTCGGCGGGTGCGCAGTAATTTTCTTACTGAAGCGCACAAACTCTTCCAGCAAGTCGATATTCTGTTGGCACCGGCCACCCCGTGTTCCGCACCCCGCATTGGCGAAGCCATGATGGATATCGGCGGACGGGAGGTCGCTGTGCGTGCCAATCTTGGCCTTTATACTCAGCCGATCAGCTTTATCGGGCTACCGGTCATCGCAGCGCCAGTGCGCGTCCCCGGACTTCCGATCGGGGTGCAGATTATTGGTCCCCCTTGGGGTGAGGCCAAGGTGTTTCAGGCTGCGGCGCATCTCGCTCGTTCGGGGCATGTCGGTGCCGCGCATATTCGGCCCGCAAAGAAAGTTGAAGCGTGATTAATACACCGCGCAGCTATCGGGGCATGGTCACATCACCCCACCACCTTGCGAGCCTCGCAGGCCTGGATGTGTTGAAGGATGGCGGCACCGCAGTTGAAGCGGCGGTTGCGACGGCTGCCGCTTTGGCTGTGGTCTACCCCCACATGACCGGTATCGGTGGCGATGGGTTCTGGATCATTTCTGAGCCTGACGGTCGCGTTCATGCCATCGATGCTTGTGGCGGCGCTGCCCAAACCGCGACGCTAGCTCTATACGGCGGCATGTCGGTGATCCCTTGGAGGGGGGCGCTCGCAGCCAACACCGTCGCTGGCACCGTTTCGGGTTGGGATGCTGCACTACGGAGCGACGCTGGGACGCTGACGCTTTCCAGGTTGCTGCGCGATGCGATCCATTACGCTGAGGCCGGAGTCGCCGTCACACGCGGTGGGGCCGAGATCGCGGCCACGAAGGGGCCAGAGCTGCGAGGTTTGCCAGGCGCCTATGCTGCCACCTTCGAGCCCGATGGGCGGCCGCTACGGGAGGGAGAGGTTCTTTGCCAGCCAGCGCTGGCGCGAACGCTCAGCGCTATCGCCGCCGGCGGATGTCGCGAATTTTACGATGGCGCCCTTGCCCGCTCGATCGCCGCCGACCTCAACCGGCTCGGGTCGCCCGTATCCGATCAGGATTTGTCAAACCATCGCGCTACGCGGCCAACCGCACTCTCTGTCCTGGTTAAGGATGCCAGACTGTTCAACACGGCGCCGCCGACACAGGGGCTCGCCTCATTGCTAATCCTGGCCTTGTCCGACCGTCTGGCGGTCGGGGAAGTCGAATCCTTCGACTACGTCCATGGCCTTGTGGAGGCGACAAAGCAGGCCTTCCTCATCCGTGATACCCATGTCGGTGATCCTGCTTATATGACCCTCGATCCGCAGGCTTTGCTGGACGATGGAGAGACATTGGACGCGATAGCCTCCCGTATCGACCTCGCTCGCGCACTGCCATGGCCGCATATTCCCGCGGACGGAGACACGGTCTGGTTCGGCGCCGCAGATGCACGCGGGCAGGTGGTCAGCTGCATTCAATCGACCTACTTCGAGTTCGGCTCAGGTGTGGTCCTGCCGGAAAGCGGGATCGTCTGGCAGAATCGCGGCGCCAGCTTTCGTCTTGCCGAGACGGGCTGGAATACGCTCAAACCTTTCCGCAAGCCCTTCCATACCCTCAATCCAGCACTTGCCCGTTTCGATGACGGGCGGGTCATGGCTTACGGTACAATGGGCGGAGAAGGTCAGCCGCAGACACAGGCTGCTGTCTTCAGTCGCTATGCGCGATTCGGTGTGCCCCTCCAGGAAGCGGTTTCAAGGCCCCGCTGGCTTCTCGGTCGGACCTGGGGCGAGGAAAGCACGTCGCTAAAGATTGAGAGCCGGTTCGATCCCTCTCTCATTAATGCTCTCGTTGCCGCCGGCCATCAGGTAGAAACAATGCCTGCCTTCACGAGCGTGATGGGTCACGCCGGGGCGATCGTACGGCATCCTAATATGCTGCTGGAAGGCGCTACCGACCCACGTAGCGACGGCATGGTAGCGTCGTGGTGAGCATGGGCGGCGCCAGGGCTGTCGAACGGTGCGACGCGCTCGGTGTCGCACCCTACAGCGATATGGAGGGTGGTCTCTTCCGCGCTTATCTCACGCCAGCCTACTCTCACGCTCAGGCGGTTCTTCGCGGATGGATGGAGGAGGCCGGTATGGCGGTCCACCTCGACCCTGCCGGTAATATCGTGGGGCGCTATGAAGGTGAGCAGGACGGTCCCGCGCTGATCATCGGCAGCCATCTCGATAGCGTGCGTGACGCTGGTAGGTATGACGGCCTGCTTGGCATCATGCTTGGCGTGGAGAGCGTCGCTGCGCTGCATGCCGCAGGGCGCCGAATGTCGTTCCCTATCGAGGTCTACGCTTTCGGGGATGAGGAGGGTTCGAGATTTCCGAGCGCCATGCTTACCAGCCGCGCGGTAGCGGGCACTCTTGATCCCGCCATGCTCAACACGACTGACTGCGCTGGGGTCACACTCGATGAAGCGCTGCGCGCCGTTTCTCTTTCGAAGAGCAATTTCGCACAGGCGAAGCACGCTCCGGCGCTCGCCTATCTCGAAGCGCATATTGAGCAAGGCCCCGTGCTTGAAGCGAAAGGCCTGGCGGTAGGGGCCGTTACAGGAATCGCCGCCCAGCTCCGCTTTGCTGTCAGCGTCAAAGGCCGGGCCGGCCATGCAGGAACGAATTCAATGGTCCTGCGGCGTGATGCGCTTACCGCTGCGGCGGTCATGATCTCAAAGGTCGAAGAGGTCGCACTGGCCGGTGCTGTTGATCTGGTGGCAACCGTCGGCACGATCGAGGCCTTCCCCGGGGCTGCAAATGTCGTGCCGGGGGAAGTGCGCTTCTCGATCGATGTCCGAGCCGGTACCAATGCCGATCGAGACGCAGCAGCACGATCGATACTTGATGAATGCGCCGCTATTGCAGTTGCGCGGAACGTCGGCTTTGAAAGCTCCGTCCTTCAGGACCTTCCCGCAAGCCCTTGCGATCCGTCGCTGGTGGCGCTTGTGGACCGCGCCATCATGGAGTGCGGTCATCGGCCTTTCCGCCTGGTATCCGGCGCGGGGCACGACGCGATGGTTATGGCTGATCTATGCCCTACGGCAATGCTCTTTATCCGCTGCGAAGGCGGGATCAGCCACAATCCAGCCGAGCGCGTCTCGGCCGAGGATTGCGAGACCGCGTTGCGCGTCATGCAGCGCTTCATCGACACATTAGGAGACACGGCTCATGCCTGAGATCTACGGCGAGATCGATCCGCCGCAGCGGTTGCTGATGGGCCCGGGCCCGGTAAACGCACATCCACGCGTTTTGCGTGCTATGTCGGCAGACCTGTTGGGGCAGTTCGATCCCGAGATGACCACCTACATGAACGAGGTCATGGCGCTCTACCGCCCGATTTTCGGGACCGAGAACCGCTGGACATTTCTGGTCAATGGCACCGCGCGCGCCGGTATAGAAGCCGCGCTCGTCAGTCTCGTATCGCCAGGCGATACCGTTCTCGTCGTCAATTTCGGTCGCTTTGGGCTTCTCCTGACCGAGATCCTCAGTCGCATCGGCGCTCGGATCGAAACAGTCGCGGCCCCTTGGGGCGAAACGGTGCCGCTCGAGGCGATCGAGGCTGCGATAGCGCGTACGGGGCCGAAGGTCGTCGCGACTATCCACGGCGACACCTCGACCACAATGGCGCAGCCCCTCGATGGCTTTGGTGCACTCTGCGCCAATAGCGGGGCACTCTCCTACGTCGATGCGACCGCGACAATTGGAGGCATGGAGATTGCGGCTGATCGTTGGGGCGTAGATGTCATCACCGGGGGATTGCAGAAGTGTCTGGGCGGCCCGTCGGGCTCAGCACCGATTACGATTTCTGATCGGGCTGCGGCTTATATCCAGAGCCGAAAGCATGTCGAGCAGGGCATCCGCCGCGATGACATCGAAGATGGCGACAGGCTGCGGATCGGCTCGAACTATTTCGATCTGAGCATGATCATGGATTATTGGTCCGAAAAGCGTCTCAACCACCATACGGAGGCAACGACCATGCTCTACGGGGCCCGCGAGTGTGCCCGTATCATGCTCGGCGAAGGTCTTGAGAAGCGCTACGTCCGCCATCGTGCGGCAGGGGCGGCCATGGCTGCCGGACTTCGCGCGATGGGTCTGACCGTGTTTGGGGACGATCGCTACCGAATGACCAACGTCACTGCGGCGTTTATACCTAAGGGGGTCGACGGCGAAACCGTCCGCCGTCACATGCGCGAACAATTCGAGATCGAGATCGGGACCGCTTTCGGTCCGCTTGCCGGCAAGGTCTGGCGTTTCGGTGCGATGGGCTACAATGCCGCCAAACATAAGGTCCTGATCACGCTCGCAGCGCTTGAGGTCGTGCTGCGCGCGCAGGGTTTTGTCCTCCCGGCCGGAGAAGCAGTCCCGGTCGCTCTGGCCGCGTGGGAAGCAAACACATGACCCGCGACCTGATTGGTTACGGCGCGACGCCGCCCGAGCCGCACTGGCCTGGCGGTGCTCGGATCGCCGTCCAATTCGTGATCAACTTCGAGGAAGGTGCGGAGAACAGCGTCCTCAATGGCGACAAGGGTTCCGAAGCCTTTCTGTCTGAGATGGTTGGCGCCGGGACGCATCCTGACCGCGCAATGGCAATGGAAAGCCTCTACGAATACGGCAGCCGCGCGGGTTTTTGGCGACTGTATCGCCTCTTCACAGCGCGACGGCTTCCTGTCACGGTATTCGGTGTCGCCAAGGCGATGGAGATGAACCCCGCGGCTGTGCAAGCGATGCTCGATGCCCGTTGGGAGATTGCCAGCCATGGCCTCCGCTGGATCGATTATCAGTACGTTCCTGAAGAGGTGGAGCGAGCGCATATCGCAGACGCCATTGCCTTGCACGAGCGCCTCACCGGCGCGCGACCCCTGGGCTGGTATCAGGGCCGCACCTCGCCCAACACTGCTCGCCTGATCGCCGAGGAAGGCGGGTTCCTTTATGATGCTGATGGCTACGCGGACGATCTTCCTTATTGGGACCGTCGGCATGGTCGACCCCAGCTCGTCGTTCCGTACTCGCTCGATGCGAACGACATGAAGTTTGTAGCGCTCAACGGCTTTACGGAACCCGACCAATTTCTTCGCTATCTACGCGATACTTTCGACCAGCTCGTCGAGGAAGGCGGCCGGATGATGTCGATAGGACTTCACGGCCGTATTGCAGGCCGTCCTGGCCGCGCGCGGGCTGTCGCCCGGTTCCTCGATCATGTGATCGGTAGTGGGATCGCATGGGTGGCTCGCAGGGACGAGATCGCTCGCCACTGGATCGAGGTTGCGCCAGCATGATTTTGGACGATCCTACTGTAATCGCCGAGGTCACAGCAGCCTTCAACGCGTATGAAGCAGCGCTCATGGCGGACGATATTCCTGCCATGGACGCACTTTTCCACAGTGCTCCCTCGACGGTTCGCTATGGTGTTGGCGAAGTCTTGTACGGCATTGATGCCATTCGTGAGTTTCGCAAGGGCAGGGGCGGTTCGCCTCAGCGCACGCTGGGAAGGGTCGCCATCCACGCATATGGCCGTGATTTCGCGACCGCCGATGCCGAGTTCTTTCGAAAGGCTACGATCGCCCGAGGTCGTCAATCCCAAAGCTGGGTACGCTTTCCCGATGGTTGGAAAGTCGTGTCCGCGCACGTTTCGATTGAGGGACAGCAGTCATGACGCGGCAATCGGTACCGGAGATCAGCGAAGCCGCGTTCATCGAACGCTACGGCCCGCTTTTTGAACATTCGCCTTGGGTCATTGAACGCGCGGCCACGCGCCTGCCGCTCAGCGACCTCCACGCCGGATTCATGCAGACCGTCCACGACGCGGCACCGGATGAGCAGCTTGCGCTGATCCGCGCTCACCCGGAATTGGCAGGAAAGGCCGCCATCGACAAAACGCTGACCGATGCCTCGACAGCTGAGCAGGCATCTGCTGGTCTCGATCGCCTTTCTCCGAAGGAGTTTGAGCAATTTCATATGCTGAATGCCGCTTACCGCGAGAAGTTCGGCTTTCCTTTCATCATTTGCGTCCGGTTGACCGACAAGGCTGGCATCATCGCAGCGATGTACGCTCGCCTCGAAAATGATCGGGAAAAGGAGATTCAGACGGCGATTGGCCAGATCGGCGAGATCGTCCGCCTGCGATTGGAGGACATTTCGTGACCCTCGAAATCCATGAAGCGCGCGTTGCGCACGATCTGGCCTGCCTCAATCACGGAGGGGAGTCGTGGCCGCGGCCTCTCGTGCATAATGGTGAGGCTGCCTATGACGTGATTATCGTCGGAGGAGGGCAAAGCGGCCTGGGTGCCGCCTTCGCGCTTCTGCGCGAAAAGGTCTCGAACATCCTCGTCATCGATGAGAATCCGGCAGGGCAAGAAGGTCCGTGGGAGACCTACGCGCGTATGGTGACGTTGCGTACGCCAAAGCACCTGACAGCGATCGACTTGGGTATCCCGTCGCTGACCTTTCGTGCCTATTGGGAAGCCCGGCATGGGACCGAAGGCTTCGATGCTATCGATAAGATCCCGCGCGGAGACTGGATGGATTATCTCCGCTGGTATCGGCGTGTTCTGCAGTTGCCGGTCCGCAACGACACGAAGCTTGCGCGAATTGAACCAATCCGGCGCGGTCTGTTCTGCCTTCATCTTGCCGATGGCCAGACCTTGCTTGCGCGCAAAGTTGTCCTCGCGACCGGGATTCAGGGCCGTGGTCAATGGCACACCCCGGGCATGATCCGGGAGAAGCTGCCAAGCAACCGTTACGCGCACACATCCGATCCGATCGACTACGCGTCATTCGAGGGCAAGCGGATCGCTATCTTAGGCGGAGGGGCCTCGGCGTTCGACAATGCCCAGCACGCGCTCGGCCTCGGCGCCGATCAAGTTCACGTCTTTGTTCGCCGCTCGCAGCTCCCGACAGTCAACCCGATCCGCTATATGGAAAACTCTGGCATCATTCCGAGATTTCCGTCGCTGTCGGACTCGGTGAAATACCAGATCATGATGAGCTTCTTCGATCGCAACCAACCTCCGACCAACGACACCTTCGAGCGGGCAGCGGCTTGGCCGGGCTTTCGCCTCCATCTAGGAGCACCGTGGCTCGACGTCACGGAGACCGACGGCGGTGTGGTGATCACGACGCCCCAGGGTCAGGAAACTTTCGATTTTCTCGTTCTGTCCACAGGACTTGTGACCGACCCGACATTACGGCCCGAATTGCAGGATGTCGCCGATGAAATACTCTGTTGGGCGGACTGCTATTCCCCGCCCGCGGGAACGGCCAATCCTGTTCTCGACGCGCATCCCTATCTCGGGCAGGGCTTCGAGTTTCTCCCCAAGCGGGCCGAGGCAGCCGATAGAATGTACGGTCTGTTCGCGTTTAATTACTCAGGCCTCATTAGCCTGGGCCTTTCAGCATCTGCCCTTTCCGGGCTCAAGCATGCGCTCCCGCGGCTGTCGCGCGGCGTCGCTGACCAGCTCTTTCTCGATGATCAGAACGAGATTGTCGAAGAATATCTCGCCTACAATGAGCCGGAGTTCGTAGGCGAATGGCGCCGTACAGCGGAGGCTGCGGCGTGACCCTCTCGACCCATGTCCTTGACACTGTCCATGGCGTCCCGGCTCGCGGCGTGAAGCTTGCGCTCTCAAAGGGAAACGTCACCCGATACGAGGGGGAGACGAACGACGATGGTCGCTGCCCTGGGTTGGGAGATCTCCAGATTGAGCCTGGCCTTTACAGCTTGACTTTCACGGTCGCCGCCTATTTCCGGGGCAAAGGCATCATGCTGTCGGACCCGCCTTTCCTGGACTCAGTCACGATCGACTTTGGAGTGGCGGACGACAACGCGCATTACCATGTACCTTTGCTGGTCTCCCCATTTTCCTACTCGACCTATCGCGGGAGCTAAGCGATGGGAGCTTTACGCGCATTCTACGAACCGTTTATCCTGAAGCTTCTTGGAACTGTCGCGTTGGCGACTTTCCTGCCGGCACAGGGGAAATGGACGCCAATTTTTGGTCTCATCGCGAACGCCGCGATCGTCCTTCTTTTCTTCCTCCATGGGGCCAAGTTGTCACGGCAGGCGATCATCGACGGTGCCCGCC
>FTCV01002435.1_pt1 | contig 12672 bp, 11 predicted proteins | sample 1639691 | NCBI WGS metagenome assembly FTCV01 (sample SAMEA3914864, study PRJEB12502) | metagenome | biome: forest; material: soil | place: USA | collected 2012-03-12 | depth 0.3 m
GGCCGAGACCGAGCGCTACGGCCATTTCTCGACCGCCGGGGAATCGGTATTCGATCACCCGTTCCTGTGGGGTTCGAAGCGGACCGGCCCGGATCTCGCCCGTGTTGGCGGTCGCTATTCCGATGACTGGCAGCGCATCCACCTGCGCAATCCGCGCGACGTGGTGCCCGAGTCCGTCATGCCGTCGTATCCGTGGCTGGAGAAGACGCCGCTGCCGACCGACTCTGTCCAGGCTCGCATGCGGGCATTGCAGCGGTTGGGCGTGCCCTACACCGATGCCGAGGTCGCGCGTGCGCCGGAAGAGCTGGTTGGCAAGACCGAGGAAGACGCGATGGTCGCGTACCTGCAGGGTCTCGGCCTGAACCGTCGGAATGTCCGGCTGGAAAGTATTCCGGCGATGGTCACCACGCCTGCGGCGCAGGCCACGGAACCGGCGAAGGAGTGATGCCATGGTGATCGTGACCGCTGTCGCCACTTTCGTATCGATGCTGACGTTCCTCGGCATCTGCTGGTGGGCATGGTCGGCTGGCCGCAAGGCCGCCAACGAGGAATCGGCGATGCTGCCATTTTCCTTGCCCGACGAAACAACCCATCCACGCCGGAATCCGTAACCATGAGCGATTTCATTTCCGATTTTTGGGGCTACTACATCGCGGCCATCGCGCTCATCGGGATCGTCTGGTGCGTATGGTTGCTGCTTTCCCAACGCCGACTGCCGAAGAGCGTCAGTGCAACGGACGATACGGGTCATGTCTGGGACGACGATCTGCGGGAACTGAACAATCCGCTGCCACGCTGGTGGATGTGGATGTTCCTGCTGGCCTGCATCTTCGGTCTGGCCTACCTGATCCTGTATCCGGGGCTGGGCTCGTACGCGGGGGTGCTGAAGTCTTCCACGCAGGGCGAACTTGCCGCACACCGGCAGGCCGCGGAGAAGGCACAGCACGAGATCTACGCCAGGTACCTGAAGATGGATGTCAGGCAGGTGGCGGCGGACCCGGAAGGGCGCGAGATCGGCCAGCGTCTGTTCCTGAACTACTGTGCCCAGTGCCACGGCTCGGACGCGCGCGGCAGTCGCGGTTTTCCGAATCTGACCGACAACGACTGGCTCTATGGCGGCAATCCCGAAACGATCCAGCAGACGATCACCAAGGGCCGCAACGGGGTGATGCCATCGTTTGCCGGCACGATCGACGCCAAGCTGGCCGGCGATACGGCGCAGTACGTGCGCTCGCTGTCGGGGCTCGCCTACGACCCGATCCGTGCATCACGCGGCGAGGGCACCTTCAAGTCGACCTGCGCGGCGTGCCACGGCGCGAATGGAAAGGGCAACCAGGCACTCGGTGCGCCCAATCTGTCGGACAACGTATGGCTTTACGGCAGTTCCGAAGGGGTCATCGTGGATGCGATCCTGAAGGGCCACAACGGCCACATGCCAGCCCATGAGGAAATCCTGACGCCGGAGCGTATTCGCATGCTGACAGCCTACGTCTGGGGCTTGTCCAACACCACGGCAGCAGGACAATGACAAACCGCCCCGGCGGCGTGGCGTGCCGCCCGCCGGGGCATGAGGGCAACACAATGAACGCGCCCCTGGAATCTCCCCCCAATCCATCTCGGCCTGCTGCATCGGCCCCGACCCCGACCCCGGCCAATTCCGCCAGCTGGCGGCCGGCTCCGCCAACAGGATCGACGGCCGAGGCGACCGAAGAGGCGCTATACGAGGTACGACGCAAGATCTATCCGCGCTCGGTCACGGGTGCGTTCTCCAGTTGGCGCGTCTGGCTGGTCATCCTGACGCAGCTTGTCTACTACGGCACGCCCTGGCTGCAGTGGAACGATCGCCAGGCCGTACTCTTCGATCTTGGCGCGCGGAAGTTCTACATCTTCGGCCTGGTGCTGTGGCCGCAGGACGTCATCTATCTGGCCGTACTGCTGGTCATCTCCGCGCTCTCGCTGTTCCTGTTCACGGCAATCGCCGGGCGGCTGTTCTGCGGCTACGCGTGTCCGCAAACGGTCTACACGGAAATCTTCATGTGGATCGAGCGACATGTCGAAGGCGATCGCATTGCGCGTATCCGCCTGGACGGCGATCCATGGAGCCTGCGCAAACTCCGGCTCAAGGCAACCAAACACACGCTGTGGATCCTGATTGCGTTGTGGACGGGCTTCACCTTCATTGGGTACTTCGCTCCGATCCGTGAGCTGGGCAGCGAAGTCCTGCGTCTTTCACTGGGGCCGTGGCAGGCCTTCTGGATGCTGTTCTATGCGTTCGCGACATGGGGCAACGCGGGCTTCATGCGCGAGCAGGTCTGCAAGTACATGTGTCCGTATGCGCGATTCCAGAGTGTGATGGTGGATCGCGATACCTATGTCGTGACCTATGACGTGGGCCGTGGCGAACCGCGTGGCAGTCGATCGCGCAAGGCCGATCATCATGCCGCAGGGCTCGGTGACTGCGTGAACTGCAGCATCTGCGTGCAGGTGTGCCCGACAGGCATCGATATTCGCGACGGGCTGCAGTACGAGTGCATCGGTTGCGGTGCCTGCATCGATGCCTGCAATCAGGTCATGGACAAGATGGAGTACCCGCGTGGACTGATCCGCTATACGTCGGAACATGCCATGCGCAAGGGGCTCTCCGTTGCTTCGGCACGCAAGCACCTGATGCGTCCGCGCACGATCGTCTACTCGGTGATCTGGTTGGCGCTGGCGGCGGGATTCGTGGCTTCGCTGGCCATGCGCACGCCGCTCAAGGTCGACATCATCCGGGATCGCGGTGCGCTCGGACGCGAGGTGGAGGGGCGCTGGATCGAGAATGTCTATCGGCTCCAGTTGATCAACGCGACCGAGGCGCCGATGAAGATTCACGTTCAGGCGGAGAGTGATGATCTGAAGGGGCTGGTGGTCGAATACGATCATGCCGCGGAGGCGCTGCTGCCGACCTCGAATCGCCTGCTTCCCGTCCGGATCCGGGTGCCACTGGATGACGCGCGGCAAGGGACCCACAAGATCAGCGTCACGGTGACTGCCGAAGCCGAGTCTGCGCGCGAGGTCCAGATCCGGCAAAGCACGAGTTTCATCGTCCCACGCAATCTGTGATGCCGGCTGCCGAAGGCTGCGCGACGAAGGCATCAACGAGGAGAGTGCAATGAGTACACATCCTGTCAGGCCCTGGTATCGGGAGCCATGGCCCTGGATCCTGATGAGCGGGCCGTTGCTGGCGATGGTCGGCTGCGGTATCACGATCTGGCTGGCCAGTACGCATGCCGATGTGCCAGTCACCGGCGCAACCCGAACGGGCCTGGTTGTCGAGAAAGTGAGTGCCGAACGCAGTCAGACGTCAGCGAGGCAGCCATGAGGCTACGCTGGCTGATGTGGGTGCTATGGCCGGCGTTTCTCATGGGAGGCGCGGCCGCCGCGGTAGTGTTCTCCGTCGTCGATCCGGGGGATCTCAGCTTCTTTGGACATCCTGTGGAGGCATCGCGCCAGGCTGTCTATACCGTGGGTTTTCTGGTGGCCTGGCTGTTCTGTGCGCTGTCCAGCGGGCTGACGCTGTACACGATGCCGGGAAGACTCAGCGATACCGATGAGCTCGAATAGACCGGGAAAAAGAAAGGCCGCGCCGGATGGTATCCGGTGCGGCCTTGTCATGTTGCCGTGCGTCGGTGTGTCAGCAGGATCGGCTGTACACCTGTTTGATGCCAGCCATATCCACCAGCTTCACATGGCGCTGACGAATCTGGATCAGGCCAGCTTCCGCAAAGCGAGAGAACAGGCGGCTGACGGTTTCGAGCTTCAGGCCAAGATAGCTGCCGATTTCCTCGCGGCTCATGCGCAGCACGAATTCGGTGGAAGAGTAACCGCGCGCCGATAGGCGCTCGGACAGGTTGACGAGGAATGCGGCAAGACGTTCTTCGGCGCGCATCGAGCCCAGCGTGATCAGCATGACCTGGTCCTGCGAAATCTCCTTGCTCATCAGACGCAGGAACTGGCTTTGCAGTGACGGGAGGTTACTCGACAACGATTGGAGGTCATCGAAGCGTACGACACAGACCTCGGTGTCTTCCAGTGCCGTGGCATCGGATGCATGTTGCATCTCGCCGAGGCCATCCAGGCCGATGACCTCGCCTGGCAGGTGGAATCCGGTGATCTGCGACCGTCCGTCTTCCATCGTGACGTGCGTCTTCAGTGTGCCGAAGCGAATGGCGTACACCGCGCTGAGCGGTTCACCCATGCGATAAAGCGTTTCGCCTTTGTGAACACGCACACGCTCCTGCACGAGTGTGTCCATCTTCACGAGGTCCTGTTGCGTCATGCCGACCGGCAGGCAAAGCTGGCCCATGGCACACGTGGAGCAACGGGGCGACATCTCGGTGACGGGAATGGAGGTCAGCAATTGAAGTGCTCGTTTGAATGCGCTTGCAGCAAGGGCGCGATACAGGCATTTTACAGCGTCAAGTGACGCAGAAGCGAGGAACAGTTGCCGTTTGGTGTGCTTTTGAGCGTATTCCTGATGGCCCTCCTGGGTGGCATGCATTGCGCCGCCATGTGTGGCGGCATTGCGATCGCCGCAGAGCAGGGTCGGCCCCGTCATGTGGCGGCGATCGTACATCGCTCGCCGCGTCACTGGTGGGCTGAGCTTTGCGTGATGCACGCAGGGCGCGTGACCACATACATGCTGCTGGGTGCGGCAATGGGCGCCATGGGCGCGACGGTCTGGAAGCATGAGTATCTTCCGTTGCAGCGATGGCTCTACGCGGCCGGCAGCGTCATGCTGGTGATCTCCGGCCTGTGGCTGATGCGAGGCCGGGTCATGCGTGCGGACTGGCTCGAGCGGGGCGTGGCGCTTGCCGTCACGCGGGTCGTGCATGGCGCGCGTTCGATGCGGACGCGCTCGCCTGGTAGCCCCCCGCGAGCGTGGAGCGCGATGCCGATGGTGCGGCGCTATGGCATGGGCATGGCGTGGGGCATGGTGCCCTGTGGCATGGTCTATGGCGCACTCCCGCTCGCGCTGCTGGCGGGCAACGCCGCCTCGGGGGCGCTGGTGATGGGGGCCTTTGGCCTCGGGACGCTCCCGAACCTGCTGGTGATCTCGGGGCTGTCCGGCTACCTGCGGCAACTTTCGCGCAAGCCGGCGGTGCGGATGGCCTCGGCGGCCGTGGTAATCGGCTTCGGCTTGCTCGGGGTAGCACGCGCGATGTGGCTTCCCCACACACTGACGCAACAAGGTTTCTGCGTGGTGTTCTGAATCGACCACAGCGCCGGGTTGCAGGGCGGGGTGGGAATGCCATACAATCGCGAGAACCACGGTATCGCGCCGCATCATGCTCGTGGCGTCGCCGGGGCGACATTCCTGATCTGGGATGTCAGTCCAGGGTTTCCGGGCCGCTTCAGCGTGCCGGGGCCATTCTCACAGTCCATCCGGTTCACAAGATCTGGTTAAAAGACCGGCGGCGGTGTGGAAGGTGGCGCCGGGTTCGGGTGATGTTGCCTGAGCCGATATCCGTTTGTTTCTTGCCGCCTTGGCCATCCGGTGGTCCAGGCGATTGTCCGCCCCGAAGGGAGAAGGCGCGACGCAAGAGGTCCATCGACTGGCGAAGGTGCCAGGTTTGGACGATCTCCTGCCGGACAGACCCGGCAATTCGATGCAAAGAACGAGGTGCACGGCTGCGCTGCGATGAGCACGCGAGCTGGCTGCGCGATGAATGGCGGTGGCTTCGGCCTCGCTGTATCTGCAATCTCCGGTGCCCCGGGATTCGTCCGGGGGCAGGTGCAAAGACAGGCTGCACGCAATCACATGAATACCCCAGAGGCGAAGATCGTCCTCGAGACCGCGCTGATCTGTGCGCAGGAGCCGCTGCGTGTCAGCGATCTGCGGCGGTTGTTTGCCGACGACGTCGGCGCCGATACCATCCGGGTTCTGCTGGAAGAGTTGCGGCAGGACTGGCAGCAACGCGGGGTTGAGCTCGTGGCGCTGGCCAGTGGCTGGCGATTCCAGAGCCGGCCCGAGATGCGCGAATTCCTGGATCGCCTGAATCCGGAGAAGCCGCCAAAGTACTCGCGCGCGGTCATGGAGACCCTGGCGATCATTGCCTATCGCCAGCCTGTCACGCGGGGCGATATCGAAGAAATCCGTGGGGTGACCGTCAGCACGGATGTGGTCAAGAAGCTTGAGGACCGGAGCTGGATCGAAGTGATCGGCCACCGCGACGTGCCTGGGCGTCCCGCGCTCTACGCGACGACGAAGGCATTTCTCGACGATCTCGGTTTGCGTTCGCTCGACGAACTGCCACCGCTTGAGGATGCGCAAGCGCAGGCGCAAGCGGCATTGCTTGATCAACAGGCCATCGATTTCGAGGAAATCGCCACGGCCAATCCGCCGGCAGGCGATGAAGAGGCGTTTGCAGAGTCCACCGCGGCAGCCGAGTCAGGTGTGGTGGTGTCGGCGCTGGTGACTGAGGCTGACGCCGGCTCCGCGGTGACGGCCAGTTTGAGTGATCCGGCGCACGAAACGGCCTCCGAAGTAGATGTTGAAGGCGCCGAAGTCGCAGCGTCAGACCCATCGACGGAAGCGGGCGAGCCGCAAGTACCATCCCCCGAGGCGGAAGTCGAAATCGCATCCGCCGCGGATAGTTCTGAACGCCTCGAAACAGCCGACGCGACCCGCGATGCGGGGCGCGATGAACAAGAAGACAGCGTTACGCATTGGCCCGGGAAGGAAGGGCGTGACGACGACGCGCCGTTGGCGCATGCCAACGGTTTCCACGTGGATACCCAGGCTTCCGAAGCGGAAGCCACCGACGATCCGGATCTGGAAGGCACTGCGCCATCCCAGGCAGAAGACGACGAGCGCGTATCCAACTGAACAACATGCAACATCGATAGTGAATACTTTGTCTGATTCCGCTGAGCAAGACGTCCGCCAGCCGGACGTGCCGGGCGATACCGGCGCAGCCCCCGATACGGGTAACGACGCGGACACCGCGCCGCGCCGCAAAGGGTTGCGCCGTGGTCTGCGCAACCTCGTGGCTTCGCGCCGGCAATCGGCCCAGGATCGGGATGCGGGTCGAAGTGATACCGACGCTCCCGTGCCGACCGAAGGTGGCGAGGCCAGTCAGCCTGCAGCGCCGCGTGGCCGAGGTCGACGCAAGCCGGCGCCTGTGGCGGATGCCGGCGTCCAGGCCGCCACACCAGGCGAGGCTGGCGAGGCTGGCGAAAGCCCGTCAGCGCAGCCGCAGCATGGGCAAGGCCAGCGCAAGCGCCGCCAGCAGCCGCAGCGTAAGGCTGCGCTGGTGGATGGCGATAGCAAGCCGGTCGGCGAGCAGTCCGCCAGGCGCAACAAGGGCGGCGGGCAGCGCAAGGGGCAGGCGCCGCAGGCAGGCGGCCCTCGCCAGGGCGCGAAAGGCGAGCCGCGCCAGGCAGCCAGGCAGGGTGGCAAGGGTGGCGGCAATGCGCCCAAGTCTGCTGCCGGCGGCGAAGATGTGTTCCGCTTTGTCATTTCCGAGCAGTTCGATCAGGAAGAGATGATCGTGCCGCGCACCAAGGCCAAGCCGGTGCGCGAACTGACGTCGGATGACGATGCGCCGAAGCTGCACAAGGTGCTGGCCGAAGGTGGCCTTGGGTCCCGCCGCGAGATGGAGGAGTTGATCCTCCAGGGGCGTGTCTCGGTCAACGGGCTGCCGGCACACATCGGTCAGCGAATCCTGCCGACCGACCAGGTGCGCGTGAACGGCAAGCTGATTCACCGCAAGGTGTCGTCCAAGCCGCCGCGTGTGCTGCTGTATCACAAGCCGGCCGGTGAAATTGTCAGCCAGTCGGATCCTGAGGGCCGTCCGACCGTGTTCGACAGCCTGCCGCGCATCAAGAACGGCAAATGGGTGGCCGTGGGGCGTCTGGACTTCAATACCGAGGGTCTGCTGATCTTCACGACCTCGGGCGACATCGCCAACCGTTTCATGCATCCGCGCTACGGCGTGGAGCGTGAATACGCCGTGCGTACGCTGGGCGAACTGGCCGAGGCCGATCGTCAGCGCCTGCTGCACGGGATCCAGCTCGATGACGGTGAAGCCAACTTCCTGCGAATCGCGGATGGCGGCGGCGAAGGTGTGAATCAGTGGTACCACGTCGCGCTGACCGAAGGCCGCAATCGCGAAGTGCGCCGCATGTTCGAGGCCGTCGGCCTGACCGTGTCGCGCCTGATCCGTACCCGCTACGGCCAGTTCCTGCTGCCGCGTGGCCTCAAGCGAGGTCGCTGGCAGGAGCTGGAGGCGACCGACGTGCGCACCCTGATGAGCGAGGTTGGCCTGAAGGCGCCAGCCAAGGGCGAGCAGACCGGTGGCAAGGGCGTCACCAAGGTCGGGGGACGCAAGCAGCGGACCGAGGCCGCGATTGCCGGCATGCCAATGCACACCGGCATGGACGGGTTGCCGCGCTTCGAGAAGAACAGCGGCAATCGCGGCGGTGGCACTGCGGGTCGCGGCCAGCCTGATCCGATGCAGACTTCGATGGGTTACATCCCGTCAGGACCCGCACCGCTGACGTCGCACACAACCAAGTTTGGTGGCGGCATGGGTGGCGGTGGCATGCGAGGCGCAGGTGGTGGCCGAGGTGGTCGCGGCGGCGGCGCTGGTGGCAATGCGGGTGCGAATGCCGGTGGTAATCGGCAGCGCCGCGGCGGCGATGCCAATGGCAATGTGATGCCGAAGGCCACCAAGGGCGGTGGCAATGCGGGTGGAAACGCGGGCGGCAGCCGTCGTCCGCGTGGCGGTGGGGGTGGCGGCGGTGGTGGTGGCCGCGGCGGCCATCGCTGATTCGGGAGGGGGCGCTGCCGGCAAGTGACGGCAATCGCCCCGATCCGGCGCGGATCCAATCGGCTTTTGCCTTTCGGACATAATCCGCGTATAATCAAAGTCTATTCAAAAGTATCATCCTCGGCGAGGATGGGCGAATGATGGGCATTGCGCCCATTTTTTTTTGGTTCGCCCGTTTGTGCTTGCTGCTGGGTTGCGTCACATGGATGACGCGCGGCGGCCCGGGGGTGATGGCAGGCAGGGCAGCTTACAGGCCGTTTCGGAACCTCGATTTCAGAACGTTGTTGGGTTGTCCGGTGTCTGCCAAGGTATTGAAAGCCACTACTCGGGATTACAGTGCATCTGGCAGATTTGATCGAAACCACCCTTATCGGCATGGGCTACGAATTGGTTGAGCTTGAGCGTGCCCCGGCCGGACTTCTGCGTGTCTATATCGATCAGCCTGAAACCGGCATCGTCATCGAGGATTGTGAAAAGGTAAGCCGTCAGCTTACCCACGTGCTCACCGTCGAGAACGTCGACTACGAGCGCCTCGAAGTGTCGTCGCCCGGTCTGGACCGACCGCTCAAGAAGTTGGCCGACTTTGTCCGCTTCGCAGGTGCCGAAGCCAGGGTCACGCTGCGCCTTCCGGTCAACGGCCAGAAGAATTTCGTCGGCATCCTGCAAGAGCCTGTGGGAGAAGCCGGGGCCGAGAAGATCGGCCTGGAATTCGAGGGCAAGGACGGCCCGGCACTGCTGGAATTTGCCATATCCGATGTCGACCGCGCACGCCTCGTGCCCGTCATCGACTTCAAAGGAAATCAAAGAAAAGGGAACAAGCAATGAGCCGCGAAGTTCTGTTGCTCGTCGATGCGCTAGCGCGTGAGAAGAACGTCGACAAGGATGTGGTTTTCGGTGCGCTGGAGGCAGCACTTGCCTCGGCCACCAAGAAGCGTTTCGAGGAAGACGTGGATATCCGCGTCCATATCGACCGTGAGTCCGGTGAGCACGAAACGTTCCGCCGCTGGCTTGTGGTCCCCGATGAACAGGGGCTGCAGGAGCCGGACAAGCAGATTCTGCTGTTCGAGGCCCGCGAGCAGAGTCCCGACATGCAGCTCGAGGACTTCATCGAGGAGCAGATCGAGTCGGTGGAGTTCGGCCGGATCGGTGCGCAGGCGGCCAAGCAGGTGATCCTGCAGCGCATTCGCGACGCCGAGCGCGAGCAGATCCTGAACGATTACCTGGATCGCGGCGAAAAGATCATGACCGGTACGGTCAAGCGCGCCGACAAGAAGGGCCTGATCGTAGAGTCGGGCCGGGTGGAAGCGTTGCTGGCACGTGATCAGATCATTCCGAAGGAAAACTTGCGCACCGGTGACCGCGTGCGGGCGTATATCCTGAATGTGGATCGCTCCGCGCGCGGCCCGCAGATCGAACTGTCGCGCACCGCGCCCGAGTTCCTGATCAAGCTGTTCGAGAACGAAGTGCCCGAGATGGAACAGGGCCTGCTGGAAATCAAGGCGGCTGCCCGCGATCCGGGCGTGCGCGCCAAGATCGCCGTGGTGGCGCACGACAAGCGTATCGACCCGATTGGTACCTGCGTCGGCGTGCGCGGTACGCGTGTGACGGCGGTGCGTAACGAGATCGGCGGCGAAGCCGTGGACATCGTGCTGTGGTCGGAAGACCCGGCGCAGTTCGTGATCGGCGCGCTGGCACCGGCACAGGTGCAGTCGATCGTGGTCGACGAAGAGAAGCACAGCATGGACGTGGTGGTCGACGAAGAGAATCTCGCGATCTCCATTGGTCGCAGCGGCCAGAACGTACGCCTCGCGTCCGAACTGACCGGCTGGCAGATCAACATCATGACGCAGGAAGAATCGGCGCAGAAGCAGGCCGAGGAAAGCGAAGTGGTACGCAAACTGTTCATGTCCAAGCTGGACGTGGACGAGGAAGTGGCGGACATCCTGATCGAGGAAGGTTTCTCCACGCTGGAAGAAGTTGCCTACGTCCCCATCAGTGAAATGATGGAGATCGAGGCCTTCGATGAGGACACCGTCAACGAGCTGCGCAACCGCGCACGCGATGCGCTGCTGACGATGGAACTGGCCCGGGAAGAAAAGGTGGAAGAGGTGTCGCAGGATCTGCGTTCGCTCGACGGCCTGACCCCCGAGCTGATTGGCAAATTGGCTGAAGGCAACATTCACACGCGCGACGACCTGGCCGAACTGGCCGTCGACGAACTGGTCGAGATGGCCGGCGTGAGCGATGAAGAAGCCAAGGCGCTGATCATGAAAGCACGGGAACATTGGTTTAACTGAGGGACACGTCCGGGTCTGGTACCCGGACGCGCTTTCCGCACACGAATTGTCCCGACGTAGAAACCGAGCATTGAAAGGGTTTGAATGGCAAGCACAACAGTTGCCCAACTGGCCGCAGAATTGAGCCGCAGCCCTGCTGCGCTGCTGGAACAATTGCAGGCAGCTGGGGTGGGCAAGGCAAAGCCTGAAGACATCATTACCGAATCGGACAAGACCCGACTGCTGGATTACCTGAAGCGGTCGCATGGCCAGTCCGATGACAGCTCACGCAAGAAAATCACGCTGACCAAGCGCGAAACTTCCGAGATCCGTCAGTCCGACTCCACCGGCAAGACCCGTACCGTGCAGGTCGAGGTGCGCAAGAAGCGCGTCCTGGTCAAGCGTGACGAAGTCGAATCGCATGGCGATGGCGCCGATGCCCAGGAAGCGGCTGACGCCGCCGAACAGGCTCGCCGCGACGAGGAAATGCGCCGTCAGGAGGCCGAGGCATTGGCCCGTCAGGAGGCCGAGGCCCAGGCCGCCCGCGAAGCAGCAGAGCGCGAGGAAGCTGATCGCCGCGCCAGGCAGGAAGCCCTGGAGGCCGAACAGCGCCGCCAGGCTGAACTGCTGGCGCAGAAGGCAGCCGAGGAAGCCGCCGCGGAGCGTGCTGTAGCCGAAGCCGCCGAGGAAGCCGGGCTCAAGAAGGCCGAGGACGAGAAGGCGCGTCTGGTGGCGGAACGTGTCCAGGCGCAGAAGAATGCCGACGACGCGAAGGCCGCCGCCGAGAAGGCTCGTGCCGAACAGGACAGCGCGAAGGCTGCCGCCGACAAGGCGCGCGCCGAGCAGGATGCCGCTGCGCGTCGCCGTCGCGAAGCCGCCGAGGCCGAAGCCCGTGCGATCCAGCAGATGCTGAATGCGCCGCCGCGCGTGCTGAAGGCGCCGTCGGAACGCAAGGCCGAGGAGAAGAAGGCCGAGCAGACCGGCACGCTGCACAAGCCGGTGAAGCCGCCTGGTGCAACGACCGAAGCGAAGAAGGACGAAAAGAAGACGACGACCGCCACCCCGGCCAGCACCACCACTGCAGGTGCCGCTGACAAGAAGGGCAAGGGTGCCAAGACCGGTGGCTGGCAGGACGAAGGCAGCCGCGGCAAGAAGGGCGGCGGTCTGAAGACGCGCGGCGATTCGTCGGGCGGTACTGGTGGATGGCGCGGCGGCCCGCGTGGGCGTGGCAAGCAGCATGCCGACGACAGCCGCAGCAACTTCCAGGCGCCGACGGAACCGGTGGTGCGTGAAGTGCACGTGCCCGAGACCATCTCGGTGGCCGACCTGGCACACAAGATGGCCGTGAAGGCGTCCGAGGTCATCAAGCAGCTGATGAAGCTGGGCCAGATGGTCACCATCAACCAACCGCTGGACCAGGACACGGCCATGATCGTGGTCGAGGAAATGGGCCATAAGGCCACGCCGGCCGCGCTGGACGATCCGGAGGCCTTCACCGAGGAAGAAATCGGCGGCCAGGAGGCCAAGTCCGAGCCGCGCGCTCCGGTGGTCACCGTGATGGGCCACGTCGACCACGGCAAGAC
>FTCV01000939.1_pt1 | contig 12662 bp, 9 predicted proteins | sample 1639691 | NCBI WGS metagenome assembly FTCV01 (sample SAMEA3914864, study PRJEB12502) | metagenome | biome: forest; material: soil | place: USA | collected 2012-03-12 | depth 0.3 m
GCGCTGTCCGAAATGGAATGCGGCACGAATTGCGGCAGGAAGGTCACGTAGAACACGCCGATCTTGGGATTGAGCATGTTGGTCAGGAAGCCTTGCAGGAACGCCCCGCCGCTGCGCTTGGGCGCTACGGAACCATCGGCGACATCCAAGCCTTCACGCGGCCGCAACACCAGCTTCGCGCCCAGCCAGAGCAAGTATCCGGCGCCGACGAACTTGACGATCGTATAGGCCATTTCCGACGCGCGCAGCAGCGCGCCCAGGCCCAACGCGACCGCAGCGCCCCAGATCAAACAGCCCAGCAGAATACCCAGCGCCGCAAAAATCGCCGGCCGGCGTCCCTCCACCGTGGCGGCGCGCAAGACCATGGCCGTGTCCACACCGGGAGTGATCGTCAGGATCGTCGCCGCGACAACGAAGGCGAGAAGCAGGGAAAGGCCGGTCATGCCGCGCTTCTACAACGGAGGCGCGAACTTGCCATCCCCAGCGCGAAGTCGCGATCGCCCCTCCCTTATTTTGATAGCCGCGCCCGCTTTTGGGCCGCCCTTCCAAAACAGCCTGTCGATAACTCGATTTTTGTCTTGCCAGACCGGCAAAGGCACGCCAAAGGGCGCTCCACCCCAGCGCAAGCAGGGGCGCGGATCGACCTTCCCAGGGACGATCTGCTGAAATGATTGGGGCCTTAGCTCAGCTGGGAGAGCGCCTGCATGGCATGCAGGAGGTCAGCGGTTCGATCCCGCTAGGCTCCACCATTTCCCTCCCGCCAAAGCGGATTTTTCCAAAAAATCAGATGGTTCAGATCGGAACTTCAACCAGTTCCACAATCTCGAATACGTAGCTTTTCCAGCCGCGCATGTGCTTGGCGTCTTCGCTGGCGGCGCGTTTGCGCTTGGCTTCGGCCAGCGAGCGCTCATGCCCCCAGAACACCTCGGTCTTGCCGTTTTCCAGCTCCGCCACGATGCGCCAGTAATGCGTAAAGGGATCGGCAGTAGGCCCGATGGTCTTCACATAACCATCGGGCATCGTCGCCGTAAGGTATCGTTTCTTCCGCTTCGCCACGGCCGAATCAGCCCTTAGCTCAAGCCTGCGCGTCGAGCACCCTGCCCGCCACGGCATCCAGCCGCGCCAGCAGCCCGCCATCACGCGCATCGGGCGCAGTGATCAGCGCGTGGTCCAGCGCATGGTCGATCGGGCTGTGCGGGCGTTCGGCAGGCAAGGTGGCAGCCAGCAGGCGCAAGGTCTGGCGGGCGACGCGCGCATTGGCATGCATCACTTCCAGCACGTGGCTGACTTCCACACCGGCCTCTTCCTCGCGCCAGGAGTCATAGTCGGTGACCATGCCCAGCATCGCGTAAGGCAGTTCCGCCTCGCGCGCGAGGCGTGCCTCGGGCATGCCAGTCATGCCGATCACGTCAGCACCCCAGGCGCGATACATGCGGCTTTCGGCGCGGGTGGAGAACTGCGGCCCCTCCATCGCGAGGTAGCAACCAGCGGGATGCACTGTAGCCCCGGCCAGCCGCGCCGCCTCCCCGGCCAGCGCCGAAAGTCGCGGGCAAACCGGATCGGCCAGCGAGACATGCGCGACCATGCCGGTGCCGAAGAAGCTGCCGTTGCGGCCATGGGTGCGATCGATGAACTGATCCACCATCACCATATGGCCCGGCGCCATCTCCTCTCGCAACGAACCGATGGCGGAAAGCGCCAACACGTCGGTCACCCCGCAGCGCGCCAGCACATCGATATTGGCGCGATAGTTCACGGCCGAGGGCGGAATCGCGTGCCCTGCCCCGTGGCGGGCGATGAAGGTGAAGCGCACCCCCTCGATCCGCCCGGTTACGACCGGCCCCGAAGGTTCGCCGAACGGGCTGGAGACCGAAATCTCCTGCGCCTCTTCCAATTCGATCCCGGCGGTCAGGCCCGATCCGCCGATCACCCCGATGTGCCAGAAGCTGCCTTTTTCAGCGCGCAAGAATACCTGCCATGATGATGTCTATGGTATGCTCGCGATAGCGGTCGCGCAGGCCTTCGGTCAACGTATCCTGACCGAAACAGTGCTTGAGGACGAGGCGTGCCGAAAAGAACCGGTCCACCGCCCCCGTCACCGTGAAGTAGAACAACTGCGGATCGATCTCGCGGAAGACACCCGCGTCCACACCGTTGCCGATCAGTTCCTCATAGGCGCGGTAGATCGGCGAGAGGTAGCTGTCGGCAATGCGCCGTGCCTCTGCATCGTCGCTCTCGCGCACCATCCGCATGGTCAGGCGATTGAGGTAGGGTACTTCGTAGAAGGTATCGACCACCTTCCACAGATGGCGGCGCAGCTTAGCCTCGGGCGACCAGCCATCCTTCGCCAGCAGCGCGTCCACGCTGGTGACGATGGCCTGCCAGTCGCGATCGAGCAGCGCCTTCAGCAGCCCCGCCTTATTGCCGAAGTAATACTTCACCAGCGCCGAATTGAGACCCGAACGCAGTGAAAGCTCCGACAGCGAGATGTCGATCACGTCGCCTTCGCGCATGATCGCACTCGCCGTGTCGAGCAGGTGCGCACGCGCCCCGGGGGGCGCGGCGTCTTCGGTGCTGCTGGTGCCGATCGGGGCCATCGCCAGCCCGCCCTTACTTCGGCCCCATGCGGATCGCGCCGTCCAGACGGACGCTTTCACCGTTGATGTAGTCGTGCTCGACCATGAACAGCGCCAGCTTGGCGTATTCCTCGGCCTTGCCCAGACGCTTGGGGAACGGCACCATCGCCGCCAGTGCATCCTGCACCTGCTGCGGCATGGATGCCATCATCGGCGTTTCGAAAATGCCGGGCAGGATGGTGTTGACGCGAATGCCCTCGCTCATCAGATCGCGCGCGACCGGCAGGGTCATCGCCAGCACGCCGCCCTTCGACGCGCCGTAGGCAGCCTGTCCGATCTGCCCGTCCTGCGCCGCGACCGAGGCAGTGTTGACGATCGCACCGCGCGAACCGAATTCGTCCACCGGGTCGAGCGTGACCATGCCAGCGGCCGACTTGCTGATGCAGCGGAAGGTGCCGACCAGGTTGATCGCGATCACCTTCTCAAACACGGCCATGTCATGCGCGCGGGGCTCGCCGGTTTCGCGGTTCTTGCCCACGGTCTTGGCGGCGGGCGCAATGCCGGCGCAGTTCACCAGCACGCGTTCCTGACCATGCGCTGCGCGAGCCTTGGCGAAGCCGGCATCGACGCTGGCATCGTTGGTCACGTCCACCTTGCAGAACACGCCGGCGATCTCTGCCGCGATGGCTTCGCCGGCTTCCTCGTTCAGATCGAAGATCGCCACTTTCGCGCCCTTGGCCGCGAGCGCGCGCGCCGTGGCCGCGCCAAGGCCAGAGGCCGCACCGGTAACGACGGCGGCCGTGCTGCTGTCCAGAATCATCGAATTCTCCCGTTCCACGAAGCCACGCGGCCCTCCGTTCGCCCGGAAGACACGCACGAAATTTAATCGGCCGGTTAAGCGGCCTTCGTGGACAGGTCAATCACGGAGCGCAAAAACCCGCCCCGGCGTCGTAAACCGCAACGTAGGACGCGCTTCGCCCGCCAATCGCCATGCCGAGCGAAGCGCGCGAAAGATCAATGCGCCGGTTCCATCCCACGCTGAATCTGCGAACGTTCGATGTTGGAGCGATCGGCCTGACGCTGGGCCTCCCACTGGCTCTTCGTCATGCAGACCTTCTTGGCATGAAGCAGCGATCCGATTTCCTGCTGGCGCTGGCAGATCACGGGATCCTTCTTGTCGATCGCGCTCACTTGCGCTGCCTGCTCCGTGGCGGGAGCGGCGGCGGGGGCCGCATTGGGGGCATCGGTAACGGCAGGCGCAGCGGCCTGGCCGGCGGCGAAAGCAGGTGCAGAAGTCAGCAACAACGAAACAATCAAAATTGGGGTACGCTTGAACATGGTATTCTCCCAAGCACGCGCCCCGCAGGCGTCGCGCCGTTTTCTCATGAAACGAAACTATGCCGCGCTGGGCCGGCGTTCAAGTGCGCAGCGGAAACGCCACATCGAACGCCACCGACATGCGCTCGCCCGAAGGGAACGGCCGCGTGCCGTGCCACATCCACGACGGGAACAGCACCAGCCGCGCCGGCTGTGGTCGCACGGTAAGACGCGGCGCCAGCTCGATTCCTAGCGAGGACGGGGCGCCGCCCAGGTCGAGATGGCCCTCTCCCTGCTCAAGCCCTTCTGGAACCGCGATATAAAGCGCGGAACTGATCCAGCCTTGCGGGTGATGATGCGCAGTGTGGAAACCTGCCTGCGCCAGCCGGACAGACCAGCTTCCGGCAAAACGCGGCCGCCCCGCGCGCGGCTGCGAAAGCGTGGGATGGCCCGCATCCGGAGCCGGCAAAGCCGCAAGATAGTGCGAAATCTCGCGCCGCAGCACTTCGCGCAAACGCACGACTTCGGGCTCGATCCGTGAGAGCAGCGCCCCGTCGGTCTGCGTGCCACCGCGAACCGACTGATCCAGAAAACGCCCGGCGCCGCCGTGAAGACGACCCAGCAGCAGGCGCAAGTCGGCCAGACCGATCTCACCGGGATCGAGGTCTACCACGCGGCATAGCCCTTTCTGCCCATCCAGCCATTCGGAGCGGGGATCGCCGGTCAACCGCCACGCCAGCGCCGCGTAGGGCCACATGGCCTGCGCACCCGAAGGCGCCAACCAAGGCTCGATGATCTGGCAAGCCTCAGCGAAACGCCCGGTGCGCAGCAGATGCCGCACCAGCCACACCGCGTGCCCGCGATCGGCCGGCGGCCCCAGCGCGGCGAACTGCGCCGCGGCTTCGTCACTGCGGCCCAGTTCGTCCAGCGCCGCCGCGCGGGAAAGCTGGAATCCGGGCGATGCGCCATGCACCGCCAGCGCCCGGTCCGCCACGGCCAGCGCCGGGCCAAACTTTTCGCCCGCCAGCAACAGATCGATCGCCAATGTCCGCAAGGCATCGCTCTGCGGAAACCGCGAAAGCGCCGCTTCGATGGTCGCCATGCTGCGACCACCCTGCCCAACCAGCGTGGCAAGCTGGGCGAATTGCCGGTGCCCCTCCATCCAGCCGGGATTGGCCGCCAGCATCGCTTCCAGTTCGGCCAGCCCGCGTGCGCCCTCACCCTCGGCATGACGGGCAGAGGCCAGGCCGAAGCGGATTTCACCCTTGGTCGGGGCCAGCCGGATTGCCTCTTCGAACTGCCTGGAGGCAGGTAGGCCCGCTTCTAGACGTACATGCGCCAGCGCGTGCATCATCCCGGCATTGCCCGGCGCCAAGCGAAGGCCCTGCTCCAGTGCCGCGATCGCTTCCTCGCGCCGGTCCAGAACGCGGCGAAGCATCGCCGCCCAATGCAGCAGCGACATTTCCTGCGGATGGCCGCGCAGATAGCCGGCCAAACGCGCCTCTGCCGCTTCCTCGGTGCCGTTTGCCAGCGCCTGCCCGGCCAGCTCGGCCAGGCTCTCCGGATTGTCGCGCAAAGAGGAGGCGCCCGGTTTCATCATCGATCCGGCGAGCCTTGCGAAGCGATCGTGGCCGCCACGGCCTCTCGCTCCGGCGCGGACAGCCCCGGATGCCACACGTCGAAGATCAGGACCACGCGCAGCAGATCGCTGGGGTTCATCGCCTCATGCTCGATCGTGTCATCGAAGGCAAAGGCCTCTCCTTCGCGCCATTCGCGCGTCTCGGCACCCACGCGGAACCAGCAGCCCGGCGGCACCACCAGCGGCAGGTGACAGACCAGCCTGGTATTGTCGACACCGACATGCGGCGGGATCACGGTATGCGGCGCCAACAGCGAGAACATCGCATTGGGCGAAGCGCCGGGAACCTGCGGCTGCGGCAGGCGCGACAGGATCTCCATCGTGCGCGGCGCCTGCGCGGCATTGCCCTCCACCACGCGCCCGTGGCGCAGCAGGTGGATCGCGCTCCAGTCCGGGTTGTGGTTGAGCGGTCGCCACTGGTCCAACGACTGGTGCTGATCGTACTGGACATAAGGCTCCAGTTCGGCCCGTTCGGATTGGATCAGCGCCTGCATCTCCGCACGGATCACCTCGAACTCGGCCTCCACATCCGCCAGCCAGGGGGTGGAATGGCGCGGATGAAACTCGCGCTCCACAAGGCCTGGGTAATGGAAGTGGGTCGGCGTCGAGTGGTAAACGCGGGTCTTGTGCAGGATATTGTTACGGAAGCGCGCAAGCCGCCATTCCATGTCGTCACGCGCCGGATCGGCGTCCTTCCCGGAAGCCGCCAGCGCCGCCTTACCGGCCTGCGCCAGTTGCTCCGCCCGCCGTGTTTGCCAGGCGGCGTGAAACGCTTCGCCCGCCGACAGTGCGGTGGCAAGCGGCGCTGGCAGAGGCCCTTCAGGCTTTTGTGCGATCGCCGCGCCCCAGGCCTCACCCGCTGCGGGATCGTCCAGACGTTCGAGCAGTCCGGCCCGCATGACCAGCGCCATGAAATCCAGCGGGGCCAGTTCCAGCGCACGATGCACCGCATCCAGCGCGCGACGCGGCTGCCGCAAGGCCCGGCGCAACGCGGCCAGCTTCAACCATTGTGCCAGTGCCTGCGCGCCGGCGAATAGGCCGGCATCTTCGGCCAGCAGCGTTTCAAGTTTCTCCGCCGCGTCGGGCAATTGCCCCGCTGCAACAAGTCGATCAATTTCCGCGAGTTGCGATACGCCTGAATTCATTGCCCCCCCGGGTCAGGTCAAACGTTGTGTGCGTCCGAGCCAGTCGGCTCGGGCCACGATGGCACCCGATTGTCATCGAGCGAATATCCGAAGCCCTCCACCCAGGGCTTCAGCGTTTCGAAAATGGGTGCGAGATGGCGCTCGTAACGGCGCCAGCGACCCGCAGCACGTGTGTAGACCGGTTCGGTCACTTGTGCATAGCTGGCCGTTCGTACGACCCCGCGCGATCGCGCCGCCGTGCGGTGATCGAAGGATTCGCCCTGCCACGGCAGGCCAAGCCAATCGAACAGCGGCTCCAGTTCGCGAGCCTGATCGGCCACCAGCCGCTCGTAGACGACCGTCTGCACTGGCAAATCGAACACCGCCCGTGCCTGCTGCCAATAGGAAAACGTCAAATCGTAGAACTGCGCCGCCGTTTCCAGATCGAGGAAATTGCTCATGGCGTTGTTGTTGCGGAAATTGGTGATGAAGCAGCTGAGGATCACGTCGCAAGGATGCCGCAGCGCCAGCACGTACCGAGCATCCGGGAACAAGCGACGGATCACCGGCACCTGGTTCAAATGCATGGGGTGCTTGTCGATCACCAGGGTTTCCGGCCCCAGCGGGCCATGCGCGGCCACGCGCTCGAAGTAACGCGCGCGGGCGGTGATGATCGCGCCCTCGTCCAGCGCCGGCAAGGCGCTGGCTCCGCCTAGTTCCTGCTCAATCTCGGCCAGGTACGGCTCTTCTTCCAGCACCAGGGTATTCGGCGCAGTCATCAGCATCGTGTCGAGCAGTGTCGTACCCGAACGCGGGAAGCCCAGCAGGATCACCGGCGAAGGACGTTCCATCGGCGGAGTCTCGCTCCATCCGGCGAACCACTGCGGCGTCACCAACGCCTTGTCGCGCGCGAGGGCATCGCGAAAATGCGCAGCCCGTTCGGCGGGTCGCGAGGGTTCGTCCAAATGGCTGGCATTCATCGCGGAGAACGCGATGAATGCCTCGTCATAGCGTTCCATGCGGTCCAGCATGATGCCGCGCAACTGATGGCGGCGACTGATCACGGTAACCTCGCCGGACCGCTCCAGAGCGTCGAAGGCCTGTTCGAACTGCTCCGCGCGCTTGAAGCGCAGGGCATCGATGAAAGCCAGTGTCTGCGCATCGGCATCGCCGGAAACCGCACGCTCACGCAGCGGTTCCAATTCCGGCTCACGATTGCTGCGCTCATATACGGCGGCAAGCCCGACCAGCGACGGACCTAGCGCCGGATCGATGGCGAGTGCCGCTTCGAACTGCTTTTCGGCAATATCGAAGTCGTTGCGAAGCGCCGCTTCCTGGCCATAGTCGGAAAGCACACTTGCATTGTCAGGCGCACGCCGCGCCGCCTCCGCAATGGCTTCGTAAAGGCGATCCTCCATGCCGGTATCGCGATAGAACGTGGCCAGCGTCAGCATCGGCACATGGTCGTCAGGGAAATCGCGTGCGGCATCGCGCAGGACGTTTTCGCCGTCCTCAATCCGGTCGGCCCGCAGCAACGCCGTGCCCAGGTTGACGCGAATAGGGGGTGAATCGGGCGCCAGCTTCATCGCGCGTTGCAGCACCTCGACCGCCTCCGCACTCTGATCGACTTCGGAAAGCGCGTTGCCGAGATTGTTGAGCAGCGACCAGTCATCCGGCTGCTTCGTCAGGATGTAGCGATAGAACCTGATCGCGAGTGGAAAATCGCCCGCCTCCTGCGCAAGATGGCCGGCCAAGCGGGCCAGGCGGAGGCTGGGTTCGGCCAGCACCGAAGCTTCGTCGCACAGGGCAAGCGCCTCCGCATTGCGACCGGTTCGGAAGTACGATTCGGCAAGATTGGTGCGAACCACCAAGTCCTGCGGACGCAGCACATGGGCGCGTTCCAGATAAGTTGCAGCGCGGTCGAAGCGCCCGCGATGGAATTCCACCGCCCCTCCCAGCGCAGCAAGCGCCGGATCATTGGGATTGGATGCCGTTGCGGTCGCGACCGCGACCGCGGCTTCGTCAAGCCGCCCCATCCGCGCCAGTCCGGCGATCTGGCGAAGCTGATCAGAGGGCGTTGCGGTAGTGGTCATGCAAGGGTCCGAATTGGTGACGGCCCCTTGAAACGAGACCCGGAAAACAAAGGCGGCGGCCTCCCAGGGAAGACCGCCGCCAAAGACTAAACGCTCAAGGGAACGATTAGAAGTTCATCGTGATGCCGGTGAACACATAGCGACCCAGAGCGTCGTAGGTGCCCGGATAGGTGTTGCCGTTGCAGACCACGCTGGCGCAACCAGTCGAGGTGACCAGCGGCGGATCCTTGTCGAACAGGTTGGTTGCACCCAGACGCCAGGTCAGGTGATCGCCCAGAGCAGCCGTCAAGGTCAGGTCGAAGTAGTCCTGCGACTTGATCTTGCTGTCGAGCGAGTTCTGCTGACGCGGACGCGAGTCCTGCAGAGTGCTCGACGGGTTGGCGAACTCGGTCGTGACCGACGACAGGTGGCGCCACTGGAACGACATGCCGATGCCGCTGGTGGTGGTGAAGCCCACGCGAGCCTTATGACGCCACTTGGGCAGCGGAGTGCCGCAAGTCGGGCCGTAATAGCCGGCGCAGTTGTACACGTCGGTCAGGCCGTTATCCACGGTGTAGTGGTTCAGCCAGGTGCCGACCATGCTCAGAGTCAGACGACCAGCACCACCGATTTCAGTCGTGTAGTTGCCGTTGAACTCCATGCCGCGGGTCTTCACGCTACCTACGTTGTGGTAGATGTCTTCCACGTAGCCGTCCGAGCTGAGCCACAGCGAGCCGGCCGGATTACGATGGATCAGATCGCAGGCTTCAGCCGTACCGCCCGAAACACCGCAGGCCGCCAGGATGGCGTCGGCGCCGAAACGCTGGATGGCGTCGTTCACCTTGATGTCGAACCAGTCGACGCTGCCGGTCAGGCCCGGGATCCAGTGCGGAGCGAGCACCACACCGATGGTCTTGGTGGTCGACTTTTCCGGATTCAGGTCGGGGTTGCCGCCGATCAGGCCGTTGTACTGGCCCGACGGGTTGAGCGACGTACCACCAGTCAGACCCTGCGCGGCGCAAGCGGCCGAGAGGGTAGCCTGGCCCGCGCAAGGATCGGTCGTGCCGTCAAGCGCGACGATCTGCGGCGAGAACAGTTCCTGGATGTTCGGAACGCGAACAGCACGGTTGTAGCCGGCACGCAGGCGGATGTCCGAGATCGGAGCGAGTTCCAGACCCAGCTTGTAGGTGTTGGTGTTGAAGGTACGGCCGTTCGAGATGCTGTAGTGCGAATAGCGGTAGCCGCCATTGAACGACAGGCTCTGGACGAAGCCGTCCTGGATCAGCGGAACGTCGATTTCGCCGAACAGTTCGCTGACCTTGTAGTGGCCGGCGGTGGAGAGCGTGGGAGCGCCCTGGCCGGTGAGGTCGCCCGTGGTGAACGCCTCATCGGTGTTCAGTTCCAGCGAGTCACGACGGTATTCGGCACCGAGTGCAACGTTCACGCCGTCCGAAGCGAGCGGCGACTTGATGCCGTACTCACCCAGCAAGCCGGTGAAGGTAGCGCTGGCGACCTGCTGCGAGGTCTGGCCCTTCATGAAGCCGGTGGCCGACAGATAGTCGAGCGCCGCCTGCGAGACATTGCCGCTGAACACGTCGTACGGCGCGCAGCGCGACGACGGATCGGTCAACGTAATGCGGCAAACGGGCTGGCCGGTCGTGGGGCTGGACACGACGTCAAGCGCATTGGTGAGACGCGAGGCCGAGAACTCGTTCGAGTAGACCTGCGAGTAGTTGGTACGACCATACTGGTAGTACGCATCGTACGACCAGGCCTTGCCCAGCTCGCCGCGCGAACCGATGACGGTGCGGAACGCGGTGTGCTGGAGATCGCTCTGGCGAGCACCGCCCTGAACGTTACGCTGCAGAAGCTGCATGAACGCTTTGTTGTAGGTCTGGCCCGTGGTCGGATCGATGTAATCGATCGCGGCCGCGCCCGGGGTCGGATTGAACGGAGCGCCCGAAGCCACCGGGAAATTACCGATGTAACCGGTGATCAGGTTGTTCGCCTGGCAGAGCGTAGCGCGCTGCGACGCGGACATCAGCGGGTTGTCGCAGTTGATCGTCAGCGTGTTGCCGAAGTCGCCCGACGGCGCGATCTGCGCAACGGTGCGGTCATCCATGAACATGAATTCCATGTACGGATGGATGGCACTGCTGATCTCGTAATCGGCGAAAGCACCGGCGGTGTAACGCTCGTCCGGACGCTGATAGTAGTTCAGCGGCGCGAAGTTGTAGATGTTCTGCGAACCCATCGCGATCGTGCCGGCACCAAGCGCGCCGATGGTCGACGACGACTTGTTCGAAGGATCGTAGAACAGAACGTTGCCCGGGTTGGACGTGGCCGAACCGCCGCAGCTGAACTTACCGGTTGCGCTGGCGCCGATCGAGCAGGACGAATAGTCGCGGCGGCCCTGGAGCACGGCGCTGGCACGGCGATAGCCGACATAGGCGGTGGCATGGCCACGGCCGTCATCGAAGCTGGTGCCGAACGCGGCGGTTACGTCATACTGCCCACCGTCGGCGTTGTTGCCGGTCGGGTAGCTGTAATCCAGGTTGCCGGCCTTCTGGTCCAGCACGCTCTGAGCAAATTCATTGCCGTTGCTGTGGGTGTAGAGGCCGTAGTTGGCGTCGATACGGAAACCTTCGAATTCCGTATCCATCTGGAAGTTGACGACGCCCGCGACAGCGTCTGCACCGTAGGTGGCCGAAGCACCGCCGGTCAGCACGTCAATGCGCTTCACCAGAGCAGCCGGGATGAAGTTAAGGTCAGCAGCCGACGTGGTGCTGTTCGGGTCACCGGTCATCAGACGGCGGCCGTTGATCAGTACGAGGGTGCGCGACGGCCCAAGGCCGCGAAGGTCGACGGTGGCCGTACCGGTGGCGCCGTTGGCGAGGCCCGAGCTCTGGCCCGCAACAACCTGCGGCAGCGAGTTCAGCAGGTCTTCCGTGCGGATCGTGCCCTGCAGCTTGATGTCCTGCGAGGTAACCGTGGTGATCGGCGCGATCGAGGTCTGGTTCGGCGAAGCGATGCGCGAACCCGTGACGATGATCGGCGTACCCGCTTCAGGCGCCGCGTCTGCTGCCGCGGTGTCCTGCGCCTGCACAGCGCTACTGAACAAGGCGAAGCCCAGCACCACAGGTGCTGCGCCTGCCTTCAGCGCGGTGAGAGTGGATGTTTTCATGGTGTGTCCCTTTTCCTAAAGGCGCGGCGTGACCCATGCGCCTTTGAATTCCCCGGAAGCCCGAAAACCGAGCAACGATGTTTCGCACCCCGGTAGATGCGCTTTCATTGCGCAAAGCAGGCCTATCTCAAAGCGCCTTGCCTCTTGCGGCGCAACATTCACGCAACCTTGTGGCAAATCCGCAACATTACAGAATTGAGGCACTCGTCACGCCTGAAAGGCCGCCCGCAAGCGAGCCTGCCCCGTCGTGACATTGTCGCAACATTGCAAGAATGGAGACGCACTTCCTCGACAATTTGTTGCGCATCAACGGCGCAGCAATAGGCATGTGTTACCGTTCACCAACGACCTTGCCGAGAGCGGCTCGCGGTTGCTAACCACTCCCCAGCCGAGCGATCGGGCGAACGAACAGCAATGAGGGATACGATGCGGGGCATGAGAAATACTTCCCTGAAGTCCATTCTGGTTCTTGCACTGCTAGCGCCCCTGCCGGCGTCGGCCGCCAAAAACAGCGAAGCCCCCCCTCCCCAACCCGAACTGTTCCAACAACTGATGGATTGCCGCACAATCACAGACGGAACGGCGCGGCTTGCCTGCTTCGATCGCCAGACCGCCGCGCTGGATGAGGCGACGCGCAAGAAGGAAATCGTCGTCGCCGACAAGCAAGCGGTGCAGCGCGCCAAGCGCGGCCTGTTTGGATTCGCCGCGCCGGTCGCCAAGCTGATGGGCTTCGGCGGCAGCGAAGAGGAC
>FTCV01001084.1_pt1 | contig 12660 bp, 13 predicted proteins | sample 1639691 | NCBI WGS metagenome assembly FTCV01 (sample SAMEA3914864, study PRJEB12502) | metagenome | biome: forest; material: soil | place: USA | collected 2012-03-12 | depth 0.3 m
CTGTCGATCTACGTGCACGTGCCGTTCTGCGAATCGGTGTGCTACTACTGCGCGTGCAACAAGGTCATCACCAGGCATCACGACCGTGCCGCGCCCTACCTCGACGCGCTGGCCACGGAGCTGGAGCTCGTCACCGACGCCATCGGCTGGCAACGCTCGGTGGCGCAGGTGCACCTGGGCGGCGGCTCGCCCACGTTTCTCTCCGATGCCGAACTCGGCGAGCTGATGAACGCGCTGCGCAACGCATTCTTCGTGACGCCCGATGCCGAGATATCCATCGAGGTCGACCCGCGCACCGTCACCTCCGCGCGCCTCGCGCACCTGCGCGCGCAAGGCTTCAACCGCATCAGCTTCGGCGTACAGGACTTCGACCCCGACGTGCAGCAGGCCGTGCACCGCGTGCAACCCTACGAGAGCGTGCGCGACCTGATGCAGGAGGCGCGCGCGCTGGGCTTCCGCTCGATCAACGCCGACCTGATCTACGGCCTGCCCAAGCAGACGCCCGAGAGCTTCGCGCGCACCATCGCGCAGGTCGCCGAGCTGCGCCCCGACCGCATCGCGCTCTACGCCTACGCCCACCTGCCCGAGCGCTTCAAGCCGCAGCGGCGCATCGCCGTCGCCGACCTGCCCGCGCCGGTCGCGAGGGTCGACATGCTGGCCGCCGCCATGGCCGGCTTCCTCGAGCAGGGCTACGACTACATCGGCATGGACCACTTCGCCCTGCCCGACGACCCGCTCGCCGTCGCCAGGCGCGAAGGCCGGCTGCAGCGCAACTTCCAGGGCTACAGCACGCATCCCGACTGCGACCTGATAGGTCTCGGGGTATCGGCCATCGGCCGCGTCGGCGACAGCTACTACCAGAACGCGAAGTCGCTGCCCGAATACTACGAAGCGCTCGACGCACGCCGCCTGCCGGTCGTGCGCGGCCTCACGCTGGCCGCCGACGACCTCGCGCGGCGCGACATCATCATGGCGCTGATGTGCCACGGCCGCGTCGACTTCGCCGCCATCGAGCGCGCGCGCGGCCTGGACATGCGCGAGGCCTTCGCCGCCGACATCGCCCGCCTCGCGCCGATGGTGGCCGACGGGCTCGTCGAGATCCACCAGGACGCGATCCGCGTGACGCCCAGCGGCTGGTTCGTGGTGCGAGCCGTCGCGCTGCAGTTCGACCGCTACCTGCAAGGCGGCGCGGGGCGCGAGCGCTTCTCGAAGATCGTCTGATGAACGCGTCGCTGGCCCTGGCCGCGCTGGCGATGGGCGCCGCCGCGTCGCCGCACTGCGCGCTGATGTGCGGCGCGCCGTGCGCCGCCGTCACCGGCGGCCGCGGCGATGCGTCGTTGGCGTTCCACCTCGGGCGTCTGGCCGGCTACATGGCCGGCGGCGCGGTGGCCGCGGCCAGCGTCGCGGCGATCGGCGCCTGGGCGCGCCACGCGCCTGCCGTGCAACCGCTGTGGCTGCTGCTGCACCTGGGCTTCCTGCTGCTGGGCCTGTGGTGGCTGGCCACCGGCGCCTCGCCCGCGCGGCTCGTGCGCGATGGCGCCGTGCCGATCCGCGTCGTGCGCGCGGGCGAGCGCGCGCGTCACGCGGCGCGCGCGGGCGCGGCCGGGCTCGCGTGGGTGGCGTGGCCGTGCGGCGCGCTGCAGGCCGCGTTGATGCTGGCGGCGCTGGCCAACGACGCCGCCGGCGGCGCGCTCGTGATGGCCGCCTTCGGCCTCGCGTCGCTGCCCGCGCTGGGCGTCGCGCCCTGGTTGTGGCGCCGTCTGCAGACCCTGGCCGGCCCGCACCTGGACGGCGCCGCTGTCGCCACGCTGGGCTACCGCCTCGCCGGCCTCGCGCTGGCGGCCAGCTCGGGCTGGGCCATCGCGCACGGGCTGCGCGAGCGCATTGCCGCGTTCTGCGCGGGCTGAACGCGCGGCCTTGACCCGCGACAACACGTCACGCCGCGCGGGCGCGTGAAATCGAGGCAACGCCCTTCGCAAGGACTGCATCATGAAGACCCAGGAACGCTTGTTCGACACGCTCGGTGGCCTGGACGCCTTCGAGCCGCTGGACGCCTGCCACCGCGACACGCTGCGCATGCTCGACGAGTTCGAGCGCCTTGTCGCGCGCATCGAGGCTGGCGGCATCGACGCGTCCGCGCGCAGCACCGCCGCGGCCATCGACCTGTATTTCACCGACGAGCTGCGCCTGCACCACGAGCAGGAAGAACGCACCGTGTTCCCGCTCCTGGCCGACAGCGGCGATCCCGAACTCGCGCAGGCCGTCGCACGCCTGAAGCAGGATCACGCGTGGCTGCGCGCGGACTGGCGGGTGCTGTCGGGCCTGGTGCGCGCGGTCGCCACTGGCCAGTCGTGGGTCGATGTCGACGTACTGCGCGACGGCGTCGAGGTGTTCGCGACCCTCTCGCGCGACCACATCGCGCTGGAGGAGTCGCTGATCTACCCGTTGGCACGCATCCGCATGCTGGAGGCCAGCCGGCGCGAGACGCGGCGGGCGATGGCGCTGCGGCCCTGACCCTTGACCGGGCGCAAGCGGGCCGGCGCACCGCCCCGCTATCGTGACGCCAGCCAGGTTGCCCATCCCCGGAGTCACACATGCTGTTCACGTCCCTCGACCCCGTCGTCGCCACGCCCAGCTCGCGCGAGGATGCCCGCGCGGCGATCGCCAAGCTCGTGCGCGCGGGCTTCGGCGGCGGAATGTTGTCGCTGGTCGATGCTGCGTCGGCGATGCCCGCGAACGCCGCTGCGCAACGCGTACGGTCCTCCTGGGCGACCTCAGGCGCGCTCGGGGGACTGCTGTGGACCACCAGCATCGCGCTGGCGACGTTGGCGGTGCCCGTGGGTACGCCCGCGTTCGGCGCACTGGTGATGCTGGGCGCCGTCGCGCTGGTCGTGCAGGCGACGTTGGCCGCTCGCCTGGTGGCGCCCGAATGCGAGTCGCAAGCCATTGGCCCCGACGCCGATGGCGCGCCGTGTGCGCTCAAGTTGCTGGTTCGCGGTTCGCGCAGCGAGGTGGCACTGGCGCGCGCGGTGCTCGCGACGCCGGCGGCCCCTGCGGACGGCGAGTCGTGACGCCTCTGCGCTGACGGCGCGGCGCCCGCCGCGCGAGATCAGCGCGCTTCTTCACCGCGCGATCGAATCGCGCGAGCGTCTCCTGCCGGCAGCCCACCGTGAACGTCGTCGCCTGCATGCGCCGGCGGTGCGTCATCTCGTCGACCGACATCGCCGCTGCGACGTGCTGGCTGCGATTCCGGCGCGCCGCAGATCTCCCGCATCGACGAAATGCGCGTATCGATCATGCGAATCACACGCGAGCACAGCGCTTCAATATTTTCAATAGTATTTCCACCGTTTAGGCGTGCACCCCAACAAATTCACATCGTTTATTGACTGCAATTGACCCCCCCTAATTCATCCACCCGACACACCCCCTTCGGAGGGATAGGCGCTAGAGAGTCGAAAGATAAATTACCGCCGAGCGGAGAGGAAATCAAATTGCAGCTATTCAGACCGGAATCTGTCGCCGGCAGTATGGGAAATGGCTTTGGTGAAGTACAAGAATCGTTGCCGATCAGACTACGAGTTTATGGCATCGGGCTATGCGCCATCGCTGTGGCGGCAATGGTCTTCTGCTTGCTCACATCGGTGAACCAGAAAGTGATTCTAGGCGCGATCGTCAATCCTGAGCACGGCAGCGCCATCCTGAAATCCAATTTCGGCGGCGTCGTTGTCAAACGATTCGTCCACGAAGGCGATTTGGTATCCACAGGGGATCCCATTCTGGAACTAGGCGACAACCGGACCGCCGCGGATGGCAATAGCGATGATCGCATCAGCAAATCGCTCGCAGCGCAAAGAGACAGTTTGGACGCGGAAAGCGATGCCCAGGGATCGAAGACCCAGCTGCTGATCGAGCAGGCCGATAACCGCATCGCGACCTTGGCGCTGCAACTGCAAAACGAAGCCGAGGCTGCGAAGGTGGCCCAACGCCGCGTCGAAATCGCGAGCGAGTCCTATCAGCGATTCTCGAACCTGCGCCAGCAGGGATTCATCTCCGACGCGCAACTGCAGCAGCATGAATCGGAGTTGCTCGATTTGAAGGAGAAACTCCACGAACTGGATCGCAACCGGGCGTCGCTCGAGGCGGAAAAAGCCGAGCAGGAGATGTCGCGTGGTCTCAACAAGAGCGAGATGAAGATCCAGCATGATCGACTCGAACGCACGGCCGCACAGCTTCGCGAGTCGGAAACCGAAGCCGGACTGAAGAAGTCGCGCATCGTCTTCTCGCCCGCCGCGGGAAAGATCGTCCAGTTGGATGTCCGCGAGGGTCAGATGCTGGCGTATGGCGAACGGCTTGGCCTGATCTCCGTTGGCAAGGACTCCTCCATGCAGGTGACTGCATTTTCGCCATCGTCATTGGTCGGCGAGATTCGCGAGGGCCAGCGAGTGTTCCTCAAATATGACGCATTTCCCGCACCGGTCTTCGGCTCATATTCGGGAAAAGTGGTCAAGGTTGCCAGCTTCCCCAAAAGCTCCCAGATGCTCTCCGATGAATTGGGGCAACAGGTGCTTCCAAATTCCGCCACGGGGGCCTTCGCGGTCACCATCAAACTGGATTCGCAGTCCGTACGCAGCCAGGGAAAGTCATATGGCTTGATCAACGGCATGTCGGCAACTGCCGAGGTGATCCAGGAAAAACGGAAGATCTGGGATTGGATCTTCCGGTCAGCAAAACGACAAGTTGGGAATCTCGACTCAACTGTCAACTAGTCATCGCGCAAGCGGTCAAAGTGTCTCGAATCGGCCAATCGGGCGATTCGGACTAGGGGAGACGTCTTGTCTCATTTTTAATTTCATAGACGGAAAGTATAAATTGAAAGAACTCGAATTGGTTGAAAACGCAGGCCTGACGCTGAATGAATTCGGCGTCATCGCGATCGACGATCTGGAACTGCTCGACCTGGTGAGCGGCGGTGCCGATGTCGGCAATGGCAGCGGCAATGGCAACAACGTTTGCGGCAACTCCATCGGAAATGGTGCTTGCCCGCTCAGCAGCGGTGGCACTCCGACGACGCCGCCCAAGCCTGTCAAGGGCTCCAAGTAATCCATGAGCGAGGGGCGGTCGCTTTGACGGCCGCCCTTTTTCGCCGCCGACCCTAGCGGGCGGACGCCATTCGAACCGTGCAGTCCGGCTTGCATTCGACCCCCAAATCCAAAGGATGATAGTGCCTTCGACCCTCGCCACCACTGCGCCCGCCCCGCGCCCGCACTCGCCTCGGCAACTCCAGGCCATCGCACAGGCCATCAACCCCAAAGTTCTCTCGCTGACGATTCTTCCTACCGAGAAGTGCAACTTCCGTTGCACCTATTGCTATGAAGATTTCGAGCTCGGCAAGATGCCACGCGATGTGATCGATGGCCTGAAGCGGCTGATCTCACACCGAATGGCCGACGTCAAATATCTGACGCTCAATTGGTTTGGCGGCGAACCACTGGTCGCGCTCGATATCATTCGTGAAATTGCCCAGCACGCCCAACGCGAGTGCAAGCTCAATGACGTCGCACTGCTCGCCGGTGAGGTGACCACCAATGCGTCGCTCTTGACGGTGCCCGTCTTCGAGGAACTGGTGAAACTCGGTCAAAGTCACTTCCAGATATCCCTGGATGGCTGGAAGGAGGGTCACGACCAGACCCGACAACTGGGAGATGGTTCGGGAACGTTCGACCAGGTCTGGGGCAATCTCCTTGCGATCCGCGATTCTTCCATCGCAGGAACGATCATGCTGCGCATTCACCTGACGAATCAGAATGCAGACTCGGCTCGCGAACTGGCCAGAAATATCAAGCTGGAGTTCGGCAACGACAAGCGATTCACCACCTTCTTGAAAGCAATCGAGAACCTGGGGGGCCCGAATTCCGCGTCGATCAAGAAAATCGACAAGGTCGCTCAAACAGACCTCGAAGCCGAACTCACTGAGATCTTGAACGGGGTTCCAAGTCGTTCGGGCAAGGCAATGCATGATAGCCAGGAATACGTCTGCTATGCATCCAAGCCAAATAGCCTGATCGTCAGGTCGAACGGCCGCCTGGCCAAATGCACCGTGGCGTTCAATGACCCCAAGAATGACATTGGTCAGATCCAAAGCGATGGGCGACTTCAGATTGAAGACGAAAAGCTCGGATTCTGGTTTCGGGGTATCTACGCCAAGGACATGCAGGTCTTGGGTTGCCCGGTTTTCGTGCATCCGCACGAGGCGAACTTCAAGCGCAAGATTCCGATCGCCGTCGCCAGCGCCTGATGCACATGAGTACCGTGATTCTTCAATCGGAAGCCAGCGAGTGCGGGCTGGCCTGCTTGGCGAACATCCTCGCGCATTTCGATCACGGTATTCCAATGAGCGAATTGCGGCGTCGCTTTTCTGGCTCGCTGAGAGGCAGCACGCTTCGCACGCTGGTCGGGCACGCCGATGCGCTCGGGCTTCAAGCCAGGGCGGTGCGTCTCGAGCTGGACGCCCTTCGAAATCTCTCGGTGCCGTCCATCCTCCACTGGCGACTGAACCATTTCGTGGTGCTCATCTCCGCGTCGTCCAAGTATGTCGACATCCTGGACCCCGCCGTTGGAAGGCGGCGGCTCTCGATCGCCGAGGTCTCGGAGTGTTTCACCGGCTTCGCGCTGGAAGTTGTCAGCGGCCCGATGGGTCCAAAGCACGCTTCGCCAAAGTCCTGGTTCTCCATTTCAGAGTCAACCAAGGGCTTCAGAGGGGCCTTGCTGCACATTCTCGCTCTTGCAGTCACGCTCGAATGCCTGGCTGTTCTCAGCCCTTTGCTTGGTCAGTTCGTCCTGGACAAGGCCGTATCGACATACGACCTCGACCTGCTGCATCTGATCATGATCGGCTTCGCGGGTCTGACATGCATTCAAGCCCTGATAACACTCGCCCGCAGTTGGACCATTGCCTATGTCAGCCAGCGCTGGGCATTCCGGTGGACAACAAGGATATTCCGTCACCTGCTGGCGTTGCCTGCGTCATATTTCGAACGCCGGCATACGGGGGACGTGCTGTCAAGATTCCATTCCGGGCAGATCATCCAGAGTACGTTGTCGACGCAGCTCATCGAGACGGTCCTGGACGGCGCGATGAGCGCGTTCGCACTTGCATTGATGCTTTTGTATTCCCCGAAACTGACCGCGGTTGTCGTCATCACGGTCTTGATCGCGACCGCGATCCGCGCCGCAGTCTATAGCAGTTACAAGGCGGTGGCGGACGAACAACTTCAAGCGAGTGCAAAGGAACAATCTCATTTCCTCGAGACGGTTCGGGGAATATTGCCCATCAAACTTTACGGTGCGGAAGATCAGCGCTCATCTGCCTGGCAAAACCTGTTCAACAACGAATTGAACAGATCTGTGAAGATGCAGAAGCTGACTGCCTTGACGACCACGGCAAATGGGTTGTTGTTCAGCCTTCAAATCGTCGTGGTCTATTGGTTTGGGGCTGAACTCCTGATGTCGCAACGAAATGGTGTAGACGCCGGCGGATTCACGGTCGGGATGCTGTTCGCGTTCTTCAACTACCAATCTCAATTTGCGACCCGTGCGTTTGGCCTGATGGAGAATATTTTCCAGTTGCGCATGTTGCGATTGCACATCGATCGATTGGGCGACATCACGCAATCGGAAGTGGAACCAAGGAACGAAACTGCTTCGGATCTGCCCGAGGGGAACCATTGCATCGAACTCAAGGATGTTGGCTTCAAGTATGGCGCCAACGACCCTTGGTTATTTCGTGGCCTGAACGCCAAGCTCTCGAGCGGTGGCAGTTATGCGATCGTGGGACCAAGCGGATGCGGAAAGACGACTCTTGCCAAACTCTTGCTCGGTTTGATCCAGCCGACCGAAGGCAGCATCACTTATGGTGGTCAAGACATCAAGAGCCTGTCGGTGATGCAGTTTCGAAAGATCGTTGGCACGGTCATGCAAGATGACGTCTTGCTGGCTGGAAGCATCGCTGCAAACATCACGTTTTTTCAGGACGACGTCGATCAGGAGCGAATGGTCGAATGTTGCCGGCAGGCGTCCGTCCACGATGAAATCATGCGGATGCCCATGGGTTATCAGACCCTGGTAGGTGACATGGGATCCAGTCTGAGCGGCGGCCAGAAGCAGAGAATATTGATGGCCAGGGCGCTCTACAAAAAGCCAAGAATATTGATTTTTGATGAGGCAACCAGCCATCTGGACGTCTCCAACGAGCGGGCAGTCAATACCGCCATATCGAAGATGCAGCTGACTCGAATCGTCATCGCGCATCGACCTGAAACCATCGCGAGTGCTGATCACATCATCACATTGGGGGAGGTTGGAGCATCCAGGATAAAAGTCGCTGCATAACATCAGTTCAAACCACGGAAAATATCCCCACCAGATCAATCAATCAGGGAATCATGACATGCAAGAAAACATCAACCAAATCGCCATTTCCGAGCACGGCATCATCCAGATCAACGACGGGTCCTTGCTCGAGCTGATCTCGGGCGCCTCCGGTGCCTCGACCCCGACAGGTAACGGGTCCATTCCGAACCCCACCCTTCCCGGCCCGGGATCGGGTCACACCAACTTCAACTGCTACCCGAATCCCGTCTCCGGCACGACGGCATAACATGAATTCGATCACGAGCAACCAAATCTCGTGAGACCAATCATTCAGGGAGTGAAATGCAAGAAAACAGCAAGTTGATTGCCATCTCGGAGCACGGCATCATCAAGATCCATGATGAATCCTTGCTCGAGCTGATCTGGGGCGCTGGCGCATCGGCACCAGGATCCGGAGCTTCCGCTCCGGGTTCAGGCGCCTCCGCTCCAGGATCCGGTGCATCTGCTCCCGGATCTGGCAATCCTTTCCCAGGATGGGTAGGTAACGTCATTTGCAGCAAGTCTGGCAGTTCCAGCACGTAACAAGCCGCTGCACGACGTCAATCCAAATCACGGGGAAGTAGCTCCTCGTGAGCCCCATCAATCAGGAAACACGAAATGCATGAAAGCAGTATCTTGATTGCTGTCTCGGAGCACGGCATCGTCAAGATCAATGATGAATCCCTGCTCGAACTGATCTCGGGCGCTGGCGCATCGGCACCGGGTTCCGGGGCTTCGGCCCCAGGATCCGGCGCTTCCGCTCCAGGCAATCTCACCAATACCTTGTGCGGGTGCGGCAGCGGCGGCAATTTCAGGTGCGGGCAGTCCGGCATCTCCAGCGGGTAGCGCCTCACCACTCGATTGCACGGCAGCGCCTTTGCCGGCCGCAGCGCATGCGTATCAACCGACGCCGCGCGAGTTTCAGGTGGATTGTCCCTCGCCCTGCATCGGACGAGATCACACGGGGAATTGGAGACGATCCAAATTGCCCGCGATCCGTGGTCGCGCATAGGGACTGGCAATCGGGATACTGGACATCCATTTCAACGACTCATGTTAGCGAACGCTGCTCGTTCGCGACTCAACGACGGAGATTCGAATTGAAAGAATATGACTTCGCAGAACGCGGGACCTTGACGCTGGATGAATACGGCGTCATCGTGATCGAGGATATGGAACTATTGGAACTTGTCAGCGGCGGTGCGGCCGCACCGGCCCCGTCGCCGGCACAAGGCGCTCCGAGCGGCGGCGGAAGCGGGAGCGGCAACAACATTTGCAACAACACCATCGTCAATTTCATCTGCTTCGGCACCAAGAGCCCTGGTTCCCAGTAATCGACCGGAAATAGGCGCCAGTGTCCGGCGACCTTGCGCGCTCCTCGCAGATTCCATCTCGGGAACGCGCAAGGCCGCCGACTATGTCGTATCCCTCGGCTAGTCCGCGGATGTTCGTCACGCCGACGAGCAGGATCGGCCACAAAGAATATCTTGCGGAGAAGAACTTGGGATTCAATGGCGGGTTTCGGCGGCTGCAGACGTTTCTGGTAGCTGTCGTCACATTCGCTCTTTGCCAGATATCGAACCTGGCACAGGCTCAAGGTACCGCGCCCTTGTTCTGGTTGGCTGGAAGCGGCCCGACGGGGCCCCAGGCACATTTCGTGTTGACCGTATCTGCCAAGGTGCAGGGACGATCTTGCAAGATGCAGTTGGACACCGGCCTGAACGAAGCCGTGCGATGGCAAGAGGTCAACCCCGGCGCAGAAGGCATGGCCAGGGTGAAGGTCAGCATCGCCGGACTGTCGACGAGCATCGCCACCCCGCGGACGATTGCCCGCCACCTCCGCGATTGCGGGCCCGACGCGCCCGTCGGCAGTCTGGGCAATGCGCTCTTTGAACACGGCTCATTGACGCTCGACTTGGCCAAGATGCAGCTTCGCTATCAACGTGGGAGCGTCCTGGCCGCCGATGCCGCCGCGGAGCCGATGCACTACGTCCGTTGGACGGCCCAAGGCGGTCATCCCCTGGTCGAAATACGCCAGGACAGCGCGCTGGTGGGCGATGGGTTGCTGGACACCGGCAGCGCCTCCTTCGGGTTCGCGCCGCTGTCCCAGCCGCAATGGGATCGCGTGACCTCCTCGGCGCCACTCGCCGAATCAAAGGACGTCCGGACCTTCCCGATTTCATCGTGGGGGCGGCAGCACACCTGTTTCGACACGGCCCCGACGGCGCGCCTCCAGGCTGGACATTGGGATCTCAAGACCTCCGTCACCTACTGTCCAGAACTTGGATTCAATCCACCGCAGAAACTCGAAGGCATCGTCGGACTCGCGGCGTTTTCAGGCGCGGTCATCACGATCGACTATCGGGGAGAGCGCTGGCGCGCGACCCGCGAATGAGCGGGCCTCGCCCGACCGACCGGCGACGCCGACGATCTCGGCCGGCGGGACGTCGCGGTTGAAGCGCACCAACGTCGCGGCTTGGCCTCGCCGTGGCTGAAGCTCGCCTTCTCGAGGACGATCGCCGGCTTGCAGCCGATGCACAGGGACGCTCGTCCCCTTCGGCCAAGACCACCCTACCCCCCTAGAAATTGGCTGGGATAAACCCGCGCTCCCGCATTGACAGCATGCAGGGCCCGCCCTATTGTCTCGCCGCCCTCTGAAAGCGCTTTCTGAAAGCGCTTTCTGTTTTCTCGCGTCTTGGCCGCAGCAGCTCGCCGCCACCCCGCCGAGGGCCAGCGATTCCCATCCCAACGACTCAGGAGACAACATGCTGAACATCAAGGTGCCGCGCGCCAGGACCCTGGCCGCCTGTACCGCCCTCGCACTCGCCGGCCTGGCGTCGTCGGCGCAGGCCGCCACCACCAACGGCTTTGCCAACGGTGACTTCGAGACGGCTCCCGCCGACGCCAGCCAGGTCGCCGCCGACTGGCTCACCGCCCCCACGGGGCACCCGGCTCAATTGTCCGACGACGCCCACACCGGCAGCCACTCCGCGCTGCTGACCGTGGTCGGCGGCTTCGGCGCCTCGACGCTGTTCCAGAACTCGCCGGTCGCCCTGACCGCCGCCGACGTGGGCGACGCGCCGCTGCTGACGTTCTGGGCCAAGGGCGACGTGAGCACCACGGGCAACGCCAACTTCTGGCTGCGCTACCTGGGCGCCGGCGGCATTGTGCTCGATAGTGGCGCGCAGTCCTTCGGCGACGTCCTCAAGGTCGGCAGCTGGACGCAGATCAGCTTCCAGGGCGCGGCGATCCCCGTGGGCGCCACGTCGGTGATGCTGGAGATCAACACCGCCGTCGGCCCGCTGCTCGATGGCCGCGCCAATGCCGTCTACGTCGACGACGTGCTCCTCGCGCTGCCCGACACCACCGCCGCCGTGCCCGAGCCCGCCAGCGCCGTCCTGCTGCTGGCCGGCCTCGCCGCCGTCGGCGCCCTCGCGCGCCGCCGCGCCTGAACAACCCAGGAGACAAGCATGCAATTGCAGATCCAAGCCCTTTCCAAGATCGCCGCGTCGGTGCTGCTGGCCAGCGTCGCCGCGCACGCCGGCGCCGCCGGCACCGTGGTGCTCGACAGCTACCCGACCGCACAGGATCCCAATGGACCGGACCCGTACGGCTGGCCCTCGAGCGTCTTCGCCGACGGCGGCGACCGGCAGGACGTCGCGGTGCAGTTCACGATCACTAGCGCCACGTCCATCCAGTCCATCCAGACCTCGCTGGACGGCCTGGGCGACGTCACGCTGGGCATCCTGGCCAGCCAGGGCACCACGCCCGTGGGCGGTGCCTGGCTGTACAGCACGCACCTCACCAACCCGGTGATGAACACGACGCTGTCGCCCACCGGGTGGTCGCTGGGCGCCGGCACCTACTGGCTGGCCGCGGTGGCCGACAACGGCTTCGCCGGCCAGTGGCAGAGCGGCACCGAGGACTACAGCGGCGACTGGGCGCAGTCCAGCGCCGCAGGCTGGACGGCCCAGACCAGCACCTTCATCGGCATGCCCGCTGCGCGCATCACCGTGGCCGCCGCGGTGCCGGAGCCGAGCACGTACGCGCTGATGCTGGCCGGTGGCCTGCTGGTCGCCGGCGTCGCTCGTCGCTCTGCAAAGTCCCGCAACGCCCGCCAACAAGGTTGAACGCCATGACCCGCAAACTCAACGTTCGCGCCATCGTTGGCGCCGCCCTGGTGACTCTCAGCGCCGCCGCCTCCGCCAGCGTCACCAGCCCCGTCATCGGCAAGCTGCTGTGGTCCGA
>FTCV01001073.1_pt1 | contig 12651 bp, 8 predicted proteins | sample 1639691 | NCBI WGS metagenome assembly FTCV01 (sample SAMEA3914864, study PRJEB12502) | metagenome | biome: forest; material: soil | place: USA | collected 2012-03-12 | depth 0.3 m
GTCGTTAACATCAAGAACGCCAGCACCGGCTATTTCCAGCAGATTTCGACCGAGTTCGAACGCAACGGTCAGAACTACATGCTGGCCAACACCGCGGAGATCCGTGACGACGGCGCCGAATATACGCGCGTCCTGCCGGCCGTGAACCTGACCTATGCGCCGATCAGCACGCTGCAGATCCGTGCCGCCTACAACATCACGATGGACAATGCGTCGTTCTACGACCTTCGTGCATCGGGTACGTTGGGCGTGAACACGCTCTCGGGCTCTGGCGGCAACGGTGTGCCGAGCACCTTCGCGAACTACACCACCACCAGCGGTGATCCGACGCTGAAGCCAACGATGTCGAACAACTTCGACCTGTCGGTCGAATGGTATCCGAAGTCCGGTACTACCCTGCACGTCGCGGGTTTCTACAAGAGCATCAAGGATCTCGTCGTCTTTGGCGCAGCCCAGCGCAATATCACGGTGCAGTTCGCGGACGGTACGTCGGAGCAGGCACTCGCCACGACCAACGACGCGCATACTTCCAATGAGACGGCCACCGTCAAGGGCGTCGAAATCGGCGGCCGCACGTTCTTCGATCAGCTTCCCGGCTGGCTCGCCGGCATCGGCGTGGAGGCGAACTACACGTTCATCGACAGCAAGAACCCGGGCGACCTGTACTTCGACATCGATGGTGTGAAGCGTAACGACGTTCCGTTGAAGGGCCTTTCGAAGCACAACCTGAACGCTGCGTTCCTGTACGAAAAGGATCCGTTCTCGCTGCGCATCGCCTATAGCTGGCGTTCGAAGTACCTGCAGTCGACCACCGCAAGCGGTACGAACAACACCTACACCTACTACGATGCGAACGGCGTAGGCACCAGCGTGCCCACCAACCTGCCGGTCTATGGCGCCAGCTACGGCACCTTGGACGCGGGCCTCACCCTGCGCGTCAACGAACATCTGAACGTCCAGCTTCAGGCGCAGAACATCCTGAATGCCACGCAGAAGACGCTGATGGGTGGCAACCCCGGTGGCACCCTCTACGGGCGCAGCTGGTTCCAGAGCGACCGACGTTACCGAATGGGCGTCAACGTCACGTTCTGATAAAATACAACGGGCGGGCCCCAAAAGGCCCGCCCGATCCATATTGGGGGAGTTGATCAGATGAATGCCAACGGGAAGCAAGTTCTCGTGGTTGGCGGCGGTACGGCCGGGTGGCTTACTGCGGGCTACCTCGCCAAGATACTGGGAGCCGACCTTCCAGATGGCGCACGCATCACTCTGGTCGAATCTCCCGACATCGGCATCATTGGCGTGGGTGAGGGAACTTTTCCCACCATCCGCCGCACACTTCAGCGGATCGGCGTTCCGGAAAAAGAACTTCTTCGGCGCTGCGAAGCCACCTTCAAACAGGGCGTCAAGTTCGTCGACTGGTTGCACACGCCGGGTCATGGCGGGGCCGACAATTACCTTCATGGCTTCCAGGAAGCCGACGACCGCAATGGCGGGCCGGAACTGCTTCCGTACTGGCTCCTGGGTGAAGCGAACGGTCTCCGCTGGGACGAGGCCAGCACTCCCCAAAAGCGAACTGTTGATGCCTTGCGCGGGCCGAAGCTGGCGACACATCCCGAATACGCCGGCGTGCTGAACTATGCGTTCCATTTCGATGCGGGCGCACTGGCGGAGCTGCTCCGCGATCAGAGCGTCGCCAATGGCGTCATCCACATTTCCGACACCGTTCAGGAGGTCCTCTGTGCGGAAGACGGTGCAATCTCAGGGGTTCGCACAGAGAAGAACGGCGTGCTGGAGGCGGATCTCTATATCGACTGCACCGGTTTTCGTGCCGAACTGATCGGCAAGGCGCTGGGTCAGAAGTGGAAAAGCTGCACCGACGTACTATTTTGCGACAGCGCTATCGCTGCGCAAGTACCATACGAAAGGGCTGAAACGCCGATCCAGTCATGCACACTCTCGACCGCCCGTGATGCAGGTTGGATTTGGGACATTGGCCTTCAGACCCGGCGAGGAACCGGATACGTCTATTCATCGGCCCATTGCGACCCCGAAACGGCGGAGCGCACCCTGCGGAACTATCTAGGCGCGCAAGGCCATGCGGTAACGACCCGGCGCCTCCAGTTCAACGCAGGCTACCGCGAGGTGAACTGGTACAAAAACTGTGTGGCAGTCGGTCTTTCCAGCGGATTCTTTGAGCCGCTTGAGGCCACCGGAATCGTCTTTTCAGAGATCGCCGCCGGTGCCATCGCCAATCTGTTCCCATGGGCAAACGACTTCGAGACTTCCGCCCGCCAGTTCAATGCGATCATGCTGGAGCGATATGAGAGGGCTCGCGACTTCCTGAAGATGCACTACAGCCTGACCAGGCGCGTGGACTCAGATTTCTGGATAGACAACGCACGTCCTGAGACGATCCCCGACAGTTTGCTTGAACTGCTCGACCGTTGGCGTCATCGCCCGCCGAACGAAAAGGACTTCAACCCCAACATCGACATCTTTCCGGCCACGAGTTGGCAATGCGTCCTGTACGGAATGGATTGGAAAACGGACCTTTCGGCAAAAGCTGGCGTCATGCGGCTTCGGCCGGAAGCGCGCCAAGCCTTCGAGCAAGTGCAGGGCCAAAGCGATTATGCCGTCGCGAACTTGCCCGAGAACCGTGAACTCCTGCGCCAGATGCTCGGCGAGAACAATGGATCAACGATCAGGGCATTTGTCGGCGCAGAGGGATAGCTCTTGCGGTGAGCTGTAATTCGTGTGCGGAGTAAGTAGCCTTGGACTCCGCGCGCGAACCTCCGATCTCGGCTAGCAGATCCTTTTCCCTACGTTTGCGATCTCATCACCTTCCGGCGCAGTTGCATATGCCGCGTCGCGCGCACTCTGGCTGACTGCTTATTCTGCGCAGACGACGAAGCGAGAATCGGCACAAGGCGCTGCGAGTTGTAGCCTGCCCCCCTGCAACTGCGCCCCTCTCCCAGCAGCACAGGCCATCCGCGGCCCTTCCGAATGTTTGGGATTATGGGATTTTTGCCGTTCCGTGGCGGTTCGTTAGTCGGCGCGCAAAGCCGATCTTCGCATCGCTGCAGAGGTGTGATACGACTAGGTGTCCACTTAAATCGATTTAAGTGTCAATATAACTATCTATATGATTTAGAAATATTTTTTATGCCGATCAACTCCTCACCGAGCCTTGAACCATCGATAGCAACGCTATGCGCCCTGCGTCTCGGCCGCGTACAGATCGGCATTACGCGGGCTAGCTCAGATGCTTTGAGCATCCTCGCACCTCGCCTCATCCGCGAAAGCCTCATAACCTCACTCCGACAGGAAGGGCATGAATTCACCGACAGCCGGTTCTTCGCCTGGTACGCTGGGCTCGAGACCCTAACGGATGGCTCGCGAACCACGCTTCGTCCACCAAAAGCTTTATGCCAAGCCATACTGATTGAGTTTCAACACAGCCCTTGGGACGCTCTCGCCAATGCATCCCAGCGTCTCCAAAACGCCTTTTTCGCTCCGTCCGATTTCAATAGTGGCGACGATCACGAGGATGCGCATACGACCATCGACGAGGCCCGCAGGCTGATCGCGAGCCTCGGGACGGCGGACGACGCCTTGCCATTCCAGCCAATTGTCACGCTTTTCGCTGCAGCAGCCAAGACCGCGCGTTTTGCTCGGGAAGAGCGAAGCCTCGATGTGTTCGCTGGACACGCGATCGAGCGAGAACAGGTCGGAAATTCAAGATGGGCCCTGGATATTCTCGCCGGCCAGTATCTGGCGCCTCGTCATGGCCTTCCAATCGCCCTGCCTATGCCCGGTCTCGTTACCTTGCCAGCAAGGTCTGTCGAAGTTCTTGATGCATACTCCGACGATCCGCCTTTTTCGGCCGAAGCCGTGCTGTCGGCTCTGCACGACGCCCTAGCACGGCTAGACCACTGGCTAGACGAGGCGGAAAGTGGATCGGCCCTTTTGCGATCGCGCTTACAGGATCGGCGCAGCAGCGGACGGGCGCGGGACCTTGCGAGATGTCTGGCGGGTTTTGGTCCACTGAGAGGCCGCCAGATTGAGAAATTGCTCGGCGCTTCGCGGACGGGCGTGGGAGTAATCATGGGTACGCTGGAAACCAGTGGGCTGATTGCCACGGATTCATCGCGTAATGCGACGCGAATCTGCCATTTCAGCCCATCAGATTCCTCGACATCCTCGCAATTCCACGAAACGTCCACATTCACTCCATCCACAGCGGCCATCAGCGAATACGAGGCATCGATGCAGGCAATCGACGAACTGCTGAATCGCTCATCCCTCGGCCCGTCTGCAGGCTAGACGCGGATTCGCTGACGTTCAGCCCTGGGCGCCAAGCGAGCGCCCGCCTCCGGAAGTTCAATTATGGATGCTGCCCTATTGAAGAGTCCTGCGTTTACCTACCGCCGACTTTCCCCTTGCGAGCACAAATGTTTGCGCTACCATAGCCGTACAAACAACGCTTAACAGGCGTGCGGAGGGGAAATCAGTGAAACGTATCAGCTTGCCCGTAATCGCCCTTGTCTGCGCTCTGGCAAGCCCGGCGCGAGCTGATGATGCAGGCGCGCCGCGCACGGTTCGCATCGATGCGGGGGCCTCCGTCGGCCCGGTCGATCGCTTCTTCGATCTTTCGATGGGTTCCGACTTTCCCGGAACGCTGAAGCGCGACGACAGTCAGGCACAACTCAAGATCGCCTCGGACGAACTCGGCTTTCGCTACATCCGCTTTCACGACTTGTTCCACGATGTGCTAGGCACCGTGCGCAAGGTGGACGGGAAAATCGTCTATGACTGGACCGGGATCGACGCGCTTTACGACGCACTGCTGGCCAAGAAAGTCCGTCCCTTCGTGGAACTGGGCTGGACGCCGGCCGCCATCCGCACGTCCGACCAGCAACTATTCTACTGGAAGGGCAACACCTCCCACCCCGATCCGGCGATGTGGCGCGATCTGATCCATGCCTTCGTCACCCACATGCGCGCGCGTTACGGGGCGGAGGAAGTACGCAGCTGGTATTTCGAGCTGTGGAACGAGCCCAATCTCGACGGGTTCTGGGAAGGCGCGGACCAGGACGCCTATTTCGGCCTCTATGCCGATACCGTCCGGACCATCAAAGCCATCGATCCGCGCCTGCGCGTCGGCGGCCCGGCCACGGCGGGCGCGGCCTGGGTGCCGGAATTCCTGGCCTATGCCGCCGCGAACAAGCTGCCGGTCGATTTCGTGACGACGCATACTTACGGCGTCGAAGGCGGATTCCTGGACGAACAGGGCAAGCAGGACACCAAGCTCTCCCCCTCCCCCGACGCGGTGATCGGCGATGTACGCCACGTGCGGGAGCAGATCGAAGCCTCCGCCTATCCCGGCATTCCGCTCTATTTCACCGAGTGGAGCACCAGCTACACCCCGCGCGACTTCGTGCACGACAGCTATGTCAGCGCGCCCTACATCCTCACCAAGCTGAAGAAGACAGGGGGGCTGGCCCAGGGCATGAGCTACTGGACCTATACCGACCTGTTCGAGGAGCCGGGCCCGCCGCCGACCCCATTCCACGGCGGCTTCGGGCTGATGAACCGCGAAGGCATCCGCAAGCCGGCGTGGTTCGCCTACAAGTACCTCCACGCGCTGCGCGGGCGGACGATCCCGGTGACGGACGAGTTCACGCTGGCCGCGCGTGATGGCAAGGCGATCTCCGCCGTGGTGTGGGACTGGCACCAGCCGACGCAGGCGCTGAGCAACAAGCCGTTCTACACCCGCCTCCAGCCTTCCCGCGCCTCCGCGCCCCTAGCCGTGCGGTTCGACCACCTTGCACCCGGAAAGTATCGGGTGGAAACGCACCGCACCGGTTATCGGCATAACGATCCGCTCTCGACCTATATCGACATGGGCATGCCGGAGACGGCGAGCGCGGACCAGATTGCACGCTTGCAGCAGGAAACCGCCGACAAGGCGGAAGTGGCGAAGATCATCTCTGTCGGCCGTGATGGCACGGCGTCCCTCGATATCCCGATGCAGACGAACGACGTCGTGTTGGTGACGCTGAAGCCTGCGTCATGACCGAACAAGGAACCCCCATGAGCCTTTCGCGCCGCACCGTGTTCAAGGGCGCGCTTGCCAGCGCCGCTCTACCTGCTCTGGCTGGCCCGCTGGCTGCGCGTGAAGCGGGCTCAGGCCCTGCTCCCGCCGCACCGACCTGGGGTGAAGGTGCCGAAGGGCAGCGCAAGGCCGATCTGGGCAACGGCACTTATCGCAATCCGATCCTGGCCGGAGACCATCCCGATCCAACGATCCTGAAGGATGGTGACGTCTATTACATGACGTTTTCCTCGTTCGACTACTATCCGGGCCTTGTGATCTGGCAGTCGCGCGATCTGGTGAACTGGTCGCCGATCGGTCCGGCGCTGCGGCACAACCTGGGCAGTGTCTGGGCGGTCGATCTGGTAAAGCATAAGGGGCGCTACTTCATCTATCTGCCCGCCGCGCCGGATGGGAAGCCCTGGGGCATCTACGCGATCTGGGCGGACGACGTTCGCGGGCCCTGGAGCGAGCCGGTGGACCTGAATATCCCCGGCTGCATCGATCCCGGCCACGTCGTGGGTGAGGACGGGCGCCGCTATCTCTTCACCAACGGCATCCGCAAGGTGCGGCTGACCGACGATGGCCTCGCCACCGACGGACCGGTCGAAAAGGCCTACGACCCATGGCGCTATCCCGACGACTGGATCGTCGAGAACTTCGCCCCCGAAGGGCCCAAGCTGCTGCGCCACAACGGCTGGTTCTACCTGATCACCGCGATCGGCGGCACCGCCGGGCCGGTGACCGGGCACATGGTGATCGCCGCGCGCTCCCGCTCGGTAAACGGGCCGTGGGAGCATTGCCCGCACAACCCCATTGTGCGGACCCAAAGCACCTCGGAACCCTGGTGGTCGCGCGGCCATGCCACTTTGGTGGAGGGGCCGGCGGGCGACTGGTGGATGGTCTATCACGGCTATGAGAATGGCCTGCGCACCTTGGGCCGGCAAACCCTGCTGGAACCGATCGAGTGGACGGCAGACGGCTGGTTCCGCGCCAAGGGCGGCGACCTCTCGCACCCGCTGCCCAAGCCGGCCGGCGGCAAGCCCTCCCCCTCTACGCCCGCGCTTTCGGACGATTTCTCGAAGGATCGGATGGGTCTGCAGTGGACTTTCTTCGCACCGGAAGCGGGCGAGGCGCGCGCCGCCTATCGGCCCGGTGGACTGGTGCTGGCGGCGACGGGCACCTCGCCCGCCGATTCCGCGCCGCTGACCTGCATTGCTGGCGATCGCCGCTACCAGGCGGAAATCTCGCTGGACCTGCTGGGCGACGAGGCGGAAGCCGGGCTGCTGCTGTTCTACAACCACAAGGCCTATGTCGGGCTGGGCTTCACGCCCTCGGTGCTGAAGATCTTCGAATATTCGGAAGAGCTGAAGTGGGCAGGAATCCAGCACCAGGCGCGCAGCATTCGCCTGCGCGTCACCAGCGACGAGAACGTCATCACCTGGCACTATTCGCATGACGATGGCCGCACCTGGAAGCGGCACGACACCCGCATGGAAGTCTCCGGCCTGCACCATAATACCTTCGGCGGCTTCCTCAGCCTGCGGCTGGGCATCTACGCCGCCGGCAAGGGCGAAGTGCGGCTGCGTGATTTCCGCTATCGCGCGAACAGTCAGATCGTCGCGGGATAGATTACCCGGCCCGGCACCGGCATCTCTACGCGGTAGACGGTGCCGGTGCTCGATTCCGTGAAATAGAGCCAGCGATTGTCCGGCCCGCCGTAAGCAGCGTTGGTGGTGTAGCGCCCCTCGGGCACGTCGATGCGCAGCATCGGTTCACCCCGGTTGCTGAACAGCCAGACCGCGCCGAAACCGACGTGGCAGACGACGAGGTTGTCATCCTCGTCGATGGTTAGCCCGTCCGGACCGGAACCGCCGGACATCTGGATATAAGTGCCGACCTTGCTGACGACCTCGCCATCTTCCACCAGCGGGCAGCGCCAGACGGCGTTCGCGCGGGTCACCGCCAGGAACAGCGCGGTTTCGGCCTTGTTGAGCACCAGACCGTTGGGGCTGGGAATGCCGCCCAGCAGCAGTTCCAACCGCCCCGTCCCGGCGCGCACGCGGAACAGGCGGCCATTGGGGTTCTGCCAGCCGGACTGGCCCTGATCGGTGAAATAGATGTCGCCGTTGCGCGCGATCGTCAGGTCGTTGCAGCCCAGGAACGGCTCCAGCAGGTAGCGGTCGAACCAGACTTCCGACGTTCCGGTGGCGGGATCGCAGATCACCATGCCCTTGTGATGATCCGCCACCAGCAGCCGCCCGTCGGACAGGAATTTCATGCCGTTCGGCTGACCATCGTATTCGAAGCCGACCTCACACGATCCATCGGGCGCGATGCGGAACAGGCGGCCCCAGGGGATGTCCGTCACCCACAAGTTGCCCGCACCGTCGAACACCGGCCCTTCCAGGAACACGGGTGCCGGCGCGCCATGAAGCTGCACACGCGCCCATTCGCTGCTTTCGCCGAAGCGGCGGAACTTGTCGGGAATGCGGCAGAAGACTTCCGCCGTGATGGCGGGCGGCGCAGCGAACATCTCTCTCTCCTCATCCGGCCCCATTCTCTGGGTGCGGCATCGCTCGGACGGCATTCGATACCCGCCGGGCGCCCGACAGACCTATTGCCCATTGACCGTTCTGGAAAGAGGCTTCACCACTCGATCAGCCCATGAAAGTATACATAACGGGCATGGAGAGGCTAAAACCCAATGAGTTCACGCGAACTCGTATGCATTATCGACCCCATTCATCCCCTCGGCGTGGAGCGGATGGCGACGGGGCACGATATCATCGCTCCGGCGAACTGGCAGGACGATCCGCGCCTTGCCGAAACCAGCGTGATCGTGATCCGCACCAGCCCGCTGGGTCCCGAGGTTTTCGGCCAGATGCCGCACCTGAAGGCAATCGTGAAACACGGTGCCGGGGTGGACAATATCGACATTCCCGCCGCCACTGCGCGCGGGGTGCTGGTGGCCAATACGCCGGGCGGCAACAACTCCACCGCCGTGGCCGAAGGGGCCGTCTCGATGATGCTGGCACTGCTGCGCCGCACGCGCGAGATGGATACACTTGTGCGGGGTGGCTGCTGGGACGAGCGCTGGGGCGTACGCCTTGGCGACCTGACTGGCGCGCGCGTGGGCCTGATCGGCTTCGGCCGCATCGCCCGCTGCGTGGCAAGGATCTGCGGCGCGGGTTTCGGCGCTGAAGTCGCCGCTTTCGATCCGATGGTGGCAGACGAAGACATCCGCGCCGCCGGAGTGGAGCCGCTGCCGCTGGCGGAGATCCTCAGGCGCGACGTGATCTCCATCCATACGCCGCTGACCGAGAGTACGCGCAATCTGATCGACACTGTGGAACTGGGCCTGATGGCCCCCCACGCGATCCTGGTGAATTGCTCGCGCGGCGGCATCGTCAACGAAGCGGCGCTGGCCGAAGCGCTAAAGGCCTGCCAGATCGCAGGCGCCGGGATCGACGTGTTCGAGGTCGAGCCCCCCTCCTCCGACAATCCACTGTTCGCGCTGCCGAACTGCCTGCTCTCCCCCCACGTCGCCGGCGTGACCGAGGCCGGAATGCGCGACATGGCGCTGAACGTCGCGCGCGTCGTCGATCTGGTTGCCCGAGGAGAGCGGCCGGACACCCTGCTCAATCCGGAGATTTTCGCATGACCGCCCCGCTGAAATCGGTGATCTACCGCCGCATTCCCCGCCCGGACCCTGCCCTCGTCGCCCGCGCCGCCAAGTTCGGTGTCGCCGACTTGCACGAAGGGCTGGGCGAAATCGCCGGGCGCATGGGCCTGATGAGCCCCGCCATGATACCGATCGCCCCCGGCCAGAAGCTCTGCGGCCCGGCCGTCACCGCCTGGAACTTCCCGGGCGACAACCTGGCCATCCACGCCGCGCTCTGGGTGGCGGAGGCAGGCGACGTACTGGTGCTGACCAACGGCGGCGGGCACCAAGGCGCACTCTGGGGTGACGTGGCCTGCACTTACGCGAAGCAGAAGGGACTGGCCGGCACCGTCGTCCACGGGGCGATGCGCGATGTCGATGCGATCCGTGAGCTGGGTTACCCGGTCTGGTCCACCGCCGTCTCCGTGGAACATCCCAAGAAGCGCGGGCCGGCCGCTGTCAACGTGCCGGTGGTGGCCGATGGCGTGCAGGTGGAACCCGGCGATCTGGTAGTGGGCGATTCCGATGGCGTGCTGGTGATCCCGCGCGCACTCATCGAGCAGACCGTCGCCAAGGCCGAGACGCGCGCCGCCGCCGAAGTCGAATTCCGCCGCCGCATCGGTGAGGGCGAAGTGCTGTTCGAGATCCTGGGCATGGACAGGATCGTCGCCGAGCTGGGCATCGAGATTCACGACCGCACGTACGAGGACGACGAACTTTAAGAGCTGCACGCTTTCAGAGCTGCACGTTTCCAGAACTGCACCTGGGGAGGGGACCTCTATCGAGGTCCAGCAGGGCGGCCGAAGCCGGCATTTCCGCCGGTTTCGGCCGTATCCCCGGGGAAACAAATGGACCGGAAAAGCCGGCCGACCGAATAGCGCGAGGAGAGGCATTATGGACGCCGAGACACCGAACAATCGGATGCATCTGGTCAGCTTCCAGATCCATTCGCCGATCAATCACACCGTGCTCAGCTGGGCCGCCCCCGGCGACAACCGGCTGGATGCCATGGCCGACCTGAAGGCGTGGCAGGACCTTGTCCGCACGCTTGAGCGCGGCAAGTTCGACGGGCTGTTCTTCGCCGATACCCCCGGCGTGTTCGATCGCTATCGTGACAGCCACGAGGATGCGGTAAAGTACGGCATCTGCTGGCCCAACCACGATCCGGTCGTGCTGCTTTCCGCCCTTGCCGCCGTCACCGAAAACCTCGGCCTTGCCACTACGATGTCGACCAGTTCGTACCGGCCATGGTCGATCGTGCGCCAGCTTTCGACGCTGGACTACCTCTCCGGCGGGCGCGTGGGCTGGAACATCGTCACCGGCCACTTGCGCGGCGAACATCGCGCGCTGGGGCATGAGCAACTGGACCACGACCGGCGCTACGACGCGGCCGACGAATATATGGAGATCTGCTATCGCCTGTGGGATTCCATCGGCGATGGCGCGGTGCTGGCAGACCGCGAGGCGGGCATCTACGCCGATCCGGCCAAGGTGCAGTTCGTCGATTTCCAGGGCGAATTCCACAAGTGCCAGACGGTCGGCCCCGTCCTCCCCTCCCCCCAGAAGCGCCCGGTGCTTTTTCAGGCAGGTACCTCCGGGCGAGGCCTGCGCTTCGGGATCGAGCACGGCGACGTGGTCTTCGCGATCCAGCCCAACCTACCCGGCATGCAGCGTTACATGGGCCAGCTTCGCGAAACCTCCGCCAGCCTGGGCCGTAAGGCTCCCGGCGTGCTGTTCGGGGTGCAACCGATCCTGGGGGGCACCGAGGAGGAAGCGCAGCGCCATCTGGACGATCTGATCGAGCGCCTGCCGCTCGACGGTTGCCTGGCGCGGCTGTCGGGAACGATGGGCGTCGATTTCTCCGGCATCGACCTCGATCAGCCGATGCAGGAACAGGCGACGCAGGCCTCGCAGGGGCTGATGAAGGCCTTAACCTCGGTACTGGGCGACCGGCCTTTCACCTTGCGCGAAGTGGCGGTGAAGTGGGGCCTTGCCGTCGGCATGCCGCAGATCGTCGGCACGCCCGAGCAAGTGGCGGACAAGCTGGAGCAGATCTGGCGCGAAACCGGCTGTCATGGCTACAACCTGACGCCCACGGTCATGGCCTCTTCCGTCACCAACTTCGTCGATGAAGTGGTGCCGATCCTGCAGAAGCGCGGCGTCTTCCGGACCGAGTACGAGGGCACCACCTTCGCCGCCAACCTCGGCCTTACCTGATGGCGATAGGCAGCAAGGCCCACAATATCGCCCAGCTTCGCGCCCTCGCCCGGCGACGGCTGCCGCGCGCGATCTGGGAATTCATGGAACGCGGGACAGAGGACGACCTGCTGATCGGCCGCAATCCGGCGGCGCTGCAAGCGCTCCACCTCCTGCCGCGCACCTTGCGCGACGTTTCGGCGCGCTCTGCCGAGATAACTCTGTTCGGCCGCCCCCAGCCCCTGCCGCTGGTGATCGCGCCGACCGGCATTGCCGACCTGATGTGGCACCACGGCGAACGCGCCATCGCATCCGCCGCCGCCGCTGCGGGCATCCCCTTCACCCAGACCACCAGTTCCACCACAAGCTTTGCAGAAATCGCCAAAGTCGCGACCTCCGGGCACTGGATGCAGATGTACTTGTGGGAACGGCGCGATTTGTCGTGGCAGGTGGTCGAGACCGCGCGCGAAAACGGCGCAGATGTGCTGGTGCTGACGGTCGACACCCCCGTCTGGCCCTTGCGCGAATTCAACCGCCGCGCCGGCATGTCCAACCCGATCCGCCCCAATGCCCGGCTGGTCGGCGATTTCCTGCGCCGCCCGCGCTGGCTCGCCGGAGTAATGGGCCGCTACATGCTGTCGGGCGGCTTGCCGCAGTTCGCCAATTATCCGGCCGAAGTGGGCGGGAAAGTCAC
>FTCV01001602.1_pt1 | contig 12640 bp, 11 predicted proteins | sample 1639691 | NCBI WGS metagenome assembly FTCV01 (sample SAMEA3914864, study PRJEB12502) | metagenome | biome: forest; material: soil | place: USA | collected 2012-03-12 | depth 0.3 m
GCCCGGGTCGGGTTGCTGGTCCAGGAGGAAATGGTGCGGCGACAGATCGCCGTGCGGTCCACCATGGAAATCGACACGCTCGAAGGCGTCATTGCCATGGTGGCCAATGGGCTCGGATCATCGGTGGTGCCGGCCCGTGGCGTCGAGAACGAGTTTCCGGCCTCGATTCGTACCATCCCGTTCGGGTCGCCGCCGCTGATGCGCAGGCTCGGAATCCTGGTGCCACGCGATAACCCGCGCGCCCATCTGTCGAGGTTGCTGCTGGAAGCGTTGACGGCGGTCACGACACCTGCGAGCACGCCCGACGACGGTCGCCCGAAGCTGGTGGGCGAGGGCTGATCACGGTAACGCTGCACGGCGCGGCGGTCTCGCGACCATTGCGAGCATCGCCTGGATTGCCATGATCTTCGGCCTGCTTATCTGGAAAGATTTTTCCAGTCGGAAGTCAGGCGCAATTTTTTTAAAGCAAGCGATAACAAGTTTTATCGATCACGATGAATGCAATATTCCATTTCCACTCGATAAAGCCAGAAACTAGGATTCATAAGAACAAGAAGTAACAGCGCACACCATAGCCGTGAATCAAGACGGCACCACAAAGGAGACAACGATGAAATCGCAAGGCACGGGAACAGCCATCGGTGACTGGATCGGAAGAGGGCGGCAATGGCTGCGCCGGATGCGCGAGCATCCCATTGTGAAGGAGTTGTGCAGGGACGCGGATGCGCCGCGCCACCGCACGTCGACGGCGGTGGCAATGTTTGCGTTCGCAATCGCGCCGCTATACATGGTGCCCGCTCAGGCGCAGGAATGGCCGACCAAGCCGATTCGCCTGGTGGTGCCATTCGCGGCGGGTGGTGCGACCGATCTGCTGGCACGTGCCGTGGCCGTCGAGCTCGGGAAACAGTGGAAGCAGCCCGTCGTGGTGGATAACCGGCCCGGCGCCGGCGGTGCCGTGGGCGCCGAAACCGTTGCCAAGTCCACGCCCGATGGCTACACGCTATTGCTCGCCTCGGGCAGCATGTTCACGGTCAACCCGTTCATCTACCAGAAGCTTCCCTACTCGGCCGAAAGCTTCGAGATGATCAGCAAGATCGCCAGTGGTCCGATGGTGGTGACGGTCAACGCGAAAATCCCCGCCAGGACGATGACCGAGCTCATCAGCTATGCCAAGGCCAATCCAGGCAAGTTGTCCTTCGCATCGGCGGGCAACGGCAGCCAGGTGCATATCGCCAGCGAGGCCTTTGCCGAAGCCGCCGGTATCGACGTCGTGCACGTGCCGTACAAGGGGGAAGGACCGGCCTATGCCGATCTGATGGCAGGAACGGTCGACATGACGGTGGGCAACATCAATGCCATCTCTCCGCTGCTCAAGGGCGGTCGTATCCGTGCGCTCGCCGTGACGGGCAAGGAGCGGTCGACGCTGCTGCCTGACGTGCCGACCGTCGCCGAGGCGGGCCTGCAGGGCTTCACGTTCTATGGCTGGTTCGCGCTGATGGCCCCGGCCGGTACACCAAAGGAACTGACGACGAGGATGTATGCCGACCTCGAGAAGGCGGCTGCGGAACCCGGCATGCAGCGCTACCTGGCCGCGCAGGGCATGACGAAAACCCTGACGCCAACGGGCCGTCTCCCCGAGGAGATCGCTCAGGAATCCGGACGCTGGAAGCTGCTGGTGGCGAAGCGCAAGATTTCCGCCAACTAGTCGATCCACCTCGGCGCACTCCGGCACCTCGGAGCGTAGCGCCCGGCAAGAAGCGCATGACGAGAGGGCAGCCGTCGAGAGCTGCCACCGTCTGATGAGGAGACAGTCCAATGAACCGGATGCTCGGTGGATGCTTCAAGACGATCGGCGCAGCTGTGATCGCAATCGGCGCGGTGGCCGCTACGGTTGCGCCTGCGGCGGCTCAGGGGTATCCCAATCGCCCCATCACATTCGTGGTGCCATTCGCCGCAAGCGGGGATGCGGATCAATCGGCCCGCAATCTCTCGGTGACGGCCTCTGCCATCCTCGGGCAACCGGTGGTGGTCATGAACCGGCCTGGTGCGAACGGCGCGATCGGCTCGCAGGTGGTAAAGGATGCCAACCCCGATGGATACACGCTGCTGCTGGCGCGGGTGGGCTCACAGGTCCTGCTTCCGGCCATCCAGGAATCGGGTCTGGCCTACAAGTGGAATGACTTCACCTTTATCGGCCTGCTCGAACTGAACCCCGTGGTCTGTGTCGTGCATCCGGATTCCAAGTACAGGACGCTTGCCGACCTGGCGGCGGAACTCCAGGCCCATCCGGGCAAGCTCAACTACAGTGCTTCCGGGCCGGCCACCGTGCAGAACCTCGCCCCGCAACTGCTGTTGCAGAGCCTGAATCTCAAGTCCAATGGCGCCGTGAACGTGAACTACAAGGGCGGCAATGAAGCGGCCCTTGCCGTGATCTCGAAGGAAGTGGACTTCAGTTGCAACAATCTCAGTTCGATGGCGGGTCAGGTCGCCGGTGGAAAGCTGCGTGCATTGGTGACCACGACGCCGGAAAGACTGAAGCAGTTCCCCGATGTGCCGACGGCCAGGGAGGCGGGCTTCCCGAAACTGGAGGCGGTCATTGGATGGAGCGCATTGTTCGGGCCGCCGAAGATGCCACCCGAGATTGTGAAGAAGTGGGTGGGCGTCCTGAAATCCGCCTCGACCGACGCCCGCTGGATTGCTGCGAACGCGACCTACGGTGGCATTCCGCGCGTGCTGAGCCCGGAAGAAACCGCCCGGTACGTGTCGGAGAACTTCAGCACCTATCAGTCCCTCGCCAGGAGCGCGGGGATCAAGATGGAATAGCGCGCCAGCAGCGCCATGTCGACAACGAGACCCACAAACAATGGTGACTGAACACTACGCGGTACTAGGGGCTACCGTCGCAGGGGCCTACACGATTTTCGGACTCACCGGCTTCGGCGCGGCGATGGTTGCCGTGCCGATCCTGGTGCAGTTCATCCCATTGCAGTTCGTGGTGCCGATGCTGCTGTTGCTCGATCTCGTGACGACCACCATGGTCGGCCTGCGCAACTGGAACTCTGTCTCGCGCGCGGAACTGTTGCGCCTGATACCGTTCATGATGGTCGGCGTGGCGCTGGGTACGACGGTGCTGGCCCGGATCGAGTCACGTTGGCTGCTGATCGGACTCGGGCTGTTCGTACTGGTCATGACGGGGCGGGCGCTCATTGCCTCCGCGGCGCGTGCGGAGACCGCAGCGAAAGGGTGGTCGGTGCCTGCGGGCGTGGTGGGCGGCGTCTTCAGTGCGCTGTTCGGAACGGGTGGGCCCATCTACACGATGTACCTGTCCAGACGACTGCCGCACATCGATGAGTTCCGCTCCACCATCGCGGCCGTCATCCTTGTCAGTGCGCTGATGCGACTGGCGGCGTTTGCGGGCAGCGGGCTCCTGCAGCAAGGCGACTTGTTGCGCAGCGCCGCAATTGCCGTGCCATTCAGCCTCGTTGGCCTGGCGATCGGTTCTCGCCTGCGCCGAAGGATCTCTCCCGATGCGGTGCGCCGCGCGCTTCTGATTTTTCTCGGCGCCAGTGGTATTTCGGTGCTGTGCCGGGGCCTGATGATGCATTGACGGAACGGCGATGACGATGGGATGGCACCAGGAGGCGAATTCGAGCCTTGCGGTGTTGATCGACTTGTCAGGTTACGGATAGCGAAATCATCTGTTGTACGTGATGACTTGGTTCCTCTAGCCTGAGCGCCTATTACTAAAAGGTATGGCGGAGGACTCCGGAGCCGCCGTGCGAGAGGAGAGACAATGGACAAGACTGACACGATCGTAGATGTCGACCAGCGCCGGCGCCGGGTACTGACGGGTGGCGCCGCGTTGACGTTGCAGGCCTCACTGGGTCTTCTGGCGTCGAACGCGCTGGCCGCCACGCGCACCAGGGAAATGCCCTTCGAAAATGGGCACCGTGAGCTGGTGGCATTTCCTCAAAAGCGGCCGCTGATCCTGCTGACAAATCGGCCTCCCCAACTCGAGACGCCTTTCGAAGTGTTCAACGAGAACGTGATCACGCCGAACGATGCGTTCTTCGTACGCTATCACTGGAGTGGTATCCCCACCTCGATCGACCCCGCGACGTATCGGCTCAAAGTCGATGGGCACGTCGAGAAGCCGCTGGACCTCTCGCTCCAGGCGTTGCGACAGCTTGGCGATGCCGTGGACCTTGTGGCCGTCAACCAGTGTTCCGGCAATAGCCGAGGCTTCTTCTCGCCACGCGTTAATGGCGGCCAGCTTGGCAACGGCGCAATGGGCAACGCACGCTGGACCGGGATTCCACTGCGCGTTGTGCTGGAGCGCGCCGGCATCAAGTCAGGTGCTGTCCAGGTGAGTTTTGACGGACTGGATCGATCGCCGCTCGATACCGGACCGGACTTCGTCAAGGCATTGACGATGGACCACGCGCTGGACGGCGAGGTCATGCTGGCGTGGGCCATGAACGGCAAGGATTTGCCCTTTCTGAACGGCTTCCCGTTGCGCCTCGTCGTTCCCGGGCACTATGGCACCTACTGGGTCAAGCATCTGTCCCACATCGAGGTGCTGGACCGCCCATTCGAAGGCTTCTGGATGAATACCGCGTACCGGATTCCCGACAATGAATGTGCGTGTGTGCCTCCCGGAACCGCTCCGACCAGTACCGTACCGATTGGCCGCTTCAATGTTCGCTCTTTCATTACCAGCCACATGAACGACAGCGTCATCCCCGCAGGGCGGGATGTGACAGTGAAGGGCATTGCGTTCGACGGCGGCCAGGGCATTGCGGAAGTAGCATTTTCGGAGGATGGCGGCGCAACGTGGCGGCCGGCGACCTTGGGCAAGGACCTGGGCCGGTACTCATTCCGCGAGTGGAGCGTGAAGTTCCGCCCCGGAAAAAAAGGAACCTATGACCTTCGCGTTCGTGCGAAGAACAGAGCGGGAGAGACGCAGCCGCTGACGGCGAACTGGAATCCCGCTGGCTATATGCGGAACGTGGTGGAGTCCACCAGCGTTATCGTCAGGTAACGGACGGAGCCGACCATGAACAGCCAACAGTCCAAACTGTCCGTCGTGACGCTCGCCGCGGCTTCGTTTATCGCAATGTCCGCGACAACGACGGCGATGGCGCTCGACATCAAGCTTCCGCAGGAAACCGCGAGCTACGCCGCCAGCAGTCTTCCCGGATATAACCTCGCCTTGCAGAATTGCATGACGTGCCACTCGGCGCAGTACGTTGCCACGCAACCGACGTCGTCATCTCGCGCCTATTGGGAGGCGACGGTGAAGAAGATGAAGAAGCCGTTTGGCGCACCGCTCAAGGATGAAGACATCCCTGCCATTGTCGACTACCTGGTGAAGACTTACGGTGCGGAGCGAGGAAGCGCTGCATCGCCGGCCACGCCTGCGGAAACGAAGTGAGGGGCGGCGGCACCGCCGCCACTTGCGTCCCTGCGTCCCTGACGTCCCCTATGCCGGTTCGCCCAGCAGCTCCGCTTTCCGTGCTTCCAGTTGCGCCGCCACGTCGCGAAGGTCGATCTTCGCCTTGATCACTGCGGGAAAGAGCTCGCTCTCCTCTTCCTCGACGTGGTGGCCGACATACTCGGTCAGGACCTTGTAGTTCGCGTCGAGCATGTCCGTTTCTCCCGCTTCGATCTTCGCGATCAGCGCCTTCGCCACGCCATGCTCGACCTTGGCTTCATCCAGCATGTCGTCAAGCTTCTCCGACACGTCGCGCAGGGCAGGGTAAAATATCTCTTCCTCGATCTGCGCATGGACTGACAGCTTCTGGCATGTCTCCGTGGCGATCGCACGTTTTTCTGCAGTGGCCTGCGTGGCTTCGAATTGCTTGAAGAGCTTCTTCACGGCGCGATGGTCATCCATCAGCAGACCAAGGGCTGCGCGTTGTTCAACGGGTATTTTCGACTTGTCCATGACGGTCTCCGTGGGGAAAGTTGCGCACTGCGGGTGGCGCATTGTTTTGGGGGGAATTGCCGCGCGGGGCCTCAAGCGCGCTCAACGGCGCTTGCGCTTTCTTGCCGGCTTCGTGGGTGTCAGCGCGTCGGTCCAGACCGCCATCATCTGCCTGGCGCCTTCCGTCATCGCAGTGGAAGCCGCACGCTTGCCTTCCGCCGCCATCCGGCCGCGCGCCGCGCCGGCGACGCGGTTGGCATTGCTGAGCCAGATGCTCATGAATGGGTTTTTCTTGGTCCAGGGATTTTTCATGGGGTTTTCCGTCTGAATTGGCACCTCCCGGCAGTGCAAGCGCCGTACCAGGGCAACCACTGTCCCCTCACACGGGGCATCAAGACGATGAACATCGACCCGTGAGGCGCCACCAGAGCGGAAGCGCGCGATGTCGTCTGGACGACGGTGGGGCCGGCAGAATCCTCCGTGCATCTCCGACCGCACTCGATGCCAGCTTCCACCGGTGCGTCGCTTTCTACAAACACGGCCCAAGTTACCGAGACCTCCATACCCGGCTGACCGTACGGGAGGATGAGCGAATTCGCGGATATCCACGCGATGCAACATGCCAGTGACATCGCTCCACCTGAGTGTCGGCGCCGCCCATTGATCCCGACGCAAGCGTGAAGGAATCCCCGTCACATGGCGGGGACGGTTGTCAGTGATCTTCCTCCGGCGCACCGTATGAAGGTGCCGAGGTTTCGAGCGAGTTCCATAGGTCCTGCATGGTCGGGTTGCTGTTCGCAATGGCCCGATACGAGCGGATCTCAAGCTTGGCACACCATTCATCACCGCCCGCCTGGACCAGGCGACCGGCTTCGATCTCGTCCTTGACCGCGCTGTATGGCAACCAGGCGATGCCATAGCCTTCCACCGCCATCTTCATGATGAGCATTGCCATGTCGGCCTCGTAGCAGCCTCGCAGGTGGTATCGCTGGGTAGCGTTGTTCAGGATGACATCGACAACCCTGCTCATGAACGTGGTCGCGGTGTAGGCCAGATAGGGCAGCGGGGCGGACGGAGCACCGGGGAGCGCAAACAATGGGGCGCCCTGGCGGTCTGGAGCGGATACGGGAACGAAGGCTTCCTGCCCGAGTGTCAGGCTGACGAACTTGTCCTTGTCGAGCACGATTGGCGCGAGCGGATGATGGTAGCCAATCATGAGATCGCACCGGCCTTCCGCTAGCGCGACGACAGCATCGTGAACGTTCGCGGCCACTACGCGCGCGTTGAAGTTGTCGGCGCGCTGCTGGAACTGCTTCAGCCACTTCGGCAGGAACGTAAACGACAGGGTGTGGCCGGCGGTGATCTGGATCGATCTTCCGGGCATCTTTGCATCCTGCCGCAGCTCCGAGCGCAACACCGCCAGGACACCTACCGTCTCCCTGCTCTGCTCGCAGAACCGCTTGCCTGCCATCGTCAGCTCGACGGGGTAGGTGCCACGATCCACGAGCTCCACACCAATCCAGTCCTCGAGTGCCTTGATCCGGCGAGACAGCGCGGATTGGGTGACAAAGCGGAGTTCGGAAGCCCGTGAAAAGCTTCGCGTCTGCTCGATCGCCAGAAGATCCTCGATCCATTTCAACTGCATGTTGTGATCCTCTTCGCTCGTTTCGTGCCTCAGGGAGCACACATACAGCCGGGAAGTCTCCGGCTGTCGGTAGAAAAATACCCGATCGAAGCGCAGAAGTGTACGCTGTATGGCGCACATTTCGCAAACTATTCGAACATGGAATAGTTTGCGCCGAGTTACTCATCAACTCCTTTCGCTCGCGCTCCTAGAATCCCGTTGCCGAAGGGACCCCACTGATGAGGAACGCGATGGAGAAGCAAACGATAACGAAAGCAACGCGGCGCGAGCATGACCTGCTTGGCTACCGCGATGTGCCAGAGGCGGCGTACTACGGCATCCACACGCTGCGTGCGCTGGAGAATTTCCCGATCTCCGGAGACCCGATCTCCAAGTACCCGGAGCTTGTGACTGCATTGGTGGACATCAAGCAAGCCGCGGCCCTGACCAACTGCGAGCTCGGATTGCTCGACCAGATGCGCTGCGATGCCATCGTCGAAGCCTGTCATGCGATCCGCAACGGCGCGCTCGCGGAGCATTTCGCGGTAGACCTGATTCAAGGCGGCGCCGGCACCTCGACGAACATGAATGCCAACGAGGTCGTATGCAACAAGGCGCTGGAAATCCTCGGGCGGCCGCGTGGTGACTATGCGTTCCTGCATCCGAACGAGCATGTGAACATGAGCCAGTCGACCAATGACGTCTATCCGACGGCATTGCGAATTGCCACCTATCGCAGCGCCATGCGGTTGCTCGATCGGATGGCCAGTCTGGAGTCGTCGTTCGAGAAGAAGTCCGCGGAATTCCGCGAGCTTCTGAAAGTGGGACGCACCCAGTTGCAGGATGCGGTGCCCATGACACTTGGGCAGGAGTTTGCGACCTACGCCGTCATGCTCAATGAAGATCGCCAGCGTCTTGGCGAGACGCTGCCGCTGATCAGTGAAATCAACCTCGGCGCCACGGCAATTGGCACAGGCATCAACGCCCACCCTGACTATGCAGTCCTGGTGCGCCAGCACCTCTGCGATGTCAGCGGCCTGCCTCTGCATACCGCGCCGTATCTCGTCGAGGCCACCCAGGATTGTGGCGCGTTCGTTCAGTTCTCCGGTGTGCTCAAGCGCATCGGTGTGAAGCTGTCCAAAGTGTGCAATGACCTTCGGCTGCTTTCCAGCGGACCACGGTCCGGCTTCGGCGAGATCAACCTTCCGGCGGTTCAGGCCGGGTCGAGCATCATGCCGGGCAAAGTCAATCCGGTGATTCCGGAAGTCATGAATCAGGTTGCCTTCGAGGTCATCGGCAATGACGTGACGATCACCATGGCGGCCGAAGCCGGGCAATTGCAGCTCAATGCGTTCGAGCCCGTCATCGCCTATTCCCTGTTCCGCAGCATCGAGCATTTGACGCAAGCCTGTATCACGCTGGACGAGCGCTGCGTTCGAGGTATCACGGCCAATGCGGACCACATGCGCGACATGCTCGACCGATCGATTGTCCTCGTGACTGCGCTGAATCCCTATATCGGATACGCCAACTCGACCGAAGTTGCGAGGGAAGCCCTGGAGACCGGGCGCAAGGTCGCGGACATAGTACTGGAACGCGGGCTGCTTTCAGCGGACATGCTGCGCGAAATCTTGCGCCCGGAAGTATTGACTGCCCCACGTGCGCCGGTGGCATTGCGTTGACGAATGCGTGAGGGGAGCGCCCCACATTGACCAACAACTACAGACGCTGGAGGAGACGATGAATACCAAGAGATTGACGACGCAGATTGTGGTCGCCATGTTAGGGGGCATTGCTGTCGGCTGGTTGTGCCATCACCTGGCAAAGGATGCCCAGGCCGCAAAGGACATGGCGGGCTACTTTGGCATCGTGACGGATATCTTTCTGCGGATGATCAAGATGATCATTGCGCCGTTGGTATTCGCGACGCTGGTCGGAGGCCTGGCCAGCATGTCTGGCGGCGGCGCGGTGGGGCGAATCGGACTGCGGGCAATGATCTGGTTCGTGTCGGCCTCCGCCATCTCGCTCGCATTGGGGATGCTGCTGGTCAACCTGTTCCAGCCGGGAATGCATATGAATCTTGCGATCCCGGAGGTGGCGTCGGCGACAGGACTGAAGACTGGAGATTTCAGCCTCAAGTCATTCTTTACCCATGTCTTTCCAAAGAGCATCTTTGAAGCCATGGCCAACAACTCCATTCTGCAGATCCTCGTCTTCTCGCTGTTCTTTGGATCGGCCCTGTCGTTCGTGAAGGGCGAAGGTAAATCCACGATTGTCGATGGCATCGAAGAACTGACGAAGGTCATGTTCCGCATCACTGACTATGTGATGTGCTTCGCACCGGTCGGTGTGTTCGCCGCGATGGCTGCCTCCATCACGGTCGAAGGGATCGGCGTGCTTGTGAGCTACGGCAAGCTGATCGGCCAGTTCTATCTGGGTCTCGCCATTCTCTGGGCCATCCTGCTGGGCATTGGCTATCTGTTCCTGGGCCGTCGTACCGTGCAGCTTGCGAAGCTGATCCGTGAGCCCGTACTTCTGGCGTTTTCCACCGCGAGCAGCGAATCGGCGTATCCGAAGACGATTTCCGCGCTTGAGCGGTTCGGCGTGCCCAAGCGGGTGTCGAGCTTCGTACTGCCACTGGGGTACTCCTTCAACCTCGACGGCTCGATGATGTACCAGGCCTTCGCCGTCATGTTCATCGCCCAGGCCTACAACATCGAACTGAGCTTCACGCAGCAACTCACCATCCTGCTGGTGCTGATGGTGACCAGCAAGGGCATGGCTGGCGTCGCGCGAGCCTCACTGGTCGTCGTGGCCGCCACGCTACCGATGTTCAATCTGCCGGAAGCGGGCCTGCTGCTGATCATCGGGATCGACCAGTTCTTCGATATGGGCCGCACGGCGACGAACGTGGTGGGAAACAGCGTTGCCACGGCCGTGGTGGCCAGGCTGGAGAAGGACGTTGTCCCCGTACCTGTCCCCGACTCCGTTGAGCCGGAGCCGGCCTATGAATCTTCGGTGACGACCCAGTCGACGGCTGGCTAGCGAGCCTTGCGGGGGCGATTGCCTCCTACTCACGATCTATCATGCGAGAACTGACCTTCGGCATCATTGGCGGCCTCGGCGCGTTGGCCGGTGCGGACGTCTTCCTCAAACTGGTCAAGAGCCGCGCGGTCATGGCCGACCAGGGACGCTACCATTTTCTTTTCGAGCAGCATCCGTTTCGAGACGCTTCCGTCCCGCTGACCGGCAGCGCTAACATGACGTCTCGCAAGCTGTACATCTTCAAGACGTGCCAGGCATTCGAGGGCCGCAAGGTCGATGCGGTGCTGATGCCGTGCTTCGCTTCGCATACGTTCCGGGATGAACTTCAGGCGGAGCTGTCAGTACCCATCGTTGACATGATGGAGGCCTTGCGGCGTACGGTGCGCGAGATGCTGCCAGACGGCGGATGCATCGGTGTGCTGACATCGGACTTCGTGCGCAACGCGCGCCTGTTCGAGTCATGCTTCGGCGACGCGTACACGGTGTTGTATCCGGCAGCGGATAGCCAGGCGGTGTTGATGGATACCGTCTATGGTCCGGACGGCATCAAGGCGGGCAACACGGAAGGTCTGTGTCTGGAACGGCTGCATCAGGTCTGCCTGGATCTCGCCGCTGCCGGCGCCGAGATCATCTTGCCCGGCTTCACCGAGCTTTCGCTGGTGGCAGCCGTCTTGCAGCGAAGGGGCGTGCCGATTCTCGATGTCAACCAGATCTATGCGGACTATGCCGCGACGCTCGCGGACGGCCGGATGGCAGCCTCATTCAAGCTTGGCATTGTTGGTGGCGTGGGTCCGGCGGCGACGGTCGACTTCATGGGCAAGGTGGTCAGGAATACCCCGGCGCTGAAGGACCAGGAGCATATCAAGATGGTCGTCGAGCAGAATCCGCAAATCCCGGATCGCACTGAAAACCTGCTCCATGACGGTGCGGACCCGACGGTAGCGCTGTACGCGACATGCAGGCGTCTCGAACTGGATGGCGCCGATGCCATTGCGATACCGTGCAACACGGCGCACGCCTACGTCGAGCGCATACAGCCGCATCTCGGCGTGCCGATCGTCAACATGCTGACCGAAACAGTGCGCCATATCGTCGAGCGCTACGGCGCGGGTACGAAGGTTGGCCTGCTGGCGACATCCGGCACCGTTGAAAGTCTCGTCTACCACGAGGTCGCATCGGACCAGCTCGAGCTTCTCGTGCCGGATGCCACGCACCAGCAAATGGTCATGAATGCCATCTACGGGCCTCATGGCGTCAAGGCGGGCTATACGAAGGGCCAGTGCGAGGAACTGCTGAGGGCCGCGATCAGGTACCTGTTCCTGCAGGGCGCGACCGTGCAAATCCTCGGGTGCACCGAGCTGCCGCTGATTTTCGAGCAGAACGAATATTTCGAGGTCGATGCGCGCTGCCATGTGAGCCTGGTCGATCCCACGGACGTGCTGGCCAGGCGATGCGTCCAGCTGGCCCAGGCCTGACTTCGGGCAACCCAACTCTGGGGCTGGGCAGCAGCGCGACGATTTCGTAGAGATCGTCGGCTCGACCTTCGCCTCGGCGTAGCAGCGGGCCTCAGCGGCAAGTGACCTTCGACATTCCCGCATCCGTGCTCAAGGCGGAGGAAGGATGTCGCGGCAAGCGTTGTCTCAGGGCCTGTTGGCAAACAAAGCGCGGCGCACCTGCCGCCATAACAGAACGTCAATCACCCACCGGAGGAACATCATGAATCGCGTATTTCGTCCTACCCACCTGGCGGCCTTGCTTCTGTCCGCAAGCCTGTTGCCCGGACTCGCACATGCCCAGCTGGCGCCAGCATTGGCATCATCGAAGCTGCCCGCCGAATCGATGGCCGAAGCCCGCAAGGCCAATATCGTGATCATCGGCACGGGCGGAACCATTGCAGGTGCCGGTGAAGCCGCCACCAACACCGCAGCGTATCAATCCGCAGTGGTGCCGGTAGACAAGATCATCGCGTCAGTCCCGGAAATCTCGAAAGTGGCCAACGTCAAAGGGGAACAGATCTTTCAGATCGGGTCGGAAAGCTTCAACAA
>FTCV01000803.1_pt1 | contig 12595 bp, 10 predicted proteins | sample 1639691 | NCBI WGS metagenome assembly FTCV01 (sample SAMEA3914864, study PRJEB12502) | metagenome | biome: forest; material: soil | place: USA | collected 2012-03-12 | depth 0.3 m
ATGTCGAAGCGCGACACCATTACGTCGATGCGATGGCGCTTGATCTGGTTCGCAAGCCTTGGACCTTCGATGTCCTGCCGATGGAAAATCTCTTCGGCGATATTCTTTCCGATCTCGGCGCCGGCTTGATCGGCGGCATGGGCTTTGCGCCTTCCGCCGATATCGGCGATGGCCATGGCCTGTTTCAGCCAAGTCATGGTTCGGCGCCAGATATCGCGGGTCAAGGCATCGCTAACCCGACCGGCATGATCCTCTCGCTCGCCATGGCGCTCGATTGGCTCGGCGAACGCCATCATAGCGAAGCCTGCGTGGAGGCTGCCCATGAGATCGAGGCGGCGGTGGATAAAGCGTTTGGCGGCGGCCACGTCCGCTCTTTCGATATCGGCGGCGAGACTGGCACGCGTGATATCGCGAAGGCAGTGATCGCCAACCTCGGCCAATAGCGCCATCTCGAACCGCGGCCGGTCGGAAAAGCCGATTTCAAGTCAATCGAAAGCTCAAAATTGAGCTCGCACTAAGACGAGCCGAACATCAGGGAGAAAGACAAGTGATAGCTGCCCGCTGGCTGGCATTCGCCGCCACTCTGCTAATAGGAACCGCGCAGGCCCACGCTGAGGCCAACGCCTTGCGCGTCGCCAAGCAATATGGGCTCGGCTACATCCAGCTGATGATCATGGAGGATCAAAAGCTCATCGAGAAATATGCAAAACAAGCCGGGCTTGGCGACATCAAGGTCGAATGGTCGACCTTCCGATCAAGTGACGTCATGAACGATGCGTTGATTTCCGGAAGCCTCGACTTTGCGAGCCTCGGCCCGACAGGACTGATCACCATCTGGTCGAAGACGCAGAACAACATCGACATCCGCGCGGCGAGCGGCCTCAACGCCATGCCGTGGATGCTCAATGTTCGCGGCGACACGATCAAGTCGATCAAGGATTTCAAGGACACCGACAAGATCGCGGTGCCCGCCATCAAGGTCTCAGGCCAAGCGACGGCGCTCGAAATGGCGGCGGCGCAAGCGTGGGGCGATGAGAATTTCGAGAAGCTCGACAAACTGACCGTGTCACTGTCGCATCCCGATGCGACGGGGATGATGCTTGGTGGGAAGACCGAGATCGTGGCGAATTTTTCCTCGCCGCCCTACCAACAGATCCAGCTAAAAGACCCGAATATTCATACGATCCTGACGTCGGAAGACATCCTTGGCGGTCCAATTTCTTTCAACGTTATGGCGACCAGCGGGAGATTTCGAAAGGAGAACCCGAAGCTTTACAAGGCGTTCCTCGATGCGCTCGAAGATGCAACCACTCTCGCGAACAGCGACAAGGACAAGGCGCTCGATATCTATCAACGGCTGAGTGGCGACAAGACACCGAAGGGCGAGCTCCTCACAATCTTGAATGACGAGACGTCACATTTGACAACCGCCGCTCTCAACATTGGCGCCTTCTCCACCTTCCTCGGCAAGGTCGGCCGATTGAAAAATCCGCCAGCGGACTGGAAGAAGGAAATGCTGTTTCCAGAGGCTCAGGCCGCAGCACGATAGCGCAGAGCCAGCAACCATCTGGGGGTAGCTCGCTGAACTAGGCTCCTACCAGATCAACTCAACGCGGTCGGCGACAATGCCGATCGATGTGATGTTCGTCCGGGAGCGCCAGATTGGCATTCGCGGGTATAAAGCCCAGCCGCTCCCAAACGTCTCGCACCGCAACCCGCAGCCTCTCTGTTTCGGCATTAAGGCCTTCACAGATGCGGCGCTGCTGTTGCGTTGTGAGGGATGGATGGCGGCAAAATGCACATGACAGTTGGTGATGGGCAATCTCGGAAGCCACAAGAGCGTCGAGATAGGCTCGACGAGCCAAATCCGCAGACGCCTTTAGTCCGGCCGGACCATTATCGACGTGGTCCATCGCGCATTTCTCCCCCGGAAGCCACGTTTGCGGTGCGCCCCCGCAAACAATAGCTCGCTGACCCTTGGTGATCGGGGAGTTCGAAACCGTGCTAGACGGCCCTATGGCCTTTAGTTCGGGTGAACCTGTTGCATACGCCACAGGCTCCCCGACCATAAGGTCAAGGAGTGTGGCGCCGAGCCGGCCGGCACCAAACCGCTAGCAGGGGTTTCGAAGCCCCAAGGTACTGCGTACTACCTCGATGGCGAATATACCGCACGAATGAGATAGTTTCCAGATTAGAAAATGTGCGCAGGCGATCGGCCCGTGATGGAGCACCATCGCAATTTTATGGTTCCGATTGGCAGTAACCTGCGATTTCGATCGGACCGATTTTGCTTGTTCTATCTATCAGAGTTTTTTTAGAACTTCATTTTCAACGAGATATTCTCGTCCAAATTAGTCGAGCGGGGGGCATCCAGACCTGCATAAATACAACCTCGATGCTGGACTGCTCTTTCAGGAACATCGGAGCCGATAAGCCTGTCATTGGGAGCCCGGTTTCAAAGCCGATTTGCTGGACTATAACGAAGGCCGTCATCCGAAAAATTGAATTGTTGGCAACTCAAGGACAGGTTTCTGACCGAGGGCGATCTTGTTCATGGTAAACTCCTTGAGTATCGGATGCTGATCCATCGGCCCGCGTGAGCGATGTCGCGCGAGCCGGGAATGTGAGAGAAGCGTCGCCGGTTGGCGGCTGAACGGGTCGAAGGTTAGTCGATCACTTCGACGATCTTGCGCGTCTTCGGTTCGACGAGCACAGCGCGGTCATTGACCACGGTGTAACGATATCCGCTCAGAGCTGGGCGGCCCTGGATCTCGTAATAGGTGACGGTTCCAGGCAAAGTCTCGCCGACCCGCAATTCGTTTTCATAGCGCACCGATGGCTCACGGTGTTCGGTCACGTAGCGCTTGGCGTAAACGCGATCATCGTTCGACAGGCTGCCGACAACCGCGCCGCCAACAAGGCCTGCTGCGCCACCAACGGCCGCACCAACCGGACCGCCAACCACCGCTCCGCCGACCGCACCGGCCGCTGCGCCTGACAGAGCGCCACCATTGGTGCCACTGTTCTGAGCGAATGCCGCTGCGGGCGCTAAGATGGTGAGAGCGAGTACGCTCGCCTTCAAGAGATTGTTCTGCATGCCATTCCTCCGTAGTTAATGACGGCAGGAGCTACGAGAGACTAATTCGAGCTTTCATAGCCAATGCCGCGGAAAGAACGGGCCTCAAACGAGCATTGTTCCGATAATAAATTTTCGGGAATCAGAAATGCCTAAGGATCATGTTGAGAGCGTACAACGTTATATATGTTTAGATATAGCGATTTTACTTGAAAAAATCGATACCGTTTGCGTCATATCTGGCCATTACCCTCTCAATGTCGCCCGACGTCAAGTAAGTCGTCGAAAGGCCTTGCGGCTAGGCTGAAATTTAAGACACCTTCACCCACCTACCCCGACAGTGAATTGCACGCTGAACCGCCGCAGTCGGGTTGCCGTGGAGAAAAGGGCGTGATCCTTGAGACCCCATGAGATCATTCCTGACTAACGATCGCGGTGCGATCCGCTGCAAACCGTTGACGTAAGACGGTCCGAAAATACGCATGCTGCGAGGCTGCAATTTTATAGGTTCGCCAGCTGCCCTGCCTGACTCTGATAGGGTTTCCGCAATACGGACAAGGAAGGCTTCGGGCAACGTCAGTGTCTTTCGCCATTGCTATTCGGGACGGCGCTTCGCAGCCGGCGCAGAGGACAAAAAGCGATGATGGCATAGGGCTTAAACCTGCCTAAACAGTCGCTAACTGCTACCGATGAGTATGCCGGCTGCCAGAACTAGAGCCCCACCAAGCATGACTTTTGCGGCAGCCGAGACGGGCGGTGTCTCCATATATCGCCATTGGATCCAGGCGATAACGAGAAGCTCCAGTACGACCACGGCACAGGCCACAACCGTCGCTGCGTAGAAATCCTGGATCAAATAAGGGAGCGTATGACCAATGCCCCCCGCGATGGTCATGAGGCCACAAATGAAGCCGCGCAGCAGCGGAGTTCCTCTTCCGGAAAGCTTTCCGTCGTCAGCCAGAGCCTCGGCAAATCCCATGGAAATTCCTGCGCCCAATGACGCTGCGAACCCAACCTTCAACGCGTTCTCGGAGTCATGGGTGGCGAATGCTGCGGCAAACACGGGCGCGAGCGTCGAGACCGATCCGTCCATCAACCCGACAAGACCAGGCTGAATTACCTGCAGGATGAAATTGCGGCTGGCGCTTTCATCCTCACTGTCCCTTTTCTTTGCCGGCAGTCGCTCGGCCTCGATCTCGCTTGCCCGCTGCTCGTGGGTCGCCTCAGCGTCGGCAAGGTCGCCTAACAGCTTCCGAATGCCGGCATCGCTCGTTCTGGCAGCGGCGGCCCGATAAAATCGCTCCGCATCTCTTTCCATTTGCGCCGCATGGCGGCGAACCGCATCCACCCCCAATTGCCGGACCTGCCACACGCGCTTGCGGGCAACATTGCCGCGAATGTCGTGCCGGCGGATCAGTGGAATGTGCTCGCCGAACCGCTCGACAAATTGATCGATCAGCTGGCGACGATGTTCGCTTTCTTCGGCCGCCATGTCTGAAAACATGCGGGCTGTGTCGGGGTATTCATCGCGCAACGCATGCGCGAAATCCGCAAAGATGCGGCCGTCTTCTTCTTCATTGCTGATTGCGAGTGCGAGCAGCTCTGGCTCGGTCAAGTCGTCGAAGGATTTCATCGTAGCGCTTTATATTTTAGAGATATTCTAAACTAGGAGTCGGATTTCGCTTTGGCAAGGGTGTTGTAGCCACGGCAGCAAGCGCGAAATTCAACTTTGCGGCGCTCGAATCCACGCCCGAGTCAATCAGCCACTTACCGGGCCAGTTGAATCAATTGAACAAAACGTGACGGCGGCTCGCAGGAACAACCGATCTCAACCAGCAGTATCTTCAGCATGAACCGAAGGTGCGCCGCGCAAAGGCAAACCTCACAAAGGCGCCCTGCGCATAGCGAGACCAAATGTCCCAACCGGTAAAACTCGTTGCGATCGCCACCGCTTTGCCGCCGCACGTCATCGAACAACGCGCCGTCGCGGCCGCCGCCCATGAAGGGTTTTCAGAGCGGTTTGGGGATTTCGATCGGCTTGCGCGCGTCTTTGCCAGCTCCGGCATCCGTCAACGTTATGCGGTCAAACCGATCGATTGGTATTTGCAGCCTCTTGGCTGGCCCGAGCGGAGCGCGGCATATCTTGAAGGAGCCGCCGACCTGTTTGTCGATGCGGCTCGCAAGGCGCTCGATAGTGCTGCGATCACTGCTGCCGAAGTTGACACCGTGGTGACCGTGTCCTCAACCGGCATCGCAACGCCAAGTCTTGAGGCGCATGTTGCTCAAAGGATCGGATTCCGCGCCGATATCGAGCGCGTCCCGGTCTTTGGACTTGGCTGCGCTGGTGGTGTCTCAGGCTTTTCCATTGCTTCACGGCTGGCGGCCTCGCGTCCAGGCTCCGTTGTCCTTTTGGTTGCTGTCGAAATCTGCACGTTGGCATTCCGGCTCGATGTTCTGACCAAGGCGAATATTGTCGCGACGGCGCTGTTTGGAGATGGGGCGGCCGCTTGCGTTCTGCAGTCGGGCGAAGGCGGATTGGCCTCTGTCGAAATGAGCGGTCAGCATATGTGGCCAGATTCCCTCGGGATAATGGGTTGGAATATTGACCCAGAAGGCTTTGGCGTGATCTTCGATCGCGCCATCCCCCCCTTCGCGGAAGAGAATATCGCGCCAGCGCTGACAAGTATTTTGAACCGCGAAGGACTGGGACTTGACGACATAGATCGGTTCACCTGCCATCCCGGCGGCACCAAGGTTATCACAGCGCTAGAGCGGGCTCTCGCACTGGGGCAAGGCACTCTCGACCATGAGCGCGACGTGCTGGCCGACTGCGGAAACATGTCCGCACCAACGGCCCTCTTCGTGTTGGAGCGCAGCGTCAAGGCTGGCCTGCCGCGTCGCAGCCTACTCACTGCAATGGGACCGGGCTTCACCGCAAGCTGCGTCTCGCTGAAGAAGGCGGCATGACCGCCGCGCCCCTTTTGCTGGCCCTGGTAAGCGCCGAGCGCATCGGCGAACTCTGGTTGGCGCGGCGCAACACCGCTGCGCTGATGGCGCAAGGTGCGGTCGAGATGGCCCCGCAGCATTATCCGCTGATCGTGGTGCTGCATGCTCTTTGGCTCGCAGGACTTTGGCTCCTTGGCTGGTCACACCCAGTTGTCGTGGGCTGGCTTTTCGGATTTCTCATGCTGCAAGGGCTACGCGGCTGGGTTCTGCTGACGCTCGGCCGACGATGGACGACCCGCATCATCGTGCTTCCGGGTGAAGCGCTCGTTGCAAGCGGGCCTTATCGTTTCATTTCGCATCCCAATTACGTGGTCGTGGTCGGCGAAATCGCTGTGCTGCCGCTATGTCTTGGTCTCCCCTGGTTTGCCGTAGTCTTCTCGCTGGCGAATGCGGTCGTGCTGATGATCCGGATCCGCGCGGAAAACAGCGCTCTTTCGGATATGGCTCATGTCGCGAGACACTGACCAGGGCAGGCCCCGAGAGGCTGACGCCGCAACCTGGGTTGGGTTTGCAGCTATGTGCGTCGGCATGTTCATGGCGATCCTCGACGTCCAGATTGTCGCGACCTCACTGCCGACGATCCAGAGCGCTCTCGATATTCCACCCGACCAGATGAGCTGGGTGCAGACGGCCTACCTGATCGCCGAAATCATCGCGATTCCACTCACTGGCTTTCTTACCCGCCTCCTGTCCATGCGTTGGCTTTTCGTGGTCGCAGTTGGCGTATTCACCCTGGCGTCGACAGGCTGCGCTTCCAGCGGCAGCTTTGCCGTTCTGATCGGCTGGCGCGTGCTGCAGGGGTTTTCCGGCGGCACTCTCATACCCGCCGTTTTCTCCGCTGTTTTCATAATGTTCCCCGTCGCCCGACAGGGCATAGCCACGACGCTTGCAGGTGTTTTAGCGGTCCTTGCTCCGACCATCGGACCGATCGTCGGCGGCTGGATCACCGAGACCTATTCCTGGCATTGGCTCTTCCTGATCAACGTGTTCCCGGGCGTGGTCGCAGCCATTGTTGCATCCTTGCTACTTCCCCGGTTGCACCTACGCCTGAGCGAGTTTCGAAAGCTCGACATCCTCTCGTTGACCTTGATGGCGATCGCCCTCGCGACGCTCGAAATCGGACTCAAGGAAGCACCGCAGCGCGGCTGGATGTCCGGCTTCATCATAGCGTTGTTGACTGTCGCGGTCGTCAGCGCGGTGGGCTTCATCGTCAAAACGTTGCGCGCCTCGAACAAGGTCGTTGACCTTGCCAACTTTCACGACCGAAGCTTTACAGTTGGCTGCATCCTCAGCTTCGTGCTGGGCATTGGCCTGTTCGGTTCTGTTTACCTGATGCCGGTCTTTCTCGCTTTCGTGCGTGACCACAACGCGTTGGAAATCGGCAAGATCATGCTGGTGACCGGGATTGCACAACTTCTTGTTGCACCGATTGCCGTGGCTTTGGAACAGCGGGTGGACGCTCGAATCCTGACAGCTTTTGGCTTTGCCGTCTTTGCGGCTGGGCTTGGGTGGAGTTTCTTCCAAACGCCAGAGACTGATTATGCGGGAATGTTCTGGCCGCAGGCTGTGCGCGGCCTTGCGATCATGTTCTGTTTGTTACCGCCGACCCGACTCGCGCTTGGTCAATTACCCGAGAGCCGTGTGCCGGACGCAAGCGGTCTATTCAATCTAATGCGGAATCTCGGCGGCGCCATCGGGATCGCGCTCATCGACACCGTTATCTACAGCCGCGCTCCGGTGTTGGGAAACGCATTGGCTAATAAGCTGCAATCTGGAGATATTGATGCGGCCAAATTCGTTGGCGTACCGATGGATCAATTTGCCGCCCGGCCTCCCGGCCCCCTCGACGCTGCGACCCAGGCACTGCTTCAACCGCTTCTCGAGAAGGCAGCACTCGTCCAGGCGATCAATGAGGCTTGGCTGTTGATCGCCGCGCTGACAATGATTGCTCTGCTATGTGTGCCGCTCGCAAAGCGACCTGCAAGTCTCGCGTGAAGAATTTGAACATTTGGGCAGTGGGACGTCACTTTGCGGGCACTTTCCCGAGCGTGGAGACGTAGACGGCAGCTACGAGTCAATCATTCGCGGAAGTCCGCTTCCCGACCGACAGTCAAAGTCCGGGAATCGCGCAACCGTAATGTGGCCAGTTGCGACAAAACCGCTGGCGGACACAGCATGCCAATCGGCGGCCGCGCTGCCGACTGACGGCACAAATTCAGTGCCTATTTGACGCCTTTCAATACCAAGTTCAGATACATTCGTCCGTCGGGTCTTGGCTCATATGTCAGGCGGTCAGAAACGCCGTAGAGCGTCGGTTCCGTGAACATCCAGATCACCGGCGCTTGTTCGGCTACGTAAGCTTCGGCTTGCTTGCACATCGCCGGCCATTTTGTCTGGTCGAATTCCTGGCTGAACGCCTTGAACATCGCCTCGAACTTGTCGTCGACCCAGCTCATGCGGTTCGAGCCCGAATCCTTCTGCACCAGCAGAAGATCGCCCTGGCATGTATAGTCCGGGCCGGACGAGCTGTTCATCAGGTCGCGGAAGCCCGCGCCCTGCTTCGCCCGGAGCTGGGCGCTGACCGCCTGATCGATCACGCGGAAATCCTTGATCTCGATGCCGACTTCTTTCCAGTAATCGACCATGACCTGCGCGATCTCCTTGTCCATCAGGTAGGAGTTGTTGGTCGTATCGAAATCGAGCGCGAGCCTGACGCCGTCCTTGACGCGGATGCCGTCCTTGCCCGGAATCCAGCCGGCTTCATCGAGCAGCTTCTTCGCCTTTGCCGGATCGTAAGCATATGCCTTGAGCGAAGGGTCGTTGTTGGGCGAATTGATCAGATCGATGTTGCATTTTGCCATGCCGCCCATCAGGGACGCGGCGACCTCCTCGCAATTCACCGCGTAGTTCATTGCTTGTCGCACACGGACATCGGCGAGAGCCGGATGACGCCCCTGCTTGATATTGATGAAGATACGCCGGTAGCTCGGCGCGACCATCACCCGCACGCCGGGCGTGCTTTCGAGGCTCTTCTTCAGGTCTGCCGGCACGCCAACCATCAGATCCGCAGAACCGGCCTTGAGTTCGCTGATGCGCGAGGCGACTTCCGGAACCGCCTTGATGAGAACATCCTCGACCGGCGGCTTGCCGAGCCGATATTTGTCGAACGCCTTGAGCACCATGCCCTGGCCGGCCTTGTAGGACACGAACCGATAGCCGCCGGCGCCGACAGGCGCGAAGGCGACCTTCTCGGGCGGGTTCTCGCTGTAATATTTCGGCGGCAGGATGGAGAGTTCGGGATTGACCATATGCGAAGTGATGATCGGGTCGGGGACGCTCATCACGAAGCGCACGGTCAGGTCGTCGATCTTTTCGACCCGATCATAGCGCAGTGCGCCCAGCGCGAAATTCAGGTCGCCCTTGCCGGCGGCAAAAAGCTTCTTCGCCCGATCCATCGTGAAGACAACGGCGTCAGCGTTCACCGGCTCGCCATTATGGAAGGTGAGACCGGGGCGGATCTTCACCTCCCAGTTGAGCGGGTCGATGTTCTTGATGGATTCAGCGACGGCGGGAACGATCTCGCCTTTGTTGTCGAGCCTGAACAGCGTCTCATGGACCGACAGGATGATGTTGTAGTCGGCCGAGCTGTACATCGGGTCAAGGTTGAGCGGCTCGCTGTTGAACAGCACGACGACCGGCTTGTCGGCAGCCAGCGCCGGAACGGCCACCATGGGCGTGATGGCGAGCAACGCGATGGGTAGAACGCGCAAGAACTTCATCGTCATCGAGCCCCCGAATGGCGTGTTAAAGGATGTTCTTGAGGCGGGGATCAAGGTAATCCCGCAGCCAATCGCCAAGAATATTAATGGACAGTACGGCCAGTGAAATTGCAAGGCCGGCAGGAATAGTCATCCAATCCGCTACGCCGACGTATTGACGCCCGTCGGCCAGCATCGTGCCCCAGCTCGGCGTCGACGGCGGCACGCCGACACCGAGAAAGCTCAGGGAGGCCTCGGCCACGATATTGCTCGCGATCGTGAAGCTCGCGACGACGATCACCGGACTCCAGACATTCGGCAGGATCTGCTGGAAGAGGATGCGCCAACGCGTTTCGCCCGTTGCGCGAGCGGCCAGCACGAACTCCTCCTGCTTGAGGGACAGGACCTGTCCGCGAACGATCCGGCCGTACTGAACCCAACCCGTCGCGCCCAGGACCAGGATGAGCTTGTCGAGCCCCGTGCCGAGGACCGCCATGATGGTAAGGGCGAGCAGGATGGTCGGGAAGGAAAGCTGGATGTCGGCGATGCGCATGATCAGATCGTCGACCCAGCCGCCGAAATAGCCGGATATCAAACCCAGCAGCAGGCCGATCGTCCCGGAAATCGCGACGGCCGAAACGCCGACAAGCAATGAAACCCGCGCACCGAAGATGATGCGGCTCAGGACATCGCGTCCGAGAGCATCCGTACCGAGCCAGTATGTCAGGCCGGCGCTGTTCACGTAGCCTGGCGGTTTCAGTCTTTGAATGAGGCGAATGGCGAGAGGATCACGCGGCGCGATCCACGGTGCAGCGATTGCGGCGATCACCAGCAAGGCGAGGATGATCAGGCTGATCATGGCCGGTTTGGAACGGAATAGCCTGGGCAAAAGCGTGCTGGCTCGGCGTGGACGAATGGTGGCCGTCATGCGCCAAACCGGATACGTGGATCGATCCAGACATAGGCGATATCGATCAGCAGATTCAACCCGGCGAAAATCAGCGCCAGCATGATCACGCCAGTCTGCACCACGTAGAAATCTTTCGAGCCGATAGCGGCGACGATTTCCCGGCCGACGCCGGGCCAGCCGAAAATCGTCTCGGTGATGACCGAGCCGCCGAGCAGAAACCCAAGCTCCAGCCCAACCGCCGTGACGATCGGCAACAGCGAATTGCGCAAAACGTGAGCGTAGATCACCTGGTTCTCGGAGATGCCTTTTGCCCGTGCCGTGCGAACGAAATCTCGTTGCATGAAATCGAGCATCGACGAGCGGGTTAATCGCATGTTCCGCGCGATCGGGAATGCCGCGAGGGTTACGCCCGGCATGATCAGATGCTTCCAGGTTCCGCTGCCGGATATCGGTAGCCACTGCAGATAGACGCCGAAGAAGAGGATCAGCAGGATGCCGAGCCAGAAACTCGGGATCGATTGGCCGGCCAACGCGACAATCTGGACGATACTGTCGAGCAAGGAACCAGGCTTGGTCGCGGACAGCACGCCAAGCGGGATCGACACGATCAATGATAGCGCGAAGGCGAAAGCGGCCAGTTGGATCGTCGCGGGAAGGCGGTCCGTGATCACTTCAAAGGCCGGCTGATGTCGGATGAACGAATAGCCGAACTCTCCCTGCAGCGCTTTGCCGATGAAGCCGAGATACTGGATGTACCACGGTTGGTCGAAACCCATCTTGACCCGAAACTCATTGATCTGGGCGACGCTCATATGATCGGCGGCGTTGCCGAGAATGACTTCCGTCGGATCGCCGGTCAGAAACAGCATGGCGAAGGCAACCACGCTGACGCCGAAGACGACGACCAGGGATTGGAGTAGGCGGCGCAACAGATAACGCATGATCAGCTTAGGGCCCGGGCTCTCAAGGCGAGGAAGTGCAAGCGCTTCGGTTCAGACGAGATGGCATGCGACCCAATGTCCCCCTTCGATTTCACGAAACTCAGGCTCGACCGCGCGGCATCTATCGACGGCAACAGGACAGCGCGAGCTGAAACGGCAGCCGGCCGGCGGCTTGGCGGGGTTCGGCACATCGCCTTCCAGAAGGATACGCTGGCGCTGGCGTTCCAGGGGCGGATCGGGGATCGGGATGGCTGACAATAGCGCCTTGGTGTAGGGGTGCGACGGGCGCAAATACAGCGTTTCGCTATCCGTCAGCTCCATCAATTTGCCAAGATACATGACGGCGATCCGGTTCGACAGATAGCGCACCATGCTCAGGTCGTGCGTGATGAACAGGTAGGTGAGACCGAGTTCCTCGCGCAATTCCTCCAGCAAATTCACGATCTGCGCCTGGATGGAAACATCGAGTGCTGAAATCGCCTCATCGCAGACGATAAAGTCCGGCGAGGTGGCCAGCGCCCGCGCGATGCCGATGCGCTGCCGTTGCCCGCCGGAGAATTCGTGCGGGAAGCGGTCGCGGAAAGCCGGGTTCAGTCCGACTTTCTCCATCAACGCCAAAACCTGAATGCGCTCCTCGGCCGCGTCGCGCGTGACGCCGTGGATCCGCAGCGGCCGCGCGATGATCTCGCCGGCGCGCATCTGCGGATTGAGCGAGGCGAAAGGGTCCTGGAAAATCATCTGCATGTGGCGGCGCATCGCCCGAACCTCCGTCTCGCCCTGCTGGACGAGGTCCTTGCCCTTGAACAGCACCTCGCCGCTGGTCGGCCGGTAGAGTTGCAGGATTGCGCGCCCCGCCGTCGTCTTGCCACAGCCGCTTTCGCCCACCATGCCGAGCGTCTCGCCC
>FTCV01002531.1_pt1 | contig 12574 bp, 10 predicted proteins | sample 1639691 | NCBI WGS metagenome assembly FTCV01 (sample SAMEA3914864, study PRJEB12502) | metagenome | biome: forest; material: soil | place: USA | collected 2012-03-12 | depth 0.3 m
CTCGGCCTCAATACGCAACTTACCCCGCGCGAACGGCACGGCGTACTGTATTTCATCGAACAAGGGCTTATGCCGAAAACCGGCAAGCGCTTCGAGTGGGAAACCGCCCGCCTTGCGCATAACCCGCTTTCATCGCTGTTCCAGGATTACGACTGGGCCGACGAAGTCCTGCACGCGAGGATCGGACGCGATTGGTATGTGAATACGTTTCAGAATCCCAAGGAAGCCGTCGAATGGGGCGACCGCTGCTGGTCGAAAGTCGTCGTCGGCTGGCGCCAATGGCGCGACGAAGGCCTCACGCAGCACCGCAACTGGTGGCCCGATGTCTACCAGGAATTCTGCACACGCCAGGGCATCACGCCCGATCCGGCAGTCCTGTCCTATGATACCACTTACGAAACCCAGCGGGCGGATCTGAAGGTGTTTTCCGGATCCGCGTAGAGGCGCGGGCTCGAGAGTCGTAGGCCTCTGTATTAGCGGCACCACCTAACATGCGCTCCAAAAAGAAAAATAAGTCGCACGTTCGGTCGTTCGAGCGCGATATGCGCATTCAGCGGCTGGTCGATGCTGGCATCATCAAGAGCGCAGACGAGATTCCCGCCGACGCCATTCCGGCCGGCATCGAGTACATCCAGCGCGCACGGTCATCGTATAGCCTGTATCAGCGACCGCCGTATTACCAGGACATCCAATTTCGCTGCGAGGACTGCGGCACGGAGAGCGTCTGGACGGCTGACGATCAGCGTCATTGGTATGAACAGTTGCACGGGTCACCATACGCGACCGCCAAGCGCTGCAGCGACTGCCGCCGGAAGCGAAGAGGAGAGCGTTCACATGAGTAAGTGGCCCAGCAAGTTGGCCAACCCTTAAACCTCGGCGAAAGATGACCGACGCCGACCGTGACCGACTACTCCAAAAGCTAGAAGAGACGTTCGTCGGAATCCCCAGGCCCGAATGTACGAAGCGTGTCGCTCGGGCGCTTGATGACGAATGGGTGCCGTCTGCGGAACGGGTTGCGGAACTTCAACGGCTGGACCACGAGGAGCAATGGCAGGACCTGAAGCCGGAGGAAATCGTTGCCTTTAGCGATGTCCTTTATTGGATGTCGCCGGATGGGTTCCGCTTTTACTTTCCGGCTTTCCTCCGTTGCTCAATCGAGAACTGGCACCGTATGCACGATAGAGTTCAACTGGAAACGATGGAAGTTATCGGGCGTCAACCGTCCGTTGCAGATGGCCTCACAGCAAAGGAGGCGCTCATATCGGCAGAGATCCTCACGGAGCTTTCCGTCGATTCGCGCGGAGACCACTACTGGGCCGGCCCCTCAATACAAATCCTCGAGAATCGCGCAAAGGTCGCGGCGTGCAATGAGCAACGCTAATTCACTTCACATCAAGCAATACGCGCCAGTTCGGAAATCGTGTGCCGGGCCGCTTGCACCGCAGCGAGGAATTTGTCCCGCTTCGAGAATCCGCAGCGCATCGCGAGTTGCTTTTGAGCCAGCTCATCTGCGGGCAAACGCGAATTGCTGGAATCCTCCATGCGTCGCAACACCGACTCGACCTTGCGCAGAAAGCCGTAAGCATCGCGCAGTCGGTCGCTGGTCTCGCGATCGAGCTCATTATTCGCTGCCAGCGCCTGAAGGGCATCGAGCGTATTCGGCTGCCACGTGCCCGAATGCATCTGCCGGCACTGTGAAAAGAATTCCACCTGCATCAGGCCTCCTGTTCCTGTCTTGAAATCCGCCGCATCTGCCGCGCCTGCGCGATCGCGCACGATGCGCGCATGCATCGAGGCAATTTGTTCCACCAGATCGGGCCGCGTGCCGAAGCGTTCCCAGATCCGGCGGATGGCCGCCTCGGCCTCAGCCTTTTGCGGGCCTGAAATGACGCGCGCCTTCGTGAGCGCCTGGCCTTCCCAGACCTGAGCGCGGCCTTCGAAGTAAGTCTCGTATGCGGACAACGGAGTTGCGAGTTGCCCGGCATCACCTTCCGGACGCAACCGGGCATCGACTGCAAATACCGATCCTTCCGCCGTGTGCGCACTCATCGCGCGCATGATCGCCGCCGCTCCGGCGAGGTTCTGGCCCAGGAAGACGACGTCCAGGTCAGCGCCATAAACCAACTCGGCGCCGCCGAATTTACCCATCGCAATGATGGTCAGTTCATTTTCGAGGCCGAGCTCACGCTGCGCGAAAAGAAGACACGCCTCCGCCAGCGCGGAATACTCCGCCTGCAATTCGCGCAAGGTCACGAGCCCGAGCACGTCGCGCAGTCCGATTCGCAAAATCTGAGCCCTGCGATAGGCCCGCACCCAATCCTGCCACGGCAGCTTTTCATCGTTGCTCGCAAGGCCGGCGAGATAGCCGCGCACATCGAGGCTCTTGCCCAGCCCTTCACGCGCGACTTCTTCGATCAGTTGCGGACGCCGGAGCGCGATCTCCGTCATGAATTCGCTCGAATCAAAAAGCCGCACCAGCAGATCCAGCACACGCGGAGAGCGCACGAGCGTTTCGAAAAGCATCCCGCGAAGGCCGTACCGCTCCACGAAGCGCACGAAGCGATTCAGAGCGCCATCGGGATCCGCCACCACGCGCAGGTTCTCGAGCAGAAGAGGCTCGAGTCGTGCGTAAATCCGGCGTGTGCGGGGCGAGACCAGCACCGTCGATGGACCTTTTGCAAGCTCCTCCAGCACCTTCGCCGCGTGCGCCGGCTCCTGGAAAAATGATAAATCGCGTCCGGCCTCTTCGTCCGATTCGCGATCATCAGGACGCGCCAGCACACGATCAAAAATCGCACGGACGGCTTCCGTCTGGCGCTTAAGTTCGGCGTGAAGTACGTCCGCCCCCGGTCTGCGCGAGTCGCCTTCCTTGGGCGCGAATCCCGGCACGCCCGATTCCGCGAGCGAGGCCGCCAACCGCGCCAGATCCTCCTCGCGCTCCGGCAACGTGTGTGTCTGCGCTTCGTTTTCGATCTGCAGCCGATGCTCCACGGTGCGCAGAAAACGGTACGCTGTGATCAGCGTCTCCATGTCCTGGCGCGGAATGATATTGAGCTGCTGCAGATTGGTAAGCGTCTTGAGCGTGCCGCGTTCCTGCAGAAATGCATGGCGCGACGCATGCAGGATCTGAAGCGTCTGCGCGACGAATTCGATCTCGCGAATCCCGCCGTAGCCGAGCTTCACGTTGCGGCGCAGCTTGGCCTGGCCGACAATTTCGCGTTCGATGCGCCCCTTGATGGCGCGGATTTCCTCCACGACTTCGAGCGAAACAGCGCGCGGAAAAATGAAAGGCTGGAGCCTGTGCGCGAATTCGTAGCCGAGTTCGTCGCCACCATCGGTTCCGGCTACCACGCGCGCCTTGATCAGCGCCATGCGTTCCCACGTTTCGCCAAAGCCGGAATAGTAATTTTCCATGCTATCGAGCGAGCGGACGAGCGGTCCGGACGCGCCTTCCGGCCGGAGGCGCAGATCGATTCGAAACAGCGGCCCGACGGCATCATTCGCGCTGAAGGTCGCAATGATCTTCTCTGCGAGGCGCGCAAAGAATTCCTGGTTAGTCAGGCGCGAATTTACGTGTCCATCGTCCCCATAGAAAAAGATCACGTCGATGTCCGACGAGTAATTCAGCTCCTGCCCGCCATACTTACCCATTCCAAGAATCGCAAAGTCTGTTTGAGGCCGGCCGAGGCGTTTGCTCAGTTCCTCCATCCAGCCTTTGCAAACCACGCGAAGGCAGATCTCCGCGAGATGAGTAAGTTCGAGCGTCGTTAGTTCGACCGAAGACCAGCCCGCGACTTCCCGCAGCGCGATTCTCAGCATCTCGCGCGCCTTTACCCGGCGGAGACCGCGGAAGCTCTGATCGAAATTCTCCAGCTTGACCTCATCGTAAGCCGCCTGCATCCGACGCGGCCCGCGCGTGATGTGATGAATCTCCGGCTGAGCCAGCCAGACGAGCGCCGCCGGATCTGCGAACAGCTTCGCAGCCGAAACGGGCGAGACCGAGAGCAGATGCGCCAGCGCAACGCCGCCATCTACAAATCCGGCGACGACCTCGGGCAATGGAGGGAGGTCGGCTGGCCACGCGGCTTCGAGTTGCAAAAGCGCGCGCTCGACGCGTTCGGGCTCGATGGCAGGTTCGGCAAGTGGGGAAATCCAGGAGGGACGAATCACAGGCGTACCGTAGGCGTCACACTGCGTTCGAACAAGTAGCGCATGATGCGAAAATTCAGGCTTCTGCGACCGTCGCGCCAGCACTGAAAAGGGGTTCAAAATGCATCACCAAACGTGTCATAGACGCACTGTTGATTGAAAAAAGTGACTACCGCCGTGCGCGGCCCACGCTTTGCTATGCTAGGGGCCCATCCTGATGAAATCCCCGTATACGCCTCTCCGCTTCCGCGATGAAGATCGCGTCCTTCTTCCGGTAGACGAACTAAGCCTGCACGCACGGGTCAGCCGGGCATTCATCAGGTTGTGTATCGAGCAGGGATGCCCCACTCAGGGTGAACGGCTCAGCCAGGCCATGCTCCTCGAGTGGCTTTTTGAGAATTACGACTTCGTCCGCGCGCGGGCAGGATTGGCTCCGATGGCGCCTGTGGAAGGCGTGGACCCGGAGATGCTCGCAAAGTTGAAAATGGGCAATTCGCTCCTCACCCTCCTGGAGTTTTCCGAAACACGCTGCAGCAACGAAGACGAAAAGCGCCGCATCCGGAATGTGTACCGGATGGTGTCGTACGCTCTGGATCGCCACTAGCTCCTGAACTAAGGCGTGCAACTGTGCTGCAATGGCAATGCAGCGCCCGGTACATGGAGGCAGTGTGTTAAACATCGAGCATCGCTCGAAGGAACTGCGAGATTTGAATGGTAACGCGGCTGCGGCGAGGTATTTGCCACAGCTGGGCGGCACAAGGTTTTCCGCCCAATCCGACCATATCCTACGAGTCGGAAATGGCATCCGATTGCGGTCTGAAAGCCGAGACTATGATGCTATGAAAAAACGATTCATCGAACTTTTCGGCCTGATGTGCGTCGGTGATGGCTTGGCGACGGTGCTCGAACCGGAACGCCATTGCATGCTCTGGGATGTCGGTCCTGAACCGTGCCGCAAAATGATGGATGCTTTTGTTGAACACCCAACCATGACGCGCAGCCTCGGATTTCTCGAGATGCTGTTCGGCCTTTGGCTCGCTTCACGCCAGCAGCCTGACGCGAGCGAATTCGCAAGGTTCTCGCATTAAAGCGAACATCAGCCGTCTCCCCTACTCCCGCGATTCGGAACGTGAAGAAATCTTGACCCGACCGGCTTCAAGAACCTTCCGTTCCGCGCGGGTGAGGCTTTGCACCCCCTCGCGGGAAATCTTCTCCAGAATCGGATCGATTTCCTCACTAATGAATTGCGCGGCAGGCATTCGCGCCACACGAGCCTCGCGCTGCCGCCGCCTGTAGAGAAAGCGCTGAATGGCGAGCGGATTGCCAAAGCCCAATTCCTTCATATACGCCCAGCCCACAACGATGCCGGCCAGCATGCCGGCGGGCCCAATTGCCGGCGTCCAATTGGACGCCCACAAACCACCAGTCAGGACCATGGCGGAAATACCAATCACCCTGGCTTGTGTCCGCACCGGAAACACAAAGAAGAAGTTCACAGTAACATCCAAATCAGGCAGAATTGTAGCGTAAGCCGCCACAATAGTAGCGACGCCCGCGGAAATCCCGACCACAGTAACATCGGCCGGAGCCCATCCGACACTCATCGCGCCCCACTGGGCAATTCCACCGACGACATTTCCCAGGAGATACAGCGCGACAAAGTGCTTCCGTCCAATGATCGGCTCAACTTCGCGCCCGGCAAAATAAAGCAGAAAGACATTGGTCAGCAGATGGAAAGGCCCCGGGCCGGAATGCAGAACGGTGAAGCTCAGGAACTGCCAGAGATGTCCCTGCTTGATGCCATTCACGCTCAGTCCGAGCACGTCCTTGAGCATCCCGTTGACCTTGAAAATATCTCCGCCATCCAGCGCGGCCACGATCCATTGGGCCAGCGCCATGCCAATACTTGCCGCGATAATCACGACTGTGACAGACGGTCCACCGGCCGGCCATGGGCGGAACAACGGCTGCATCTGGCGAGAGGGACGCATACGGCTATGCCCGCATTCTAGGTGACGAATTTGCGCTTGTAAATTCAGGACCCGCCAACAAGTGACGAATCCCTCAAGAATTCTATCGGACACCGCTTCCACCGCGCGTCTGAGATGGATTCCGGAAGACGCGAATTTAATGAGACGAGGGTAAATAGGACACCCCTGCAGTGATCCGCTCGGACCTGCAAAACGCCGCAATCACGCTTAGCGCCCTATGTGTTGTGCGGCGTCATACCATAGAAGCGCCTGCCGTTACAGCGATCTGCCGTCGCACACACATCGTCCAGCCTTTCACCATCGCTATTAAAACTGAATCGCGCCGGCCCCGCTTCATGGCGGGAAATGCCGCTGCAGCGCTCACATTTAAGCCGGCGCCATTTCCTTCGGCACCACGACTCGCAGCTTCTTCGAGGAAATCCGGAAAGTGACCGGCAGCTCGGTTGCAAGCTCACCATCCACTTCGACGGGAACACTTTCCTTGCTGTGAATATGAACCTTGCGCGTCTGGAAATATTCCACGTCCGACAGCCTGGTATGCCGTCCCATGACGATATTCGCAAAATACCGCGCCAGATCGAGATGCCCCATTTTCTTGAAGACGAGAACGTCGAGCAGGCCATCGTCCACCTGGGCTTTTTTGAAAAATTCGATCGGACCGCCATAGAAGCGTCCATTGCCGATCAGCATGAATGAACCCGCGATCGTGCGGCCTTCGCCTGTCTCCGCGAAAATTTCCGGAGGCTTGCGCGCGGCGATCTGGGCGGTGGAATACAGATAGGAGAGCGGTCCAAACGTGCGCTTCGAGCTCCATGACGTCTCCTTCACGACCTGCGCATCCAGGCCCACGCCAGCCAGTTGCACGAAGTAATGGCGATTCGCGCGCACGAGGTCGATCTCGCGCGTGTGCCCTGCGGAGATCACCTTCCACGCTTCTCGCAAGCTTTTGGGAACGGCCAGTTCCGCCGCGAAGACATTCATGGTCCCCACCGGCAGAATCCCGAGCGCCGTCTTCGAACCCGCGAGCCCATTGACGATTTCATTGATCGTTCCATCGCCTCCAGCGGCCACGACGATCTTGGTCCCATGCGCCGCCGCATGAGCTGCCAGACGCCTCGCCTCGCCCGGTTCGGTCGTCGACACGACCTTGGCCCGGCCATGGACCAGGGAATCGATTTTTTCCCATGCAGCTTGCGCACGTTCACTGCGGGCTGCGGGATTCAGGATGATAAGGGTTTCACTCATGTTATTCGGCCGGGGCGATTCGCACTTTTCTTTCAATAGGCCTCGGTTAAATTGTTCGCCGTGAATCGACTTTCCAAGGCTATTGTCATCATCCTGGCAGGGCTGGTGCTGGTAGCCGTTGCGGCTTCCATCTCGGCCAATCTATACATCCAGTCCCCGCAAACACAGGCGCGAATTCAGGAGGAGCTCAGCAAAGCGCTGCACCTCCCATTGCGGATCACCAGTACGACGGTCACACCTTGGGGCGGATTACGGATGACTGGCATCACGGTTCCCAGCGAAGACGGAACGACCATCGAGGCCAATTCGTTCAGCGCCGATTACCGGCTTCTCCCGCTCCTGCACGGCGAACTCGTCGTCGGCCATATGGTTCTAGAAAGCCCGAAGATCGTATGGGCGCAGAGCCCCGACGGCAAATGGAAGCTGCCGACGCTGCCAGAACCCAAGAAGTCCGCGAAAAAGCAGGACTCCGCCTCGCATGAACCGAAGGAAAAGTCGTCCAAGGTAACGATCGGAAGCATCGCGATCACGAATGGATCGATCGAGATGGTGGACCGGGATCAGCAGCACGTCGCCACGGCCAACAACGTGGAGATCAATTACATCGTGCGGCACGACGACGAAGGGGCAGGCTCGTTTTCAGCCGACCAGATCGCCTGGCACGACGCGCTTCTGTTCGGCAAGGTGCAGAGTAATTTTGCCTACAAAGCCGGCTTGATCTCCTTTTCCGATCTCCACGGCTCCATCGCCGGCGGGACTGCGCGCGGCAGCATTTCCCTCGATACCGACAAGAAGGACACGCCCTTCAATATGTCGCTCCAGTTTGAAAAAGTGGACCTCGAGCGCTTGACGACCGAAGGCAATTGGCAGCCGGGTCAATCCTCCGGGATTTTGGCAGGAAAGTTTGAACTGCACGGGACGACGAAGGACTTCGATTCCGCCGAGGGCAAAGGAAGCCTTTCCCTCGCAAACGGCCAGTTCCGGCAATTGCTGTATCTGCAGATGATCGGGCAGGTGCTCCAGATTCCCGAGCTTTCCGACCTGCATCTCACCAGCGCGCAGGCGGATTTCCAGATCAGGGACCAGCGGACGGTCATCGATCATCTCGAGCTGGATTCGCCCGATTTGCAAATCACCGCGAAAGGTTACGCGAGATTTGACAGCAAGCTGTCCGTGGAAGCGCAGCTCGGCATCAGCCAGCATCTCGCAGAACGGCTTCCTTCCGGAGCGCGCGGAATCATCCTTAATAATTTTGCGGCAGCCGATGCTCGCGGCTGGCGCTCGATCGCCTTCGACATCACGGGCCGCACCGACAAACCAAAGACCAATCTGCTCGACAGGATCATCGGCAAGCAGATCGGCTCGCAGTTCGAAGACATTGTCGGAAGTATCTTCGGGAAGAAAAAGAAGAAGAAGGACAACGAGGCCGCAGGTCCATCCGCGTCGGCTCAACCGACGGTTCCGGCAGGTCAGAAAGAGCCCTAGTGTCTCGGGCGTCGCTCAAGGTTGCTCGCACGGACAAGATCGATTTGGATATTGCTGCTTCGCTCGCGCCTTGATTGACGCACAATCTCCTCTCGCAATATCCTCCTTATAAATCACTCAGGACACTAGCAGTTTCGTTTCGCATCCAGATCACACATGAGAGTAGTTGCCGGTTCGGCAGGAGGCATTCCCCTCACCATCCCAAAAAACGTAGAGCTGCGCCCGACCATGGACATGGTGAAAGGGGCGATCTTTTCGAGCCTTTCAGACTTCATCGTCGACGCGCGCGTGCTTGACCTGTTCTCCGGCACAGGCGCGCTCGGAATCGAAGCCCTGAGCCGCGGCGCCGTCAGTGCCGTCCTGGTCGAAAAGGAACGGAAAGCCACCGCTTCCATCGAAGCCAATCTTCAAAAGACGGGACTTAGCGCCACGGTGCAGCAGATGGATGTGTTTAGCTATCTCGATCGCCTTGCCGCGCCCGGAAGCTTCGAGGTGATCTTCGCTGATCCGCCGTATGCCAAGGAAACCGGCGACCGGGATTTTACGAAGGAGTTGCTCGCCAGTGAGAGTCTCCGCCGCGCCCTCGCGCCCGGCGGCATCTTTGTCCTTGAGCACCTTCCCGGCGCGAAGCTTCCGTTGCGCGATGGATGGAATTGCTTTCGCCAGAAGCGCTATGGCGCCACCGAGGTGGCTTTCCTGCGACTTCATGACGCGGGCAGCACCCAGGAGGAGGCGGAGAAGGCAGAAGAGCCTGCGAGCTAGACAGGCTCGACTTCTCGCGGGATGCAGGACCGGCGCTTCGGGAAGTGCGTCAACCGTACGCACCTCGGCCGTGGCATCGGCCGCCAGCGAAGCTTCGCTTTGACTCGCAGGCCGACTCCACCGCACGATTCGCGTCTCATCCGACATGCCCGCACCTTTCGATCCATCCATTCCCGCAGATGCGCGGCGTTCCCTGCTCCTTTACAACCTCCTCTTTCCGTTCGCGTTCCTTTTCCTGCTTCCAAGTTTCCTTACGCGGATGTTCCGGCGTGGGAATTATCAGGAAAACTTCGGCCAGCGGCTCGGACGTTATTCCGAGAAAGACCGGCTGCGCTTTGCAAATAACCGCCCGATCTGGATTCGCTCCATCAGCGTCGGCGAAACCCTGATCGCCCTCAAGCTCGCCCGCCAACTTCACGCCGCCCGGCCCGACGCTCACATCCTGCTGTCGGTCACCACCTCGACCGGTTACGCACTCGCGCGCGAATCGGCGTCGGACTGGCTCGAACCCATCTACAATCCAATCGACCTCCTCCCCATCGTTCGCCGCACGTTGGACGTCCTGCGTCCATCCCAGGTCGTGCTGATTGAAGGCGATATCTGGCCCAATTTCCTCGCGGAAACGCGGCGTCGCGGCATCCCGGTATGGTTAGGAAATGCGAGGCTTTCGCCGCGTTCCGAAAAGCGCTACCGCAGCTTCAAGGCCTATGCAGGCCCGATCTTCCGCCTTCTCGAAGGTATCGCTGCGCCGGAAACGGAGGACGTCACCCGCTGGGAATCGCTCGGCTTTCCCCGCGAAAAAATCCAGGTCACGGGTAACATCAAATTCGATCACACAGCGCCCGGAACTTCCCGCGCGCCGGAACTCCGCAAGCTGGCTGAATCCGTCGCCATCACAGCTTCCACGCCGATTCTCGTGGCAGGCAGCACCTTTGATGGCGAAGAGACCATCCTCGCCCAGCTGCTAGTCGAACTCCGCGCAACTTATCCCGACTTAGTCTTGATCCTCGTGCCGCGCCACGTGGAGCGAACTCCGGCCATCCTTCGTGACCTGGCGCCCTTCGGCCTCCGCATCACCCGTCGCACGACCCTGCCCCTCGAAGAACCTTCCGATTGCGACATCCTTCTGGTCGACACCACCGGCGAGCTTCGCGACTGGTACGACCTGGCCACGGTCGTTTTCATTGGCAAAAGCCTCACCGCGATTGGCGGGCAAAATCCAGCCGAAGCTGTCATGCTCGGCAAGCCGGTGCTCTTCGGCCCGCACATGGAAAACTTCCAGTCGCTTGTCACCCATTTACTCAATCGTCAGGCAGCGGTACAGGTTCCCGATGCTGCGGAATTGAACGCTCAAATCGCAAGATTACTCGCATCGCCCGAGACGTCTCATGCAATGGGCCAGCGTGGCAGCGAAGCCCTGGCATCGCATCAGGGATCGACCGCCCGAGTGGCAACACTACTCGCGGGCATTTAGGATCGAGCTAAGCATCCTTCAACGATAGCCGGCATTTCCTGCATCGATTGCATCTCGATGCAGAATCTCTGTCCAATCCTGAATTCCAATGATCGGCTTCGCAAACGCGCTAGCGCGGTCCCAGGCATCGGTGCCGATCGCCTGATACAACGTCCAACTCGGCTTCTTGCCATGCGGATCCTTGCGGTCGTCCGCAAACTTACGCAACCCGAGGCACAGTCCGCCTTCCCCACGATCGTCAGACCACAGGTGATATTGAAAGGCCGTCACATTCTTGAGCGACTCGATTTTCTTCCACGCATAGGCCAGACCCGCTGCCTGGTCGTCCAATGCCTTATCGCCATAATCACGTGAATTCAGCCCCTGCTCGGTAAGTTGAATTTCACGCGGTTCCCTGCCCAGGTATTTCACGCCAGGCTGCTCCCCCCAGGCATCAAGCACCTCGAGATTCCTGAAGGTAAGAAACGGAGTATCGAAGGCAAACCTCGCCTCATTATCCTCCCACGTCCGCGGATTGGTTATATCCTGCGGATACGGATGGAAAGCGACGCCCCAGTCGAAATCACCGTCCTGATGGCTGAAGTCCACCAACCGGTCGAGCAACTCACGCGCGGCGTACGCACGTGGATCGCCCACATGAGTCCAGCAATGATCCAGCGAGATAAATGCCTTGGCGTGAGGATCGTACTGCCGCGCGATGAGCCACGCCACGCGCATCGATTTCTGGTAGAGATCCATGTAAGTCACCAGCTTCCGAGGGCCTGCGCTGGCCCAGTAAAAGCCGCTGTTGATCTCATTGTGCATGATCCAGTGATGAATCCGCCCATATTTCCCGTCCGGGCGGCTGTACCGCTCTGCCACGAAATTCATCGCTGCTGCGTATGCATTCACACCTTCGCGCGTTGTGAAATTGGGCAGCACAAAGATTGCACTCGGATCCGCGTCAGGATGCGCTGCATCACGAATCCAGCTTCCGGCCGGACTGTTTCGCACCGGAGTAATCAGCACAATCGCGGAGACCATCCATCCACGGTCGGCGGCGATCTTCATGTCCCGATCATAGTGCGCCAGCCGTTCTTGATTCACATACCAGGTCCTGCCTGCGTAATTGTACGGTGTACGTCCCGGCCCTGGCTCTGAATCAAAAAAGTCATTCAAAATGATATTCAAGGTCACAGACGCGATTCCAAGATCTTGCATATCCTCCGAATCGAACGGGCATCCTCCCAGCCCCTTCAGCGACCGCGGCCGCGCCTGCGGAAGATCCGCTCGAGGCTTCTGCGAATCGACATAGTGCACGCTCGATAACGGCACGTAGTGCTCCCCGTCCTGCCGGACAATCGCCCAGGCCGAAAGCAGCGCATCACGGTCGGCAATCGCCGCCCGATCAATCTTTGCCACGAAATGTCCCTGCGCATCCGCCACGATGGGCTGTGTAGAAACGGGCGCGGACAACTTGGTGATATCC
>FTCV01002273.1_pt1 | contig 12563 bp, 10 predicted proteins | sample 1639691 | NCBI WGS metagenome assembly FTCV01 (sample SAMEA3914864, study PRJEB12502) | metagenome | biome: forest; material: soil | place: USA | collected 2012-03-12 | depth 0.3 m
CATGATGCCGCAGGCGATGCTCGTGAAGGCCTTGCCGGTGGATGCCATGTCGGGATTCGCGTTGCGGCTGGCGCGACCGAAGTATTTCTCGAAGGCAAGATAGCCATGCCGCACGACGAGCAGACCGCCATTCTGTGTCCCGCGCTCGCAGATGCTGTAGGCCTTCTCCAGCCAGTCGGAATCGAGCCCGGCCTTCTCGCGAACCTCCTGTGGCGTCTTCGCGCAGCGCCATCCGCCCTCGCTGTCGGGCGGAGGAAAATAATCGGCCGCAAGTGCGGAGACTGAGAGAAGCGAGGGAAGCGCGAGGCTGGCGAGCAAGGGAGTGGGGAATCTCATAGGCAAAGGATGCTGATGCATTCACCCGATACCGATCGGGATTTTAGGACAATGCCGACGAGAGATTGTGGCAGCGCGGAGTCCGTGTTAGAGCCAGCGCATGATGAAACGGCTTATCGAGAGGCTTCTGGGGATGCATTCGTCCAACGATGAATACATCGAGCGCCTGCGTCGAAGCCTGCAGTTGTCGCATAAGCTGGAGATTCTGACGCTCATCATGAAGATCGGCGGACTGTGGTTCGTCGCCTTCATGGCGTTCCGTTCCTTTCGTACTTTTCTGAAGGACCCATCCCTCCTGCCGGGCTTCGGACTCGGGATGAGCTACGGCTTCCTTTGTGGCCTCTTTATCATCTCCGGCATTTGGCAGTTGATAACAGTGTTTGTGATTCCAATTTCAGCGTTCCAGCGATTGCCCCGGCTGCTGATTGAGTATCACGACCTTTTGCGCGCGCGGCAGAGTTTGCAAAGCCCAAAGGGAAGCGCGGCCGTGGCATCGCCCGTGATGGATGCAGCGCCTCATGGCGAGTAGCGCTGGAGCGGTTGCACAAGAACAGCATTTCGGTTTTTGGCCCTTGAGTGAAAGGACGCTGGAAACACAGTAAGGCCGAAGCGGCATAACTGTGATGCCGAATTTCTATTTCCGGCACAACTCATCGTTCCGATAGCGTGCGGGTACGTTCCGATGCTTGTGCTCCACTCTGACTGCGCGCGACGCAGCAAATCCGCTCAATTTTCCGGGAAACTCAACGTTCCTGTCCTATGGATCTACGATGCCATCATCATCATCGTCGGCGGGCCTGTTTGGGCGAAGATGCAGCAGCCTGGCTTCATGCCCAAGCCGCGGCTGACGTTCTCGGATTCCGGAACTTCGTCTCCGGCGATCGCTGACGCCAACGCTTAATCTCCTGCGAAGCGATGGAATCAACGCCAAGCACGAAGGACTCTTATGACGTCGTCGTCATCGGTGGAGCGCTGTCCGGCGCGGCCACCGCTATACTGCTCCTTCGCCAAAATCCCGGACTGCGTCTCCTGATCGTTGAGAAGTCGGCGCAACTTACCCGTCGCGTCGGCGAAGCGACCGTTGAGGTCAGCGCATATTTCATGGGACGCGTGCTTGGCCTTACGCAGTACCTCAATGAATCGCATCTCGTAAAACAGGGTCTTCGCTTCTGGTTCAAAAACGACGAGGTGCAGAATATCTCCGAAGCAAGCGAGCTTGGCGGCCGCTTCCAGGTCCGGCTGCCTTCTTATCAACTCGATCGGGCAACTTTCGATGAGGAGGTCCTGCGTCGGGCCTGTGCCGCAGGCGCGGAGCTTTTGCGCCCAGCCAGTGTCTCCCTGGTAGAACTCGTCCCAGGCGGCGAGCAAGTACTGACGATCCGGCACGCGGAGTTCACACGGACGGTACGTGCACGCTGGATTGTGGATGCGTCGGGACTCGCGGCGGTGCTTGCCCGAAAGAACGGCTGGTGGTGCCAGAATACCGAACACCCGACAGCGGCGGCTTGGTCGCGCTGGAAAGGGGTGAAAGATTGGGACGGTCTCGAACTCTCGGAAAAATACCCAGAGTGGTCAGCGGCAGTTCACAGTGTTCGCGGCACGGCGACGAATCACGTCATCGGCGACGGCTGGTGGAGCTGGTGGATTCCACTCAAGGGCGGGGATATGAGCGTCGGCATCGTCTTCGATCAACGGATCGTCACCTGGCCGCAGGACGGCAGCAGCATCGGCCAGCGCGTGAAGAATTTTCTCATGGAGCATCCAGTCGGTCGCGATCTGCTGGCCGATGCGGAGTTTGACGAACACGATGTCCATTGGAGAAGGAATCTCGCCTATTACAGCACGACTTTCGCCGGAGACGGTTTTGTGCTCGTGGGCGATGCCGCCGCATTTATGGATCCGTTTTACAGTCCGGGCATGGACTGGATCTCGTACACCACGAGTCGTGCGGCAGCGCTCATCACCGGACAACGGAACGGAGAATCCATCGCGGAATGTGTGGCCCGCCACAACCGGGACTTAGCGCTTAGTCATCGCTCGTGGTTCGTCGCCCTCTACAAAGATAAGTACGAATACATGGGCGAGTGGGATCTGATGAGCCTCGCGTTCCGGCTGGACCTCGGCTTTTACTATCTCTGCATTGTCTCACAGCCTTTCAAATTTGGGGCCAAAGCCTACCTGACCCTGCCCTTCAGTATTCCGATTTCACGCCCGTTTTTTCATCTCATCCGCACTTACAACCGCCGCTTTGCACAGATCGCCCGGCACCGGCGCGGCACGAAGGCACTCGGAAAAACGAACCGCGGAAATCGTTGTCTCATTCCCGGCTACACCATGGGGCCCGGAGATGCCTGGGGAATCTTCAAGGCGCTTGTTCGCTGGGGCTGGCTCGAGATCACTGAAGGCCGGCGCACCTGGACCTCGATCCCAGAAGAATCTTCAAGCGCGCGAGCGAGCGGGCCTGAGCGGACCTAAACAGCGGACGATCCAGTTTGTCGAGAACAGCGGTGTGCGGCGGTACGAACGAGCCCTGTATGCGTTTCACGTGGCCGGCACAGCCGGGTGCCGAAGCATCGGATTCAATCGGCGTCGCAGTTGGTGTGAAGGCTGCCTGCAGCGTTGGGATTGTCGAAATTGTCGGATTCATCCTCATTGCGGTCCCCGTCGAGGCATCGAAAGTCTTTCTCGATGGCAACCTTCAGGCCCCACGGTTCCTCGAAGTACATCCCTACATCTGCGCCGCGAGCCCATTTCACCACGTCCGCGACGGGAAGCGTGGCTCTCACCAGGGTCCCCGTGCCGTGCCCGGACATTTCGACCGACGGTCGAGCGACCAGCGCCGCTTCCACGCGATACACGAGACGATGAGAGGCCGACGGATCGAAGGCAACGCTCTCCTCCCAGGCACCGGTTTCAGCGAGTGCCTTGACCTCGGATTGTGTGAGCCGGATGCGGATGGAGTTTCCGCGCAGTCGGAGTTTCATCGAAGCTCGCTCATGCCTTCTTCACGCGGCACGCAAAGCACTTGTAGGCTTGCTGGCCGGAGAGGTTGTCGAAATAGCGGTCGTCCAGCAGCGTATTCGCCGTCTCGTAGCGCGGGAGGCCGAACTCGTCGCCCATCGCCTGTGCGGGGCCGAAGCTGTTCGGAACGAAGATGGTGTCTTCGCGGATGCCTTCCCAGAGCAGCGCGGTGCCGGTGATCGCGCCGCGCGGGCTCTCGATGGTGATCTTGTCGCCATTCGCGACGCCTGCGACGGCAGCGGCCTTCGGGTGAATCTGCACGAGACGCACACCATTCAGTTGCTTGCCTGCGTAGGTCCATTGCGTGACGCCGGCGAAATGCACGACGCTCGCGCGGCCGCACATGCCCATGAGCGGAAAGTCGGCGTGCACATTCCCGTCGCACTTGACGCCGAGCTTTACGTTTGGCGTGACGCTTCCGGGATTTACGGGATTCGGCACGAGATTGTCCGTGTATTCAATACTCGGATTTTCGCCGGTCACTTCTGGGTGTGTGTAGAAAATCGGCAGCGCCGCGTGGCCTGCGCTCCCGAGCTTGCCGTCGAGATCCTTCGTAAAGATCTCGACCTTGCCGCTCGGTGTGAGGAAGCGCTTGCCTTTGTTCTTCGGATCAAGTGCCTCGGCGGCTGCGTACCAAGACGGATGATCGAGGTAGAGCGTGCTGATGCCGGGCGATTTTTCATTCGGGCACGGCCAGCGCAGCGGCTCCGCGCGCTGCTCCATGCGCGCTTGAGTCATGCCGCCGACGCCCGGAGTGCGCGCGACGAATTCGGCCCAGAGCTTGCCGTAATCCTTCCATTCGGCGCGCAGATTGTCGGTCCAATACTCGGGCTTGTTCTTCGTGTCGTGCTTCGCCATGCGCGCGGCCAGATCGATCCAGATTTCGATGTCCGTCTTGCATTCGCCGACGCGCGATACCGCGGCGTGCTGCCAGCGAATGGAGCGGTCATCGCGGCGCATATAGACACCGTCCATCTCGAAGCCGCTCGCGACGGGCAAGATGACGTCGGCGTAGTACGCGGCTTCCTCCATGAAGAGGCCGGTGAAGACGTAGAACTCGAGCGCCTTGAACGCCTCCTGCACCTTTTTCGAGTTTGCGGAGCCAATGAGCGGATTTCCCTCCGTCACGATCGCTTTGAGCTGATACGGGCGCTTCGCAAGGATCGACTCTGCGAACCAATCCGGTCCGACTGGAAGCCCGGTGTCCTTCTTCGGCGTCTCGCAATTCACCTCGGGCAAATTCAGTCCGCCGGGCCATGTATTATGCATGAAATTGCAGCCGCCCCCGTTCACTCCTACGTTGCCTGTAATCGCCGCGAGGAAAGTCAGGGCCCGGTACGTGTCGAAGGCATTGAGCTGATGCGAAATCCCTGCGTTACAGAAAATCGCGGCAGGCTCTGCCGTGGCGTAGCCCGTTGCGATAGCCTTGATCTTCGCTGCCGGAACACCCGTGACTTTTTCGGCCCACTCAGGTGTGTAGCCGTTGTCTGCGAGGTGCTTTTTGAGTTCGTCGAAACCGAGCACCCATTTCGCTACGAACTTCGCGTCATAGAGTTTCTGCGCGATGACGTGCTCGAGGATCGCGAGGACGATCGCCAGGTCGGTATGCGGCTTTGGCGCGATCCATTCATCGGCCTGTGCGCCTGTCGGCGTGAGACGCGGGTCCACGACGACGAGCTTCGCTTTCGTCTTCGCGCGGGAGCGTAGCAGATACGAGAAGGTAACCGGGTGCGTCTCTGCCTGGTTCGTTCCGAGAAACAGAAAATACTTCGCGCTGCCGAGGTCTTCCTTGCCCGTGTTTTCGTCCTTCCCGTAGCCGTTCGTGAAATTCCCCATGCCGAACGTCGTGCCAAGCGCATCGCCGCCCGCGTCATTGCACACCGGGCCCACGTCCGTGTCGTTCGGCGAGCCGAGAAGGGTGAAAAACCGGCCGATGATCGAGCCGGTGCCGCGCTGGAGCCGGCCGCTGGTTTTATTTGCGATCGCCTTCGCATCACCCGCATCCCGCAACTCGAGGAATTTCTTTGCGATGATGTCGAGCGCCTCGTCCCACGAGCACGCCTCGAATTTCGATTCCGCCGAGCCCTTCTCACCACCCACGCGCTTCATCGGCTTTGTGAGCCGGAAGCGATTGTAGACGAGCTGGGTCATCATTTCCGCTTTCACGCACAGCCCACCCGCCTGTACCGGGTCCGCCGTTTCGCCGAGCACGTCGATGATACGCCCGTCCTTGAGGTGCACTTTCAAGCGGCAGTTGGAATTGCAGAACTGGCACGCGCTATCGACGACCTTATCTGCCTGAAACGCGCCGCTCCCCTTCGTGAAATCGAAGAGCGGTCCTTGCGGAATCGCAGCGGGATAAGTGCCATCGCTCGTTGCCTCGGCGGTGGCGGCGCCACCGAACACGAGGCCGCCGAGCCCGGCGGAGAGCGTGAGCTTTTGGAGAAAGTCGCGGCGGGAGGTTTCGGTGCTCATAAGCAGAACAAGTTAGAAGGTGACAACGAAGTTGCCTTTAAGCGTCCACGATGGGATCTGGCCGTTGTCGGGGAAATTGCCCCTCGTTTCGGCGTTTCCGGAAACTGTGTTGTAGGCCTGCAACACGAATGTTCCCTGCGGTGTCGTGTCTGCAGTCGGAATGTTGTTGAGACCGCTTGGCGTGGCAAAGGCAGCGACAGGAGCGAGCAAAAGGGGAAGGGCGAGGGGGGGATTTACGCGCATGAATGAGTGCGCATGTGCGCATACAGGCTCGTATGCTGTCCACAAAAAATTTTGTCGCCCAATCTGCAAAATCCGAAAGGAAGCGCGGACGGGATTGCCGGTGGTGGAAACAGCGCCGCACAGGAGAGTAGCGACGGAGCGGTCGCGCAAGAACAGCATTGCCCGCGGGCCGCTTTCCGCCTAGTGAAACGAGCCATCGCACATGGCAAACGTCGTCTTTCTCTGGCACATGCATCAGCCGTATTACGTCGATCCGATGACGCATACCGCGATGATGCCCTGGGTACGGCTGCACAGCGTGAAGGGCTACCTCGACATGGTCTCCGTGATCGAGGAATTCCCCGGCATCCGGGTAAACTTCAACCTCACGCCGGTGCTCATGCTCCAGATCAAGGAGCTGATTGAAGGAAGGATCTCCGATCTGTGGCTCGACTGGTCGCGGAAACCGGCGGCAGACCTCGATGAGCGCGAGAAATTCGCGATCCTCGAGAACTTTTTCAAGATCCACTGGGACAACCTCGTCAAACCCTTCCCGCGCTATTGGGAGCTGCTCCACAAGCGCGGTCTCACTTTCTATCGGGACGAGGTGCGGCGCGGCCTGCGCTACTATTCCACGCAGGAATTTCTCGATCTCCAGACCTGGTACAATCTCGCGTGGTGCGGCTACACCGCCGAACGCATTTTCCCGGAGCTCGTCGAGTTGAAGCGGAAAGGACGTGGCTTTACCGAAGAGGAAAAGCAGCGGGTACTCGACATCCATCTCGAGATCATGCGCCTCGTGATCGAGAAGTATCGCAAGGCGGAAGAGCGCGGGCAGGCGGAATTGACCACCACGCCGTTTTTCCATCCGATTCTGCCGCTGGTCTACGATTCGTCGCTGGCCGCGCGTTCGCTGCCGGGCCGGCAATTTCCCAAGCGTTTTCACTGGCCACAGGATGCTGCGGCGCATCTGACGCTTGCTGTTGAGCAGCACGCGGCCCTCTTTGGAAAGCCGCCGCGCGGGCTCTGGCCGAGCGAGGGCTCCATCGCGCCGGAACTGATCCCGTTGATGCAGCAGTGCGGCATCGAGTACTTCTGCTCGGATGAGGAGAATCTCTTCAATTCCCTGAAGCGCGATCCGGCAAATGCGGGGGTGAATATCGATCACCTCGAGCTTTTCCAGGGTTGGAAGGTCACGCACGACGGGGCCTCGGTTAATGCCGTCTTCCGCGAAAAGCCGCTGTCCGACTTCATCGGGTTTATGGCGGCGAAGAACAATCCCGTCGAGGCGGCGAATCATCTGCTGCATCATTTGCGGCAGATCGCCAAGGTTGTGCCCGAAGACACGGGAGTCGTTCCGCTCATTCTCGATGGCGAAAACGCATGGGAGACGTTTGCCGATGGCGGTGAAGGCTTCCTGCGCGCGCTCTATGGTGGCATCCAGGCGGATCCGAAGCTGCACTCTTGCACGATCGAAGATTACTTCAGCCATCACCCGCCGAAGAAGCAGATCCGCACGCTGCACACGGGATCGTGGATCGCGAGCAACTTCGATATCTGGATCGGCGAGGACGAAGAGAATCGCGCCTGGAACCTTCTCGGCGAGACGCGCGAGTTTCTCCAGAGCCGGATCGATGCGGAGGCACTTTCGCCGGAGCAGCACTACTCAGCCCTGCGGGAGATCTATGCCGCGGAAGGAAGCGATTGGTTTTGGTGGTATGGCCCAGACTTTTCGACCGATAACGATTTGCTCTTCGACGAGCTTTTCCGGCGGCATCTCAAGAACGTTTATACAATTTGCGGACAACTCCCGCCGGCGATCCTCGATCAGCCGATCATCCTCGCGCAGGCCGTGCCGCTCTACGATCCGCCGCAGCGGCCGATCGCGCCGGTGATCAGCGGGCATCGCGACACCTTCTACGAATGGGCAGGCGCCGGAGTGTATCTGGCAGGCAGCGAACAGGGGGCGATGTATCGCTCGGAGCGCTTTGTGAATCGGATTTCCTTTGGAAATGACGATCACCAGCTCTTCCTCCGGTTCGAAATGCACAAAACGGATCATCTGGCCTTCGAATTCGATTTCCAGGCGCCCGAGGCTGTCCGGATCAAAACGGATGTTCTGTTCCAGCACGGGATGCACGAGTTCACGGTAATCCGGCCGGATGGTTCGGCGGTGCACCGTTCCACTCTCGCGGTGGGGGATATCATCGAAATGGCCGTCCCGTTTGGCGATCTCGGCCTCAAGGCCGCCGGGCCGGTGAGTTTCCAGGTGAAGGTCTATCAGGAAGGAATCGAAAAGGAGCGGTACCCCGAAAGCGTGCCGTTCCAATTCTGCCTGCCGGGCGAAGAGTACGCATTGCAGAACTGGATGGTGTAGTCGGCGAGCGCTCCGGATTGCCATAGCTTGGCGCCTGAATGTGTATGTAGGCCAAGCGCAGAAGTTCGAACGTGAGATGATCTCGCAGCCAGTGCGTACGTGTTCCTGGTGGTTCGATAACCGCTAGGACGCTGCATGGGCGATACATGCGTATCGCCTAGTCATGGCTGCCGTCGTAGGATATCCGATTGAAACGACGCGCAGCACGTCCGTATCCTAGTTACGGCGGCAGGGCGTACATCACCCATGAATTCAGGCTTTCTCGACAAACTCATCGAACGCATCGGCCGGGTCCGCCCGGAGGATCTGCAGAGCTACCTGCTGCGCCTGGCCGATGAAAAAGGCTTCCTCGAGACTATCTTCAACGCAATCCACGAAGGCGTGATCGTGACCGATCTGCAAGGGCAGGTGAATTACATCAATCGGGCTGCCTGTGAGTTGTTCGGGCTCGACCGCGAAGAAAGCCAGGGGAAGCCGTTGAGCGAACGCCTTCACGGGCTCGACTGGGAGCAGCTGCTCGACTCGCAGCGCGTGGTCTCCCGCGACATGGAGGTCTTCTATCCGCAGCATCGGTTTCTGAATTTCTACGTCGTGCCGCTCTTTCTGGATCGGCCGTTGTCCCGACGCGCCCAGACATTTGAGCAGGAGATCGTCGGATACGCGGTGATTCTGCGCGATATCACCGAAAGCCGGCGCTCGACCGAAGAGACCATCCAAAGCGAGCGGCTCTCCGCGCTCACGCTCCTTGCAGCGGGTGTCGCGCATGAACTCGGGAATCCGCTCAATTCACTGCACATCCATCTCCAGCTCATGGAACGCAAACTGCGCAAGCTGCCGCAGGCGGCGCGGATGGATTTGGAAAATGCCGTCTCGGTGGCTCGAGAGGAGATTCGGCGGCTCGATTCCATCATTCAACAGTTCCTCGGTGCCATCCGCCCGGCGCACCTGCAGCTGCAACTGGAGAATGTGAATCTCCTCATTCAGGAATCGGTTTCGCTCCTGCAAAATGAGATCCAAGACCGGAACATTCTCGTGGAAGAGGAACTGCGCGCCGATCTGCCGTTGCTGGAGATCGATCGCACGCAGATGAAGCAGGCTGTTTACAACGTGATCCGCAACGCGTTCCAGGCCATGAAGACCGGAGGGATCCTGCGCATCCAGACGGACATGGACGATCACTTCGTGTCGATCACCTTTGCTGATACCGGTGGAGGCATTTCACCGGAAAATATGAGCAAGGTTTTCGAGCCTTACTACACCACCAAGGCGGGAGGCTCGGGGCTGGGCCTTCTCATTGTGCGCCGGATCGTGCGGGAGCACGGCGGCGAGATTGACCTCGTGAGCGATGCAGGAAAGGGACTGACCTTTACCATCCGCCTCCCATTGCGGGAGCATCGGGCGCGGATGCTGACGAGTGGAAGTGGGGAAAATAGCGGCGGTGTGCAGTGATGAGATTAGGGCGTATCCTCAATATGAGTGAATTTGCAAATTGCTTGTTAGTAAGGTGCATCAGACTCACCTCTTCAAGGTTTACACTTCAGCCAACAACTTTCAGACGTAAGTGTATGTGTCCCATAACATCGAAGCAACCGCGATAGGCCGATGAGTACTGATCTTGGTTGCGACGTGGTCAAAGAGTACCTGAAAAGTTACTCAACGAACGAGCCGCCCTACGACTTTAACGGACTGCTGCACCTAGTGCTGGTAGGCGTAGAGAATCTTCGACAGCATGCAATTGATCAGGATTTTCTGGATTACGCCTGCGCGGTTTCTGAACAACAGGCGGCATTTCTACGCAGACTGTTGGACAGCCGGGCAGAAAGTCTCGCGCAGATACGGGAAAATACATGAGCGGTTGCGCCATCGAACCGCTCTGCTGGGGGCGGGACGGTCCTGAGGGCGACCGAGGGTCGCGCAAATCGGACATCACTTGAGATGGACTGCGTCTGCTCGTCCCGGTTTTCCAGTAGGGTGGAGATTTGTCCGTGTCTCTATTCAGGAGGCCTGCGACATTCCGATTACTACCCGTTGGAAACGCTGGTTTACCCACGCCGGGTGGGTGGTCGATGACGTCCTCTATGCAGCGTTTCTCCGCGTTCCAGCATGCCGACAAACTTTAGCAGGCGGGCCGCTCGCGTTTCCGGTTTTTTCGCAGTTTGGAGGCGGAAGAGGATGGCGTACCGGTTCTGGCTGTTCAGCGTTGCGAAGAAGGCTGCGGCTTGCGGATTGGCGTCGAGCGCCGCCTGGAGATCGGGCGGAACGACCGACTTACTCTGGCCGTCATAGGCTGATTCCCAGCGGCCATTTGCCTTGGCTTGCTCGATGGCGGCTTGGCCGGCCGTTTGCATCAGACCGCGCGCGATGAGGTCGAGCGCTTTCTGGCGATTGATGACGGACCAGATGCTCGACGGCTTCCGTGGCGTCATCTTTTGAATCCAGTAACGCTCGTCGAGTTTCTTCTTTAGTCCATCGATCCAGCCGTAACACAGGGCGCACTCCAGCGCCTCGGGATAGGTGACCGATTTGATGCCAGATCCTTGCTTGGCAAATTGCAGCCAGACGCCCGGCGAAGATGCATGATTCTGTTCGAGCCATTTCTGCCAGGCTGCCTGGGATGAAAATGTTTTCTGGGGAATCGCTTCGGTGGGCATGGAATTAAACGTCGTCCATGATCGAGTCGGTTGGTTTTGGAGCAAGGTGAAAGTGGGCAGTCTGGCTGCGTGCTAAGTCGCCAGTTGACCGCAAATTTCCGGCTCCTCATTGCGGCCGATTCCGGGTAATCGTTCAGCGCGATGGCGCTTTTCGATCTATTTCAGAGAGTCTCCGCGGCTCCGACCAATCCCCAGGTCCAGCCTCGTCCGCGAACCTTCGATGTGGCGGATCTTTATCGGGGACCGATTGCCGATGGGGGCGAGCCTTCGCCGGAAGGCGGTGTGCCGCTCGATGAAAAATTGCGGCAGGCTTATTTCTGGATCGTCAATACGGCGATCATCTCCCCGCACTACGACATCGAGTATCACGACGCGCCGCCGCAGAGTTTTGTGCTCGGAGATAGCCGGAGCCGGTTAACGCTGCCGTCCGCCCAGAGTTACTCGAGCTTTGTGCTCCTGCCGCTTCTTACTTTCGCGACGCGGCGAAAGTGTCTTTTCACTGGTGGTCCGGGGCGCGGCAAGACGGCCAGCGCATTGCTGATGGGAGTGCTTGCGGGGTATTCGGTTCGCGAAGTGCGCCGCGGGATGGTGCATGGGCATCCGCAAATGACGATTGCCGATCTTCTCGGAAACCCGCTTCCTGCGGATCTTGTCGGGGCGCAGAGCATGGATGCGATCCGCATCGCCTGGCGGCGCTGGCTTTCCTTGCGGATAAAGATCGTCGATGAATATAACCGCATTCCCACGCGTACGCAGAGTGCCCTGCTGACTGTGATGGGCGATAACTATGCGGAGTTGCTCGACCACATACACGAGTGTCCGGAGGCGGCTTGGTTTCTCACGGCGAACGACGATCTTGGCGGCGGGACTTATCCCGTCATCGAAGCCTTGCGGGATCGGATCGATGTGGTGGTGCAGGCCTTGGCTTTCAATTCCCGGTTTCTCGAAGACCTGCTGACGCGCATCGAGGAAAACATCCGCCCTGAAGAAGTCGTGCCACGACAAATCGTTTTCTCCGAAGCGGAGCTAGATCGCGCGCAGAAGGAAATCAGGGCAATCGAATTGCCCCAGGAAGTCCGGCGGCGGCTGGAGTTTTTCATGAGCCAGTTCGAATTCTGCGAGGCCGCAGGCGAGCAGTTCGAATACAAGACGAAGGACACGGTACGGCTTGCAGGAGTGGAATGGCACACGGTGACGGCCCTGGAATCCGGGCGGGATCGCTTGAAGGATCTCGGCTGCCAGACGCGCAATGGTTTCTCCGTGCGCGTGCTGATGACTTTGATCCTTTATTCAAAGGCCGTGGCGTACTTCCGGGGAAATACGGCAGTGGACCTCGAAGATCTGCGGCAGATTCTTCCTTTCGTGCTTCACGACAAGCTGAATGCGGATCCCGATGCTCCATTTTTCGAACAACCGGGCAATGCGGTGTACCGGACCGACCGCGTGGGCTGGCTCCGGAAGCTGTGGGATCTCAGTTGCGC
>FTCV01001368.1_pt1 | contig 12562 bp, 11 predicted proteins | sample 1639691 | NCBI WGS metagenome assembly FTCV01 (sample SAMEA3914864, study PRJEB12502) | metagenome | biome: forest; material: soil | place: USA | collected 2012-03-12 | depth 0.3 m
ACCAAGGCTGCCGAGTTCAGCGCCATCACAGCAACGAATCCCACCGCGAACCACGGCACGGAGCGCAGAATGCCGCCCAGGTTGCGCGTACCGCCCGCTTCTTGCGACCAGCTGGTTCGTGGCCACAGCGCCATCACCAGCAGGAGCGGTCCCAATGCCAGAACGCGCACCATCTTCGCCACCACCGCTGCGTCAGCTGTCGCATCGCTGATCATCTTGCCCGAGGCAATAACCTGCGCCACTTCATGCAGCGTGGCCCCAGTAAAAATGCCGAACACACGCTCGCTTACCGCAACGTGCCAGTGCTGGGTAGCCAGTTCATACATCCACGGATACAGCAGCATGCCGGCGGTACCGAACAGCACGACAGTCGCAACGGCCACCGCGGTCTGCCGGTCGTCGGTACGCACGATCGATGAGACGGCAATAGCTGCTGCCGCTCCACAGACTGCACTACCCGCGCTGACCAGAATGGCTTCCCTGCGGCTCAATCCGAAAAACGACGACCCGACCCACGTACCGAACAGCAGCGTGGCCACCAGCATCACCAATGGCACTACGATCCCGCCCATACCCAGCGCGGCGATCGCCCCGAATGTCAGACGCAACCCATACAGCGCCACACCGAGTCGCAGCATGTGGTGACGCGCCACCTGCATTCCCGGGGCCAACGGCGTCAGCCAGTGCTTGGGCATCGTATTGGCTGCGATCATGCCGGCGAACATTGCCAGCGTCAGCGCGGACAACCCGTATTGCGAGATGGCGGGATGATCGGCCAGGACTTGCGCCAGCCAGGCAATGGCGCCAAGCGGAATCAGCGTCAGAACGCGTTTGCGCCACAAAGACAGGGCGGAGGGCGTGATGACAACAGAAGCGGACGGAGAGACAGGAGTCGTGGACATGGCTGCGACAGCATTCTTGTTCAATGTCCTGCAGCGTACGCATCGCCCGATAACCCGTAAAACGGGTAATATCGTTATGTGTAACCATTAATATCGATATACCGTGGATCAACGCCCGCTTCGCCTGACCCTGCGCCAATTACAGGTATTCGTTGCAGTCGCCCAGCACGGCAGCACGATTGCGGCTGCCGATGCGCTAGCCATGTCTCAATCGGCAGTCAGCGCGTCACTCGCTGAACTCGAGCGCGCCCTGAACGGTGCACTTTTCGATCGTGTGGCGCGCCGACTGGCCATCAACGAGGCGGGGCGGCAGTTCTTCCCACGGGCGTTGTCTTTGCTGGATCAGGCCCACGAGCTCGAGCGGTTTGCTTCGGAAGGCGGCGTGCAACTGCGCATTGCCGCCAGCAACACCATTGGGAGCTACATACTTCCTGCGCTGCTGGCCGGCTTTCGCAACGCTCAGAGCGGCTCGTGCGCACTTGACCTCCGGATCGGCAATACGCATGACGTGCTGCAGGCGTTGCTGAAATTCGAGGCAGACATCGGACTGATCGAAGGAACCAGCCATGAGCGCGACCTGCGCAGCGTCCATTGGTGCGACGATGAGATGGTCGTCGTCGTCGGTCCCTCGCATCAGTTGGCGGCGATTGCGGATCATCCCGAGATCCTGCATGCGAGGTTACGCGAAGCCGACTGGATCGTTCGCGAGCCCGGCTCAGGCACGCGTGAAATCATTGAAGCGCGCCTGGTGCCGGAACTCGGCGCTCTTCGCTTTGCACTGGAACTCGGCAATGCCGAGGCGATCAAGCGGGCCGTGATGAGCGGATTTGGTGTCAGCTGCCTGTCGCTCCACGTGGTGCGCGACGAAATCGAGCGTGGCCTGCTAGTAGCATTGCGTAGCGGGCTGCCACGCGTGATACGTCCATTGCAACTTGTGGTCCATCAGGACAAGTTCCCTACGCAGGGTCTGCTCGCATTCACCGAGTACCTCCGTGGCGCGGCGCCTGTACTGGGGAACTGACGTACGCAGGGTTCCGGAACGGATGCGCCTCAGGCCGGCTGTGGATCGCCCTTCTCCTCACCATCCTCACGCACTGTATAGCGGTCGAGCAAGTGAAACAGCACAGGATTCAGCAGGATCGATAGCAACGCGCCTGCCAGAATCAAGGCTTGACCACGTTCTGGCAGGATCTTCAGATAGACACCGAGGCTGGCCAGGATGAACGAGAACTCGCCGATCTGCGCCAGGCTGACTGCAATGGTCAGTCCAACGCGATTGCCGTGGCCGAATGCACGTACGATGCCGAGCGCCGCCACCGACTTCCCGACCAGGATAATCAGCAGCGTCGCCAGCACGCCCCACGGATCGTTGACGAGCACCATCGGATCGAACAGCATGCCGACGGAAACAAAGAACAGCACCGCGAAGGCATCGCGTAACGGCAGCGATTCTTCCGCCGCGCGGTGACTGAACTCGGATTCTGCCAACACCATCCCCGCAAAGAACGCACCGAGCGCGAACGAAACGCCGAACAACGAATAGGCGCCAAATGCCACACCCAGCGCGGTGGCCAGCACACCGAGCCGGAACAACTCGCGACTGCCAGTCCAGACGATCCGTTCGAGCATCCACGGAATGAAGCGGCGCCCGATCACGAGCATCACCGCGACAAACGCAGCCACTTTGCCCAACGTCGAGAAAATCTCGATCAGCACTTCCATGGTGTCAGGCGCAGAGACATTCGCAGCCGTGGCGTCGCCGCCGCCCAGCAGCCCCGCCATGGCGGGCAACAACACCAGCGTCAGCACCATTGCGAGATCTTCCACGATCAGCCAGCCCACGGCGATACGGCCCTGCGGCGATTCAATCAGGTTGCGCTCCTGCAGCGCACGCAGGAGCACTACCGTGCTGGCCACAGACAAAGCCAGCCCATAGACGAGCCCTTGCCCCCAGGACCAGTCGAATCCCCAGGCCACCAGCATGCCCAGCGCCGTGGCGATGCCAATCTGCACGATTGCGCCAGGAATTGCGATCTTCTTCACCGCCATCAGGTCCTTGATCGAGAAGTGCAATCCGACGCCGAACATCAGCAGGATCACGCCAAGTTCCGCGAGCTCCGGGGCCAGCGCCTGGTCGGCCGTATAGCCGGGCGTGTGCGGCCCGACCACGATACCGGCACACAGATACCCGATCAGCGGCGGCAGCTTGAACTTGTTGGCGATCGCACCCAGGATAAACGCCAGCACGATACCGCCGACGATTGTGCTGATGAGCGGGGTGGCGTGATGCATGCGTCTGGTGTTCCTTTCCGGTTGGCTCGATGATCTTGTGAACCACCGTTGTGCCCACGCGCCATCCGGCCGGAACGACGCGCAGGTGCACGACGCCTTTGGGGTCGCGTGGTTACGTTTTCGGTGGTACGGGAAGAACGGCCGCGGCCCGCTCGCGTGAAATGAAACGCTGTGCGCCACGGCAAAGGGAATGCATCGGAATACGACTGCGCGAGGTGGCTTGCCACGCCAGGCGCCGTCCCGGATGCGTACGGCATGGCGTAATGTAACACGCGAGGCACGCGGCTCAGGATGAGATCCATCGCAAAATCCGAGGCGGTTACCGCGCTTGCCAGCCTGGAAAAACAAAACGGCGCCACATGGGCGCCGTTTGCTTGTAACTGGAGGCGGAGGTCGGAATCGAACCGGCGTACACGGCTTTGCAGGCCGCTGCATAACCACTCTGCCACCCCGCCAGGTGACGATGCTGGATTGTATCCGGATTCGCTGTGGCCGTTGCATCGACATCTCGACACCCGCACACAACTCGGAAGCAATCCCGAGAAAGAAAAAGGGAAGCGTTGCTTCCCTTTGGGATTGGAGCGGGAGACGAGTCTCGAACTCGCGACCTCAACCTTGGCAAGGTTGCGCTCTACCAACTGAGCTACTCCCGCGTACAACTTTCACTGCGTGGCAGACTTGCTGCCGATCCGCCGACTTGACCGATACACCATCACGTCAACGAATGCCATTAACCTGGAGCGGGAGACGAGTCTCGAACTCGCGACCTCAACCTTGGCAAGGTTGCGCTCTACCAACTGAGCTACTCCCGCAGGGCCCTGCATCTTACCGAAAAGCAGACTATCGCGCAACTTCTTTTAACTACGCAGCTTTATGCTGGCAATTCGCGCTAACTGTCGCTTATCTTGCTGCTTTCGTTTTCGTCGTCAGCAGCGAGAACGAGATTATTGCAAAGGACGAACCGGCTCGTCAACAACTTTCTTCACTCAATCTCATTTTTGCGCGCGCGCCTCGCTTAGTGCATCGCTGCGCTCGCGGATCTGTGGCCATGCGAGCTTCATGTAATAGAACATCGACCACAGCGTGAGTACCGCTGCCACATAAATCATCCAGCCGCCCAGCACCGAAGCATCGACACCAAACAGGGAGTCATTGAAGAGCAGGAGCGGAATGGCGATCATCTGCACGGTGGTTTTGAGCTTGCCGAGAAAGTTGACAGCCACGCTCTTTGAAGCACCGATCTGCGCCATCCACTCGCGCAGTGCCGAAATCGTGATTTCGCGACCAATGATCACCAGTGCGATCAGATCGGCCACGCGCCCGAGCGCCAGCAGCGACAGCAACGCTGCCGTCACCATGAGCTTGTCCGCCACGGGATCCAGGAATGCACCAAACGCCGACGTCTGGTTCCACCGCCGCGCCAGGAACCCATCCAGCCAGTCCGTGACGGCGGCAACGATGAAGAAGGATGCCGCCGTCACGTTCTTGGTATGCATCGGCAACCAGGCTTCAGGCAGATAGTAGACCCCGACGACAAGCGGAATCATGGCCACACGAAGCCAGGTCAGCAGGATGGGTATGTTTAGTGGCATGGGCAGGGCGCTCGTGAGCCAGGAAGCTGGCTGGTCTGCGAAGTCGGATTGGGCGATTGTCGCCGATTTCGGTTGGAACCCGTAACTTTCAGGCCGAAAACCGCCCAATACCTGGGCGGTCACCGTCATCAGTGCAGTTGGCGGTAGATCTCTTCGGCCAGCGTGCGCGAGATGCCCTCGACGCTGGCCAGCTCATCGATGCTGGCAGCCATCACGCCCCGCAGACCTCCGAAGCGCGTCAGCAATTTCTGCCGGCGACGCGCCCCGACGCCTTCTATTTCCTCCAGCCGAGATGTCGTGCGCGCCTTGGCACGCTTCGCACGCATGCCTGTGATGGCGAATCGGTGCGCTTCGTCGCGGATTTGCGCCACCAGCATCAATGCGGCACTCCCCTGCCCCAACTCCAGCGACAGGCGGCCATCCGCGAAAACCAGCGTCTCCAGCCCCACCTTGCGCCCCTCGCCCTTGGCCACGCCCACCAGCAGACCGATGTCGAGCCCCAGTTCCTCGAACACCTGCCGCGCCACCTCGACCTGCCCCTTGCCGCCGTCGATCAACACAATCCGAGGCATGCGCGGCACCCCATCCGCAGGCCCTTCGCCGTTTGGGTCGCCGCCATCTTCCTGAATCTGTTCGACGAGCTTCTGATAGCGGCGCGTCAGCACCTGGCGCATTGCCGCATAGTCATCGCCGGGGGTGATGTCGGTGATATTGAAGCGCCGGTATTCGCTGTTCTGCATCGCATGGTGATGGAATACCACGCACGACGCCTGCGTCGCCTCGCCCGCCGTGTGGCTGATGTCGAAGCATTCAATGCGCAGCATCGCCAGGTCTTCCATGTCGAGGCCGATGGTCTCGGCCAGCGCGCGCGTGCGCGCCTCCTGGCTGCCCTGTTCGGCCAGCCGTCGGGCCAGGGCCAGGTCGGCGCCCTGCGTGGCCATCTCGAGCCAGACCTTGCGTTGCCCTTGCGGCTGACGCACCAGGGTCACCTTGCGACCGGCCTGCATGGACAGCGCCTCGACCACAACACCGTCCGCAGGCAGATGACTTACCACGACGATCGGAGGCGCCGTCTGATCCAGATAGTGCTGAACCATGAACGCCGACAGCACGCGTGCGGCAATACGATCCACCGAAAGGGGACCGGCGTCCGGCGCCATGTCCCCGGATTCGCTATCGTCCGTATCGTCGCTTTCCTCGACGATCATCGCCGCTTCATCGGCGTGCGCCGGAAAATATGCCTTGTCGCCCAGATGGCGGCCACCGCGCACCATCGCCAGGTTCACGCAAGCACGGCCGCCCTGCACTGCAACTGCCAGGATGTCGATATCGCGCGCCTGGCCCACTTCCTCCACCGCCTGGCGCTTGAGCACCGTGGACAGCGCCGCTATCTGGTCGCGTACCGCGGCGGCCTGCTCGAATTCGAGCTGCATGGCATGCGCCTCCATCTTGCCCTGCAGACCCTCGAGCACTTCGGTTTCACGCCCCTGGAGGAAGCGCGCGGCATTGCCCACGTCGCGCGCATAGTCTTCCTCGCCGATCGCCCCCACGCACGGAGCAGTGCAGCGATGGATCTGGTGCAGCAGGCACGGGCGCGTACGGTTGTTGAACACCGTGTCCTCGCAGGTCCGCAGCTGGAACACCTTCTGCAGGATCTGCATGCTCTCGCGCACCGCATGGGCGCTCGGAAACGGCCCAAAGTACTGATGCTTGCGATCGGTCGCGCCGCGGTAGTACGCCATGCGCGGAAACTTGTGCCCGGTCAGCTTCAGGAACGGGTACGACTTGTCGTCGCGAAACAGGATGTTGTAACGCGGCGCCAGCGCCTTGATGAGATTGTTCTCCAGCAGCAGTGCTTCGGCCTCGGTACGCACCACCGTGGTTTCGATGCGTGCGATCTTGCCCACCATCATCGCGATGCGCGGAGACAGCTGCGTCTTGGTGAAGTAGCTCGAGACCCGCTTCTTCAGGTCGCGCGCCTTGCCGACGTAGAGCACATTGCCATCGGCATCGAAATAGCGATAGACGCCCGGCAGACCAGGCATGCGCGCGAGGATCGGACGCGGGTCGAACTCGGGGACGTCGGCCGGCTCGGGCAACTTGGCCGCCTGCGTCGCGACGGATTGCACTGATCCGGTATCGGACGGTGCGGCGCCGGATTCCGGCAACGTGGACGATTCGGGATCTATCGGCGGAACGGGTTCCTGCTCGGGCATCGGGGGATGTTGGACGAATATGGCGCGCCTACACCTGGCGCTGGCCTAGAATCGCAAGTTTAGAGCAATTCGACCGCTGGGCCTTCCCAGGCGGATCCTCATCCTCGCCATGCCAATCCGTTCCTGGGACATCTTCTGCACCGTCATCGACAACTTCGGCGATATCGGCGTCTGCTGGCGACTGGCGCGCCAGTTGGCACAAGAGCATGGCCATGCCGTCCGACTCTGGGTGGACGACCTGGCCAGCTTTGCGCGACTGGCGCCGGAAATCAGCCCGACTGCGCCGCATCAGCGACTGGCCGGGGTCGACATTCACCGCTGGAATCCCAGTCCCGCTGCGCCATTCGATGCACCGGCGCCGCATGACGTCGTGATCGAAGCATTCGCCTGCCATCTGCCCGAGTCGTTCCTGGCCGCGATGGCCGCTGCCGACCGCAAGCCGGTCTGGATCAACCTGGAATACATGAGCGCCGAAGACTGGGTCAGCGAGCATCATGCAATGGCTTCACCGCATCCGCGGCTGCCCCTGACCAAGTACTTCTTCTTTCCCGGATTCGCGCATGACACGGGAGGCCTGCTGCGCGAATCGATGCTCGGCGCATCGTGCGAAGCATTTCGCAGCAGCCCGGCCGCCCAGGCCACGCTCTGGCACCGGCTCGGCGTGCAACCCGCGACAGATGCGCTGAAGATCAGTCTCTTCGCCTACGCCAATCCCGCCACGCCGGCGCTCCTCGAACAATGGCGCGACGGCACGAGCACGATCGAATGCTTCGTCCCGCAAGGGCTGGCCGCCACGCAGATCGAGCACTGGCTAGGCGCCCCGCTTACCCCCGGCACCACGCACTATCGCGGCAACCTGATCGTCCACGGTATCCCGTTCGTCCGCCAGGAACACTATGACGAGTTGCTCTGGGCCTGTGATGTCAATTTCGTGCGCGGGGAGGATTCCTGTGTGCGTGCCCACTGGGCCGCCCGGCCGATGATCTGGCATATCTATCCGCAAGATGACAAGGCACACCATATCAAGCTTGATGCATGGCTGGAGCGTTTTGCACGGGCCGGTGTGGCGCCGCAGGCATCCGCGGCTTTGACAGCGTTTACGCATGCCTGGAATGGCTACGGCACGCGGCCGGACTGGGCGACCTTGCATGCACAACTGCCAGCACTGAACGCAGGCATGGAACGCTGGCAGCGGCAATTGCAGCACTTGGGCGACCTGGCGGCAAATCTGGTGGCCTTCAGCGAAAATCAGGTAAAATAACCGGTTGATTTTGATGGCGAGCCAAGTTCCAAGGCCCTACTCAGGCATCCTGCCCGGGGCCCCAAAGCAAACGCCGGCTGCGCGCCTTCGCCATACCGATTTCCGGGCACTTAAGGATCCCGGACCTTTTTATTCAGGAAGACAGTTCAGATGAAAATCGCACAGGAACTCCGCGTCGGCAACGTGTTCATGATTGGTTCCGACCCGATGGTGGTTCAAAAGGCCGAATACAACAAGTCGGGCCGCAACGCCGCCGTCGTCAAGATGAAGTACAAGAACCTGCTGACGGAAGCCCCGGGCGAGTCCGTCTTCAAGGCCGACGACAAGTTCGAAGTGGTGGTTCTGGAGCGCCGCGAATGCACGTACTCGTACTTCGCTGACCCGATGTACGTGTTCATGGACACCGAGTACAACCAGTACGAAGTCGAGAAGGAAAGCATGGGCGACGCGCTGAACTACCTCGAGGACGGCATGGTCGTGGAAGTGGTGTTCTACAACGACAAGGCGATCTCGGTGGATATGCCGACCACGCTGGTACGTGAAATCATCTACACGGAACCGGCCGTCAAGGGTGATACCTCGTCGGGCAAGGTGCTGAAGGGCGCGAAGATCAACACCGGTTTCGAACTGCAGGTGCCGCTGTTCTGCAACATCGGCGACAAGATCGAAATCGACACGCGTACCGGCGAATACCGCAGCCGCGCCAACTAAGCTTCACGGCGACACGCGATGCAAAAAGGGCAGCCTCGGCTGCCCTTTTGTTTTGCCGGCACCTTCCCTTGTATCCTGGAGGGCGCGTCCGGCATGTCACGGGATCAGCGACAGATCCGTGAGCAAACGCAGCGCGGCGCGATACTCGGCCTCCTGCTGCAGCTTATTCCAGTCGAGTGGCTTCTTCCGTCCGAACAGCTTGCGAATCCGGCGCTGGGATGCCTTGCCGAACTTCACGTCGAGTTCGTTGAGCAACTGGTCGGCGCGCTCAGGATGGTTGCAGATCAGCACCATGTCACACCCCGCATTGAGAGCGGCCTGGGCGGCCTGCGTGACGGTGCCCGCCACACTGGCGCCCTCCATACTGAGGTCATCGCTGAAAATCACCCCTTCAAACCCAAGCTGGGCACGCAGGATGTCCTGCAGCCAGAGGCGTGAGAAGCCCGCAGGGTTCGGATCCACCTTCGGATAGATGACATGGGCCGGCATCACCGAAGCCAGCGCCGCCCCCATCCAGTCGTACGGACGCGCATCGTGCGCGAGGATTTCGTCGAGCGTGCGCTCATCGACCGGAACCGCCACGTGGGAATCGGCCTCCACATAGCCGTGACCCGGGAAATGCTTGCCGCAGTTGGCCATGCCGGCCAGCAAGAGACCATGCGTCAGATGATTGGCCAGCATCGTGACCACGCGCGGATCCGCGTGGAAAGCGCGATCGCCGATCACGCCACTGCGGCCAAAGTCCAGATCCAGCACCGGCGTGAAGCTCAGATCGATATCGCAGGCACGCAGCTCGGCCGCCAGCACATAGCCGCAGGCGATGGCGGCCTTGGTGGCCATCAGTACGTCACGGTCCCACAGCTCGCCAAGCTTCGCCATGGCTGGCAGATGCGTGAAGCCATCGGTTTTGGCGCGCTGGACGCGCCCGCCCTCGTGATCGATGCAGATCAGCACATCGCTACGGACGCTGCGAATGGCGCGCGTCAACGCAACCAGCTGTGCACGCGATTCGAAATTGCGCGCAAACAGGATCACACCACCGGTCAGCGGATGTGCGATGCGGCGCTCGTCTTCCGCGTTGAGCTGCTTGCCCACGACATCGAGCACCACCGGACCCGGACGCTTGCCGGACGCTATCTTGTTCATATCGATTCAGTTGGAGACTGGTTCAGGTAGCGGATCGGGTTCACCGATCCGCTCCGCGATCGCGAAGGCGACCGCATACTCATGTTCGTCGCTGACACTGACACGGATGGCCAGGCCGCGTGCGCGCACCCATTCCGCCAGCTCGCCCGTACATTGCGGCGTGGGCTCGCCCGAGGGCAGGTTCAGCAGTTCCATCGCGCGCCACGTCATCGGCCAGCGCATGCCCAGGCCGATCGCCTTCGAGAACGCTTCCTTGGCGGCAAAACGCGTGGCGAGGAATGCCAGGCCGCGTTTTTCCGAACGTGCCTTGCGCGCGTGATAGACCTTGAGTTCGCGCGGGCCCAGCACCTTTTCGGCAAAGCGGCCGCGCGTGCGTTCCATCACGCCCTGCACGCGGTCGATCTGGATGATGTCGGTCCCGATGCCGTAGATCACGCGGCCTGCCCGGGAACGGGATAGCGGGTACCCAGGCGCGCGGCCACCATGATGGCCTTCATCTCGCGCACCGCGTTCTGCCAGCCGACAAATACGGCGTGCGCAACGATTGCGTGCCCGATGTTCAGCTCCTTGATGCCCGGCAGCGCGGCGATCGGCTGCACGTTGGTGTAGTGCAGGCCGTGGCCGGCATTGACGATCAGACCGTGCTTCTGGCCGGCGTCCACCCCCTCGGCCACGCGGCGGAATTCCGCGGTCTGCTCTTCGGGCGTATGGGCATCGGCGTAGCGCCCCGTGTGAATCTCGATCACGGGAGCCTTGCATGCGGCGGCGGCGGCAATCTGCTGCGGATCGGCGTCGATGAACAGCGAAACCCGGATGCCGGCATCGGCCAGCTGACGGCACGCGGCACTGACCTGCTCGAAATGGCCGACCACATCGAGCCCGCCCTCCGTCGTCACCTCTTCGCGCTTCTCGGGCACCAGGCAGACATCCTGTGGCCGGATCTCGCAGGCGATGTCGAGCATCTCCGACGTGATCGCGCATTCGAGATTCATCCGCGTGGCCAGCTTCGGTCGCAGTGCGCGTACATCGGCATCGCGAATGTGGCGGCGGTCTTCGCGCAAATGGAGCGTGATCAGGTCCGCACCAGCTTCTTCCGCCTGCAGCGCTGCCTGGATGGGATCGGGATAAACCGTGCCACGTGCATTGCGCAGCGTGGCAACGTGATCGATATTGACGCCAAGGTCGATGACCCCGGGATTCGCGTGAAAGATCATGCCGGCTTGCTCAGAAGACATTGGGAATCAAAGGTACTGCAGATCGATCAGGATCTGGCGCGTTTTCAGCGGCTCGCCCTGCAGATAATAATGCAGCAGGAACCGCATCAGGGCGCGGCTCTGCGAGACGGTTTGCGCGCGCGTATATTCGTCCTGCGCCATGTCGAGCAGCGTCTGGCCCGACACCACGGGCCAGCTCGACGGATCGCTGGCATGGGCGCGACGCACACCGCGTTCGGGCTGGTAGACGTAATCGAGGCCCGGCTGCACGCGCTCGCCGGATTTGGTGCACTGGTCGAGCGCCACGGCAAATCCGGTTTCCTGCAACAGCACACGCTCGAAGCTGCGCAGCACCAGGCTCGCGGATTCGCCATGCGCGAGCCGCGTCAGCGTGACCATGTAGTGACGAAAGAGCGCTGGGTGCGCATCTTCACGTGGACAGAATCGCAGCAGAAGCTCGTTCAGGTAGAAGCCCGACAGCAGCGTATCGTCTGCGAGCGGCAGCATGCCGCCTACATACTCGGCCTTGGTCAGCGTTTTGACTTCGCCACGGCCGCTCCAGGACAGCGAGATCGGATGGAAATGCTGTAACACCGCGCGCAACGCCGAATGCGGGCGCTTGGCCCCCTTGGCAACCATCGCCATCCGGCCGTGGTCTCGCGTGAAGACATCGAGGATCAGGCTGGTCTCGCGATACGGATAGGCGTGCAGCACGAAGCCCGCCTCATTGGTAACGCGGAGTTCGGAACGCGCCGGCACGATGCGCATCGCGCGATCCATCATCTCGCGGCCGGCAGCCACGGCAGGGCTCAACGCAGTGGCCGCGCCTGACTCCAGCACCTCGGCCGCCTCCTCGGCGACCGGGTCGGCACTGCGCGCACGCGGCGCAGCGGCGCGGCGCACCTCAGCCATGTTGCTCACTCGTAGCCGTAGGCACGCAGTCCGGCTTCGTTGTCGGCCCAGCCGCTCTTGACCTTGATCCACATCTCGAGGTAGACCTTGCCGTCGAACAGCTTTTCCATATCCAGGCGTGCCTCGGTGGAGATCTGCTTGAGCTTGCTGCCCTTGTTGCCGATGATCATCGCCTTGTGCGCATCCCGTTCGACCAGGATGGTGGCAAAGACCCGACGCAGCCGTCCTTCGGTTTCGAACTTGTCGATCACGACGGTGCTGGTGTATGGCAACTCGTCGCCGGTCCAGCGGAAGACCTTCTCGCGGATGATTTCCG
>FTCV01002508.1_pt1 | contig 12537 bp, 9 predicted proteins | sample 1639691 | NCBI WGS metagenome assembly FTCV01 (sample SAMEA3914864, study PRJEB12502) | metagenome | biome: forest; material: soil | place: USA | collected 2012-03-12 | depth 0.3 m
CTTCAGCACCTCGACCTCGCCGAAGCGCTTATGGACGTCACGCAAGCTGACGGCGGCCGACATTCAGTTTCCTTTCGAGAACCCTGCTCAGCCGCGACAGCGGATAGCAGAGCGCAAAATAGAGCGCCCCCGCGATCCCGAAGACGAGAAAGGGCTGGAACAGCGAGTTGTTGATGACCTGGCTGGCGCGCGTCAGTTCGACGAAGCCGACCACCGATGCCAGTGAAGTGTTCTTGAGGACCTGGACGAGAAAGCCAACTGTCGGCGGCGTCGCGATCCGCATCGCTTGCGGCAGGATCACGTCGACGAGCATCTGCCAGCGGTTAAGGCCGAGGCATTCGGCTGCCTCACTTTGCGTGCGAGGCACAGCTTCGACGCAGCCTCGCCAAATCTCTCCCAGAAAGGCGCTGCAATAGATCATCAGCGAAATTGCCGCAGCGACCAACGCAGGTAATTCGATCCCGACCACTGCAAGGCCGAAATAGATCAGGAACAACACGATCAGCAGCGGTGTCCCCTGAATGATATTTACGTAGACCAGCGATACGGTGCGTATCCAGGATGCGCGCGCGGTACGCGCCAGCATCACAACGAAACCCGCGAGGCTTCCGAGCAGGAAGGCGAGCAGTGTCAAAACGACTGTCCAGCCTGTCGCCTGCAACAGATAGAGGAAGTGGGTGAAGGTAAAGCCTCCCATCACGTCCTCATAATGCCGTGCCTAGACGGCGCCGGCGCGGGAAGATGAGCTGGCCGAAGCCGTAGAAGGCGACCTTCAGGAGCACTGCCAAGGCGAGATAAAGCACCGCGACGACGATGTAGGTTTCGAAGGCGCGGAACGTGAAGGACTGGATGTTGTTAGCGACCGCGGTCAACTCCTCCGCCGAGATCTGGGAAGTGATCGACGAGGTCAGCATCATGAGGACGAACTGGCTGGTCAGCGCCGGATAGACCCGTTCCAGCGCCGGGCGCAGGATGACGTCCCAGTAGATTTGCGGCTGCGACAGGCCGAGCGCCTCGGCCGCCTCGATCTGGCCGGGATGGATCGTATCCATGCCCGCACGTACGATTTCGCAAGTGTAAGCGCCGACATTGATCACGAGCGTCAACACCGCCGCCGCCATGATCGGAAGCTTCAGGCCGATGCTGGAGAGGCCGAAAAAGATGAAGAATATCTGGATCAGATACGGCGTGTTGCGGATCATCTCGACATAAAGGCCGCAGATTCGCTGCAAAAGTTGTGAAGCGCTGCGCCGGCCAATGGCGCAAAGAGTGCCGATGACGAGGCCGAAAACCACGGCCAGGGCTGTCATCTCGATCGTCGTCAGCGCTCCGTCGAGGAACTCGCTCCAATGCGGAACAAGCGCTTCGAAATCAAATTGATAGCGCATTGCACCCGCTTCCGTACCTCACGAGCCATCCACCATCGATCGTCATATCGTCTCCAGCTTGGCGGTCGATTGAGTGAGGCGCCTCGGCCGCTCGGAGCCATCGCCCATGTCAAACAATTGCCGGTTCAGATCAGCGACCGCGGCCAGATCATCGGATAACTTGCCGAGATGCTCGCCGATGGCATGAACCGCCGCATCGGCGTCGCCAAACCGGATCGCATCGAGCACTGCGGCATGTTCGCGGATCACACGCTCCATGCGGCCTTGCTGCGGCAAGGTAAGCCGGCGGAAGCGGTCCATTTGCAGTTTCACCTGTTGGGTAAATCGCCAGATACCGGGATGACCGGCGAGTTCAGCGATTTCAGCGTGGAAAGCGTCATCCATCTGGTGGAAGAGTTCGCGTTCGCCCTTTGCAGCCCAGTCCGCCAACGCATCCGAGACACGGGCCAGACCGTCGACACGACCCGCGCCACGCTGCGCAGCGAGCCGTGCGCATGTCTCTTCCAGCGAACGGCGGATCACTAACGTTTCGGGCAGGCTTCTAAATGGAATGAGGGCGGCAAAGGTGCCCGATTGCGGGAAGATCGTGACAAGGCCCTCATCCGCCAGCTTCAGCAAAGCCTCGCGAACCGGTGTCCTGCTGACGGCATGCGCCTCCGCGATATCTTTTTCGACGATGGGAGCGCCCGGAGGAATGATGAGCGAGACGATGTCGGTACGCAATAACTCGTAAATCGCAGCCGCCGTCGTCCGGCGCATCGACGCGCTTCCTCCCACGGCATCTGCGCTGCTGATCACTTTTGCGTTCCGCTCCCGAGTTTTCGTTTGAAATATACTAATATATTAGTTGATGCAAGCCCGTGACCTTGGCAGCAAGGCTGGAGCAAACGACAAACAGGCCGGTGCCAACCCTGCCAACTACGGCTGCTCGGAATATTTGCGCGAACCGTCGATCCGGGTTGGATCGTATCGCATAATCGCGAGCGACCATTGGCGCAGCGTTAATAACAACGTCCATCCCAATGACTTTCGCTCGCCCCAAATGTGGCGCTAGCGAGCTCATTCATATCGCTCAGTTTTTTCCGAAAATTCTTTGCAAGAAATCGGCGCCAAGCTACCGATTACTCAAGTGAATTAGGCCGTTCGGCCTCGTTGCTGACGCTGCGGCATCGCATAGGTTGCGCGGCCATGACGTTTCGCAGCCACCGGCCGTATCGCGGATGGGCGACGCTCGTTCGGAGCGATCACATCGCCCAACGCGGCGCGTTGCTGGCTGCCATCAGTTGTTTGGCGATCTCGCTTGCCATTTCGCTGGTGGCGATCTGGATCGTCGCTGGTCGATAGGCTGGCCTAGATCGAGCAGCGATATTCGTCGATCGAACTTTTGCCGTTAAATTGAACGCCAGCAAACCTTGGTTCGGGGGAGACAAGGTGCGCAAGGGCCGCCACGTCCGGAATGCGCGTGGCGGCCTTTTCTTACCAATTGCTAATGCGGCGGAGCATTGAGCGTTTAGTTCGTGGCTCCTACATCTGTACGCGCAGTGGAATTCGCGGTCCTCGACATTCCGCGTACTCTCCAATCACTGCAGGGCCGCCACGTAGTAGACAACGTGGCGGCCTTTCTAGAACGCCTAGTTCGAGAAAGCGGGCGATTTCGCTCCGGCGGGTTTGAGATCGTGCTCGAAGTCGCAAGACCGGGCTCTTCCCGGCGCCTCAATGATCACGACCCGGCCTTCTACTCACGATATTGGGATTGGCGGCCCTCCAGCGCGGACACTACGTTGGCGAGGAACAAAGGCTGCGCGCCTGCGTCTTCAAAACAAATCGTCACGGGGTGCCATGAAACGATTTGTCCTTATCCTGGCGACGCTCGTCGCCGTCGGCTGCATCGTTTTCGTCACGCTCACGTGGCATTCCGAGATTGCGCCCATCGCGCGGATCGAGCCCGATGCGAACTTGGTCAATCGCGGCGCGGAGCTTGCGGCGATAGGCGATTGCTCGACTTGCCACACTCGGCCGCTCGGTAAAGCTTATTCGGGCGGCTACAGGCTACCGACGCCTTTTGGCGCAATTTACAGTTCCAACATCACGCCGGATGAAGAGACCGGAATCGGCAGGTGGTCGCTTGCCGCGTTCACGCGCGCTATGCGGCAGGGCATCGACCGGGAAGGCCACGAGCTTTATCCGGCCTTTCCCTATGATCATTTCACCAAAGTGCGGGATGAGGATATCGCGGCAATCTACGCGTTCCTGATGACGCAGCCGGCAGTCAAGGCGACGCGCCCGGAAAACGAATTGAAGTTCCCGCTCAACTGGCGACCACTACTCGCTGGCTGGAAGCTTCTGTTCCTGAAGGATCAGCGCTATGTCGCCGACACGTCTCATGATGCACGCTGGAACCACGGCGCCTATCTTGTTGAAGGGCTCGGCCATTGCGGGGCGTGCCATACGCCTCGCAACAGTCTGGGTGCGGAAGCCTCCGGCAAATCCCTGACCGGTGGCGAGGCCGAGGGCTGGTCCGCCCCGGCGTTAGCCGGTGCGCCCTGGTCCGAGGCCAGCCTCTACGCTTATCTTCGCACCGGGATCGATACCCACCACGGAGCAGCCGCAGGACCTATGCTGCCAGTGACGAGCAACCTGGGCCGCGCAGCCGATGAGGACGTGCGCGCCATCGCAGCCTATCTCGCGACCAAGGCGGGGCCCGTCCCGCCGGAACCGAAGGAAGCGCCGGTACCCTCCTCCGACGCACCCGGAGCGATCATCTTTGCCGGAGCCTGTTCAAGCTGCCATGGCCCAACAGCCCCGGTGACCATAAGTGGCGCACCATCGCTTGCGCTGAGTACTGCGATCCGATCCGATGATCCCAACAATGTGCTCAGGATCATTCGAGCCGGCATCAGACCCGAGCATTTCAAGGCGGGACCGCTGATGCCAAGCTTCGCTCCGATCTTCCAGGACGATCAGCTTGTGACCCTGGCAAATTATCTGCGCGCCCGCTTCGCACCTGATCTGCAGCCGTGGAAAAACGTCGCGGAAACGCTCAAGACTATCCATACAAGCGGGACGAAATCGTGAGTATCGAGCTGTTGGTGAATGGAAGCAGGCACACGGTTGACGTGGAGCCTCAAACACCACTGCTTTACGTGCTGCGCAACGATCTTGAGCTGAACGGTGCGAAATTCGGTTGCGGGCTTGGCCAATGTGGCGCCTGCACCGTCAATATCGACGGCCAGGCCGTTCGATCCTGCATAACACCGGTCATGGTCGCCGCTGGCCGCAAAATTACGACGATTGAAGAGCGCGATAGTTCTACCCTCAAGGCGCTCCAGGACGCCTTTATCGCCGAGCAGGCGATGCAATGCGGTTACTGCATCAACGGCATGATCATGACCGCCAAGGCGTTCATCGATGGCGGCGGAAAAGCCGATGACGCCGGCGTTCGCGACGCGCTTTCCGCCAATCTATGCCGCTGCGGCGCCCATAACCGGATCGTGCGTGCAGTGACCCGTGCGGCAGGCGAAAGAGGCGCGATATGACCCTGCATCGTCGCGGCTTTCTGAAAGGCGCCAGTGCTATTGTCGCAAGCTTTTCACTCGCGCCAGCCTTCGCTGCAGCCAAACTCCCAGCCGACCTTGCCAAGCAGCCCTCGCTCGACGGCTGGATCCGGATCGACCCTCCCAACGCGGTGACCGTATTCACCGGCAAGGTCGAAATCGGCCAGGGCATTTTGACTGCGATGAAGCAAATTGCGGCCGACTGCCTCGACGTCGATTTCAACAGCATCACAATCATCGGTGGCGACACCTCGCAGACGCCGAACGAAGGCCAGACCTCCGGCAGTCAATCGATCGAATATGGTGGCGAGGCGATGCGTGTGGCTGCCGCGGAAGCCCGCGCGACTTTGCTGGCAAGCGCCGCGGCGGCGCAATCGCTGCCGGTCGAACGCCTCATTGTCGAGGGCGGCACGATTCGTGACCCCGAGACTGGCTGGTCGGCAACCTATTGGCAGGTCGTGTCTGATGGGTTGCTTCATCGCGACGCAGTCGGGGATGTGCCACAGAAAGCAGCATCGACGCATCGCTTCATTGGCAAGCCGATCCCGCGGATCGACATTCCGCCGAAGGTCGCGGGCGGCGAGAGTTTCGTCCAGGATATGCGGCTGCCTGGCATGGTGCATGGCCGGGTGATCCGACCACCCTCCTATGGTGCGAAGCTTCTGAGTTTCGACGAGACCGCGCTCAAAGCGATGCCGGGCGTGCTTGCAATTATTCACGACGGCAATTTCCTCGGCCTGGTCACCAACCGCGAAGAACAGGCTATCGCCGCGCGCAATGCGCTTTCGATAAGCGCCAGATGGGAGGAGACGCCTACCCTGCCGGACCCGGATAAGCTGCCGGACGCCCTACGGGCCATGAACAAGGACGTCTACAAGATCAGCGACAAGGACACAGATCAGCCGGCCCCCACAGGCAACACGGTCGAGGCAGAATATACGCGCCCCTACATAGCCCATGCTTCGATTGGCCCCTCCTGCGCTGTCGCGATGATGGAAGGCGAAACGCTCAAGGTCTGGAGCCACACGCAAGGCGTGTTTCCCCTGAGAAAAAACCTCTCTGAGCTGTTGGAGATGTCGCCAGAGAAAATCATCGTCGCCCATCGGCAAGGCAGTGGCTGCTACGGCCATAACGGAGCGGACGATGTTGCGGCGGATGCGGCTCTTCTGGCGCGTGCCGTTCCCGGCCGGCCGGTCCGAGTGCAATGGATGCGCGACGACGAATTTGCCTGGGAGCCTTACGGTGCCGCGATGGTGATCCGCACGCACGCAACGCTCGACCAAGGCCGCATCGTCGATTGGGATTATGAGATCTGGAGCCCGCCGCATACGACGCGGCCCGGCGAAGGCGGCGGCAATTCCTTGATTGCAGGCTGGGGTATGTCGCCACCGCGTCCGCCAGGCATTCCAAAGCCCAATCCGCAGCCTAACGGCGGTGGTGACCGTAACGGCATTCCGCTCTATGAGTTTCCACGTCAGAAGGTGGTCTTCAATTACATCCCGGGAATGCCGATCCGCGTATCCGCGCTGCGTACGCTGGGGGCAACCACGAATGTCTTCGCCATCGAATCCTTCATGGACGAACTGGCGCGGCAAGCCGGTGCAGACCCCATAGCGTTTCGGCTCGCGCATATGAAGGACAAGCGCGCAATCGCGGTTATCGAAGCTGCCGCGAAACTTGGAAACTGGCGCGCAAATGCGGCTGGAGGCAAGGGCACAGGCCGAGGCTTCGCCTTCGCGAAATACAAGAACCTCATGGCCTATGTGGCGGTGGTAGTCGATGTGACTGTCGATCGCGAAATGGGCGTGCGCGTGACCAATGCGGCGGCAGCCGTTGACTCCGGCGAGATCGTGAACCCGGATGGCCTTAAGAACCAGGTCGAGGGCGGCATCATCCAGGCAGTAAGCTGGGTCACCAAGGAACAGGTCCGCTTCGACAGAATACGGATACTCTCACGCGATTGGTCTGCCTATCCGATCTTGGCCTTCCCAGAAGTCCCATCCGTCCAGATGGAACTGATCGACAGGCCAGGCGATCGGTCGCTTGGTGTTGGAGAAGCCTCGTGTGGCCCAACCGCAGCAGCAGTTGCGAATGCCGTTTATCACGCAACCGGAGCGAGAATTCGAGACATGCCGCTGTCCGCAGATCGAATTCGCGCTGCGTGGCGATAGCACGGGCGGGTTTAAAGGGCGCTCGTCAATTTAAATGACACTTGACGTCTGCAGCCACTTATTTCCGCGCGGAGACGCCAAGTCTGAAGCAGATGCGGCCAAGTATTTGATTTTTGGCTGGGGGACCTGGATTCGAACCAAGACTAGCGGAGTCAGAGTCCGCTGTTCTACCATTAAACTATCCCCCAAAAAACAACTGTTATTTCAATGGCTTGGAGCCAAGAAGGCCGCTTGCGGCCAACATGCTGTTTTCAGGAGCGGCGTTATTGGATCAATCGGTTTCGACTGTCAAGGGCAATCCCGCGACAATCGGCCATCGGATTGCACAAAAATTTCGACCGAGTCGCCGCTCACCGGATTGCGGCAGATGAAACAACGAATAGTATCGCGCGGCACTTCATCAGATCTTGTGGCTGCAGAACATGGCCTCCTATCTGTTTCAGACTCTTTCGGTTCCTGTTGTCGCATCTGAAGGACAAAGCGTTTCGCTCGCCGATATACTCAACCGGGAATTCGGTGCGCGAGCCAATAGCCTTACCGACATCTATATCTCGCATTTCGGAACGGGTGCGCTTGCCTACGACCCGCCGCTAAGCTTCTGGACGGCGACGCCGCAAACCTATCCCTCGACGACCGCCGGAACCATGGCGACATGGCTGCATAACGGAGCCGCAATCGGCCCGACGCCGTTCGACCAACTCCTGTCCGACTATAACCCGCGCGTCCGCGTGAACTCCCCGAATGTCGTGCATGTCACTCAGAGCACGATCGCCGACTATTCCTTCAAGGCCGGCAGCAACATCGCGCCATTCGCGTTTCTGACGATCCCGATAGCCCGTGATGCCGATGGGACAGTCACAGAATACATGCAATACTCACTGATCGTCGTCGATCCGGCGGTTGCGGGGCCGACGGTGACGGCCGGTGCCCCGACAGCGGCGGATATCGTCGCGAGCGCACAGACCTATGCGGCGCATTATACTGACGTCGCCAACGAGAATGATTGCTGCTTCATCGCGCAGGATATCGCGGCGGCCGCCGGCGCTTCGCTCGATGACAATACCCAGTCGCTCATCCCGGATGATAATCTTTCGGCCGGCTTCTGGCGAGTGGTCTATCGCGGCAGCGACCCAAATGCGGTTGCCCACTGGTCTTCCCTTGTCCAGCCCGGCGATATCGTACGCTTCGGCTGGAAGCAGTCCTTCGGCGGCGGCGCGCATACGACGACAGTCATTTCCAAGGCGGCGACGCCGAACGCCAACGGCACCTACACGCTCCAGGTGTTCGACAACAAGGCCTACGATGCCGACGGAAACGAAATCATCGGCATCCACGCAGACAATGACGACGGCTCCACTTATGATTTCCGGACCCAGCAGGACACCGTCACGATCTACCGGATTTCGCCCGATCATCTGTATCTGATCCAGGGGTCGGCGATCGGCGAGACGCTGACCGGCAACCAATATAACGACCAAATCGAAGGCGGCGCCGGCAATGATCTTCTGCAAGGCGGCAGTGGCGACGATGTGCTGAATGGCGGCTCGGGCAATGATCGCATATCGGGCGGCGGCGGATCGAATACGATCGACGGCGGCACCGGCAGCGATACGCTGATCTACGGCGCTGCAGCGTCGTCCTTCACAATGTCCCATGACGCCTCGGGCGCCTGGGTCATCAGCAACGGCGCCTTCACCGACACCATCCGCAACGTGGAGCATATCCGCTTCGCCGACACGACGATGACGCTGAAATCGGCCGTCAGCTTCGACATGGACGACAACTGGCAGGGCGACATGCTGTGGCGTGACGCCGGAGGCACCCTCGCCGGCTACGCGATGAACGGCAGCACGGTCACTTCGTCCGTCAATCTCGGCTCACCAAACAGCGACTGGCAAATGGTCGGCACCGGCGATTTCGACGGGGACGGCCAGAGCGACGTCCTCTGGCGCGACAAATGGGGCGATGTCGGCTCGTGGCAGCTCAATAACAACGCGATCGGCACGGCTGGCATCATGGGAGCGCCCAACCCGTCATGGCATCTTGTCGGGATCGGCGATCTTGATGGCGACGGCAAGAGCGACATCATCTGGCGGCGTGATGACGGCTGGGTCGGCGCCTGGTTCATGGACGGGCAGAAGATCGTATCGGGCGCGATGATCGGCGCGCCAGACTCAAGCTGGCACTTCGCGGGCACCGGTGATTTCAACGCGGACGGGGATAGCGATATCCTCTGGCGGCGCGATGACGGCTGGGTCGGCACCTGGTTCATGCAGGGCGCGCAGATCAGCGGGACCGCGATGATCGGCGCTCCAAGCAACGACTGGAAAATCATCGATACAGGCGACTTCAATGGAGACGCCCACTCCGACATCCTCTGGCGCAATACCGACGGCACGGTCGCCACCTGGATGATGAACGGCGCGGCAATCGGCGATGGCGAGACCATAGGCGCGCTCGACAATTCCTGGACGATCGCGGCTGTGAATGATCTCAACGGGGATGGCCGTTCGGACCTCGTCCTGCAGTCTGACGACGGCTCCGTCGTCAGTTGGTTGCTGAACGGCGCCCAGATCGCCGGCAGCCCGACGCTCGCCACGCCCGGCGCCTCCTGGCAGATCCAGAGCCACCATTTCGACCTAGTTTAGGTCGACGTTCCGGAAATCCTCTGGAACCTGATTGCGGCCCGCCCGTTCATTCAGGAGGAGGAGCAGATCATGGCTACAGCCCAGAAGCACGAGCACAAGGCACGCGTCGAACAGCAGCACGACAAGGGGCTGAAGGATACCTTCCCGGCGAGCGATCCGCCGGCGACGATGCGCTCATCGGCCAAGAAGGGCGCTGATTCGATGAAAGCCGCGCGTATCGATCGCAAACCGCCGATCCTCAGCGGCAGCAGCGAGGCGGTGACGCACAAAGACGATCCGCGCGCCAAGCGCTGAGATAATCCGCATCTTGATCTTTTGGCCGCCCACCTTGCAGAAAGGTGGGCGGTTTTCGCTTGTCTTAAAACCTGGAAACTGTTGCCGGCCGGCCATAGCGTCCCAATTGGAACTATCTTAAACGCAAAGATGCGGGATTGTGATTTGTGCCGTTTCGCACAGCGCGTCACAATTTAGCCGTACCCCGAACGAATTCGGGCATGTTTCAAGCTTCCAATAGTTTGGTTGCCTGCTGTTGTCGTTTTTTGGCACAAGGGTGCAGCAGGCTTTTGGACGGAGCGTAACGGTCAATGGGCGCGAAGACAGTCGCCGGTCTCATCATCATCGGCGGCCTGGTGGCCGGCGGGGTGCTTTACAAACAGCAGATCCAGGATTTGCTGATGCCTCCGGCGCCAAAGGCGAGTTCGACCGAGGCGCAGGCAAAACCGGCCGCGCCGGCGCGCGTCGTTCCGGTGACGATCGGCAAGGCCGAAGCCAAGCAGGTGCCGCTCCGGGTCGACTCCATAGGCAGCGTGCAGGCTATGTCGACCGTGACGCTGAAGACGCGTGTCGAGAGCATCGTGGCCGAGGTACTGGTCAATGACGGGGCGATCGTCAATGCCGGCGACGTGCTGTTCCGGCTCGATGCCCGCTCCATCGACGCGCAGATCAAGCAGGCCGAGGCTGGCGTGCAGCGCGACGCGGTGATGCTCGAACAGGCGCGCCGCACGGTAAAGCGGCAGGAAGACTTGCAGGCCCGCGATATCGGCGCGCGCTCGACGCTTGAAGACAGCCGTTCGGCCGCCGGCGCGGCGGAGGCGACGCTTGCCTCCGATCAGGCCCAGCTTGAGAACCTCAAGGTGCAGCGCAGCTATTACACGATCGCGGCGCCGATCTCGGGCCGCATCGGCTCCATCGCGTTGAAGGTCGGCAACATCGCCAAGACCGGCGACAGCACGACCCCGCTTGGCGTCATCAACCAGTTCAAGCCGATCTATGTGGCCTTCCCTGTGCCGCAGCGCGCGATGATCGATCTGCGCGAGGCGGTCCGCCAGGGGACGGCGGAAGTTTCCGTCCAGCCGCAAGGGCTTGATCGCAGCGTTAAAGGCCGCATCGGTTTCGTCGATAACAGCTTCGATCCGACCAATGGCACAATCTCGGTCCGCGCCGTGTTCGATAATGAAGACGATCTGCTCTGGCCCGGCGCGTTGTGCAACGTCCGCGTGACATTGCGTATGGAGCAAGGCGTCACGGTTGCGCGCGAGGCGGTGCAGAGCAGCCAGAACGGCAATTTCGTCTATATCGTCGAGGATGGCGTCGCGCGTGTTCGTCCGGTGACCGTGGCGCGCGTGGTCGACCGTGAGGCAGTGATCGCCAGCGGGCTGAAAGGCGGCGAAACCGTGGTTACTGACGGCCAGTTGCAGTTGACCGACGGTGCGCGTGTCCAGGCGCGCACTGCATCCAGCGCCCTTGAAACCAAGAAGGACGCTTCCTGATGTCGATCTCGGAGCTTTGCATCCGTCGTCCCGTCATGACGACGCTGCTGATGCTGTCCTTCGTCATTTTCGGGCTCTTCGCCTATAAGCAGCTACCGGTCGCCGCCCTGCCCCGCGTCGATTTTCCGACGATTGCGGTTTCGGCCAGCCTGCCGGGCGGCAGCCCGGAGACGATGGCCGCTTCCGTAGCGGCGCCGCTTGAAAAGCAGTTCGGCAATATTCCCGGCATCTCGGCGATGACCTCGATCTCGGGCTCGGGTTACACGTCGATCGTGCTGCAGTTCGATCTTGACCGGAACATCGACGGCGCGGCGCTTGACGTGCAGTCGGCCATGTCGACGGCCGCGCGCCAGTTGCCGGCCGAGATGACGACGCCGCCAAGCTTCCGCAAGGTCAATCCGGCGGACCAGCCGATCCTGTTCCTGAACCTCAGTTCCGCGACGCTGCCGCTCTCGACCGTCAACGAATATGCCGAGAACGTGCTCGCCCAGCAGATTTCGCAGATCAGCGGCGTGGCGCAGGTGCAAGTCTTCGGCCAGCAGAAATATGCCGTGCGCATCAAGCTCGATCCCGACGCGGTCTTCGCGCGCGGCATGAGCCTGAACGATGTGCGCAACGCCATAGTCGCCGCCAATTCCAACGCGCCGATCGGCAACCTGACTGGTGATCGTCAGATCCTGACGCTGCAGACGACCGGCCAGATGGAAAAGGCGGCGGATTATCGCGACCTGATCATCAACTGGAAGAACGGCGCGCCGATCCGCCTGAGCGATATCGCGACCGTCGAGGATTCAGTTTCCGACGATCAGAAGGCCGCCTGGTACAACGACACGCGCGCGCTGGTGCTCGCCGTTTTCCGGCAGTCGGACGCCAACACGGTCGATACCGTCGACAAGATCCGCTCGAACATGCCGAAATACCAGGCGCAGGTGCCGGCTTCGGTGACGATCCGCATCCTGAACGATCGCTCGATCTCGATCCGCGATGCGGTGGAGGACGTGCAGTTC
>FTCV01002352.1_pt1 | contig 12522 bp, 14 predicted proteins | sample 1639691 | NCBI WGS metagenome assembly FTCV01 (sample SAMEA3914864, study PRJEB12502) | metagenome | biome: forest; material: soil | place: USA | collected 2012-03-12 | depth 0.3 m
CACAGGGGTGGAGCGAGCAGGATGTTGTTGCTCAGGTGCTGACCCCGATCGAAGACAGTTCGATCCTAGGAACGCCGCGTTCGGATACCAATTCGATCATGTGCTACCAGATCCCGGGCGGTCTAACTAAATCAGGTCAGCCCATTCTGGGCGGCGTCGATATCGACGCACTCGACTACGAATTCGCCGCCTCGTGCTATCCCAAGTAAAACCAGGACCGGCAAAGCTAATGTCTCCCCTGGTCCTCGGCGAAATGTCAGTCGACTACCTCCACGGCGCCGTTTCCTGGTCCCAGGGGAGACTCTCCATCATCCGCCGCCATTATCTAGATGCGTTGCCTTCGCGGGATTGTGCGCGGCCGGACAAATGAGGGACAAAACTTTTGCGCGGCAACCGCACCAATCCGAAACGGCCACATCTCTGCGTTCGGTCGGGTGCTTGAGGATGGCGGGTGAGCAGATGAAATCGATCTCTCCCGTCTGCCCGAACGCGAGTTTCAGCGCGCGCGTGCCGTCTGTCTCATAGCTGTCGGCCAATCGGGAGAGCGGATATTCCTGCGTCTCCGGATTAAGGTAGGCAAGCACCTGCGGATCGTCGATGAACACATCGATGTCGTGGCTTTCCCGATGATCAATCTGGAGCATCAGAGCGGTTCCACCGCCGAAGCTCCAAGCGGGGCGCATTCCCGTCCGCTCACGCAGCTGCGCCAGCAGTTCGATCATGATGTCGAAAAGAACCGGCTATTCACTGGCCCGCTGGACAGGCCCCGATGCGGACACCCGGTTCAGGCTGCCAGAGGCAGGGTGTAGCCGGACAGCTCTGCAAACTGGTTGGCGACCACGCTCACCTCTTTGTTATCCAGCCTATCCGCGATGAACTTGTGCTGGAGGGCAGGAGAAACTTCCGAGAAGAAGGCGAAGACCGGAGCATTGAAATCGGAGGCGCTGGCCGGATCGGAGATCATCGCGGCAAGTTGATGCGCGGACAGGCCCGCACCATAAGGATCGGCGGATCGGGCAAGGTTCGCCCGCCCAATCCACATCACGAATCCAACCATGCTCCAATCCAAGCGACTGCCTGCCCAACTCCCACGCAACCATCGCAGCGCCACCCATAGGCGCGCCTCCCCCCTGAAGCAGTCTCAAAGGTCCTTACGTCGACACTTTGATGGAAGGTCGAAGTTGCCAGCAAGGACTGTCAAGGGAAGCCCGACGTCACGAACATTTCTGAGCCGCGCCTGCACGCGAAACAGCTTTGCCATGGATCCAGCGGCAAACATCCCTCGCGCTGCTGCGTGCGACAACGCGCCGGCGTTATCCCGGTGCGCCCGGCGAATATCTTGGTCATGTGGCTCTGGTCGGAAAACCCGCACTCGACGGCAATCTGCGCAAGCGGTGTAGTCCCTGCTCCCATTATGGATATCGCCCGGGCCACACGCTGCTCGATGAGCCATGCATATGGCGCCACACCCACGGTATCGGTAAATGCCCGGATAAAGTAGCCAGGCGAAAGACGGCAGGCTTCTGCGATTTCGGCGATCGCGACCGGATCGGCAAGACGCGCCGCCAGCATATCCATGGCCATTTTGACCTGCCAGGAAGCCAGTGTGCGCGGACGCCTGGGGGAGTGTCTGGACGGTTCCATCTTGCTCGATGGTATGGGCGGAGGATGATCGCGTTCCGCTTCAAACGCCGTGGCCCTCCAGGGCAACTGCCCTTCAGCGGATGGAATGTCCGCGCCTGCCTGGGCGGACGCATTGCTGCATCGGCCCGCGATCATGCGTTCCCAGTCGCCAATGCGACCTCCAGAGGGTTGCGAGAGCCGAACAGCCCCTGCTGAGGGGGTCATCCGGCGCTCTGCGATCACCACCGGTCCTTCGCTGCCCACAAGGGCGGACGAATTCCAAGGAGGAAATCCTGTTGTTCCCAGCTCCCAGACACATGGAAGGGCGATCATGCGCCCTCTCGCCCGAAATAATTTTCAGGGCGCTTGCGAACCTTCCAACCGCAAACCGGCGCCGGTTCGCGCCCTCAGGTACTTGAGGGCGCGCTCGAGCTCTTTCTGAACGGTTCGCCGGTGGATACCCATGGTGGCGGCGATCTCGTCCAGGGACAGATCGTCCCGCAAACGGGCGAGCAGGATTTCCCGTCTTCGTTCGGGAAGTTCGTCGAGGGCCGCCATGGCTGCTGCAAAATCCGACCGTGCGATGGCGCACTGCTCCGGATCGGGAGCCTCATCGGCGATCAATTCGAACCAGGTATGATTCCGGCCGATGTAGCGAACGGCAGTGCGGTGACGATTGCACGCGAGATTTAGCGCCATTCGCCCGAGGTACGCGCGAGGATTGCGAACCGGACCGATTTGCGGCCGGGTCGCCAGCTTGAGAGACGTTTCCTGCACTGCGTCGAGAGCCGCTTCCCGCGACCCAAGGCGCGCCTCGAGATTTGAAACCAGCTCGTTGTAGATGAGCAGGAGAACACGTTCGAGAATTGCCGGGGAATCGCGGCGCTCAACCCGATCTGGAGCGTTTTGCGACCCAGTTTCCGAAGACGAATTGTTCGAGCCCGTGGTCATGATACTTCGAATCCGTAACCAAGCCCCGCCCTCACAGTCCTTCGGTGCGACCGTCTCCCCGCTTGCAAGCGGCCCGCCAGCCCTGATGCAAGACAGTCCAATCACTGCACAAATGCGACCACATTGTGACGCAATATGGCGAAATTACTCCGATCCCATGGATTAAAATCCTTTCATCGCGAACAATTGAAAGTCGGCCGCGACATCGTCTCGGCAAGCTCACGGCGGGCGAATAGATGCAGCCTCCGGACGTGCGGTGCCAGGAACACGATAGCCTGCCCCGCCGAGTTTCCGCCGCCGATCTGGCTGCCTCGCTGCTCGTTGGCGTGCTGTCGCTGACGCTGGCATCTATCCCAATGCCATCGGTTATGCGCCCCTCGTCCTGACCGACGTGTTCTATACCCTTCTCCTGATGACGGGGTGTTTGGCGGTCATTGTGCGGGAGTACAGATGGCAGCTTGTGGGCACTGGGCTGGTGTTCGGTTTCGTCACGCTGGTCAAGGCGCAGACGCTGGTGGTTGTGCCACTGCTCTTCGCGATCGACTGGCTGCGAATGAAGCCGATGGGCAAGCGGCTACCCGGGCTGGTACTCGACGGAATGGTTGTCCTGGCGACGGCGGCTGTGGTTATCTCTCCACGGACGATGCTAACCGGACGGTTCTATAGAGACAAGGCACAGGAGTATGCCGCCGTCTTCAATATAGACGACCCGGCGGCAGGCAAAATGACGGGCATCAGCATCGGCAAGCGTCCTTAAGGCGCCTTTCGCTTGGGCGGCCTAGTAGTGGATTCGTGTCTCCGCTACCAGGCCGCCGCCCCCAACGCTTTCGAGTGCACGCCGCGCTTGATCAATTCCGCGCCCCCGTCAACGAGGGCCGCATCGGATGCGGCCATTACCAAGCCCGGCAAGCCACCGCGCTCCATCTTACCCCAGCTTCTTCATCGGCCGCCCAGCAGCGCCCGCTTCAGCTGCCAGGTTGCGATTTTACGCCAGCGGCATACGCGGGCTCTTCCAGCGCAGCGCATCCATAATCCCGGCGAGATCCTCTCCGCTGGCAAACAGGTCCAGGTTGAGCCCGACGCGCGTGGAATGCCCGCTGACCTGCGCGAGTAACCGCGCCAGATCGTCCTTGGTCAGATCGGGCAATGCGCCCTTGGCAAAGGCGCGGATCATGATCGCGCGCCAGATCGGACCGATCGACGCCGGGTGCAGTGTCCGCTCGCCGATCGAATACTCGCTGCGCGCCGGCACCGCCGGTTTGGGCAGCGTCTTGCGCAGATCCCAGGCCTCCCGCCCGGAGATCGCTGTCGTGAGCTTTCGCCGACGTAGCCGCCATTCCTGCTGCCCAACCGGCAACGCAAAAGCCGACGATGGTTCGCCGCAACCATCGTAGAACTCACCTGCGACTCTCAAATATGTGATCGAACGACGCTTCTTTCCCGACACTCGACGCTGCACGCAGAAGAATAAACTCCAAAGCGCGAGAAACATCAGAAACGCTGCCCCGTGCCGATCCACGCGACTAAAGACTTGCTATAATTATTCCACTAACAAATATCCAGAACGCCTCTTACGGCGTCATACTGCCTACTTTAGCGTATAGTCAGCCGGAATTATAAAAACTGGGATAGGCGATTTCTCCAGAATTTCATGGCAAATTGACCGCCCGGTCAGCCGCCCCAGCCTTGAGAGATGACGGTGTCCGAGGATAATCGCATCGCATTCGAATTGACGAGCCGCCGACAAGAGGGTCTGGACCGGCTCACCGCCAACAACCGAACAAACGGCCTCCACACCTTTGGCGTGAAGTTCGAGGGTAACCTTCCGGACCAGCGCGTCCGCGCCCTCTCGCTCCATTGCGGCGGCGGGATAATCCAATTCGTCGCTGCGACTTGGATGTTCTCCATCCAGTTCATCAAGGAAATAGGCGGGATCGATAGCGCATAGAATGTGCACGGACGCGCCGGTAGCGAGCGCAAGATCCGTAGTAGCCTCCATGATCGCCTGCGTGCGACGAGATCCGTCGATTCCTGCCAGGATTGTCTGAAACATAGCTATCCCTCTCCTGTCGGGCATGACGTCGCCTCAGTGCATAGCGTGGCAGCTCGGGCAAACGCTTCCTCAACCGTAGCGGCAACTTCTGTGCGAACCCCGAAAGCCTTTTGCGCTCCGATGGAATGGTGCTGAAGCTTGGCTCGCTCTCCTGCGTCTGGTTCGACCCGCACGACCGCCTTGCATTGTGCGGCCAACCGCACCTTGTTGATCTTCATCCAGATCCCGCGAAGCTTGAAATCTTCATGGTCTTCCTCGGGCTGGGGGTCGCAATAGAGCAGCACGAACGGCGCTGATGCCGAGAGCAGGCGTTCCATCTCACGGATCCAGTCCGGTCCGTAGCCTGGCCGAGCTACCTCGGCACGTGCACGTACGATCGGAAACCGGGACACGTCGTGGATCTCGAAATGGCTTGCGTCGGGAACGTGGGTCACGATCCTGCTCCTGTGTTATCGCTGGGGGATAGGGATTGCGTGCCGGGCTCGGGGAATGCGGTTTCCCAGCCTCCGCCGAGCGCCTTGAACAGAATCACGAGATCATTCGCTCCCTGTCCGTTGCTTGCTGCAAGGTCGCTCTCGGCATCGAGCAGTGCCCGCTGGACCGATAGCACGTTGAGGAAGTCGATCGCGCCCTCGCGGTAGCGTCTCTGCGCGAGTTCCAGCGCCACCCGGTCATGACGCACCGCCTCGGCCAGCCGATCACATCGCCGCTGTTGTGCGTCATAGGCAGACAGGGCATCATCGATCTCGTGCCAGGCCTTGAGCACGGTCTGCTGGAACAGGATCGCGGCTTCCTGCTGCTCCGCCTTGCGCAGCGCGAGCATGCCTTTGAGCCGGCCACCCTGAAAGAAGGGAAGCGAGATCGACGGGCCCAACACGAACTGATGCGACGCCCAGCTGCCGAGATTGGACAGCGCCAGTGCCTGCGTGCCCAAGCTGCCGGAGAGAGAGATGCTCGGATAGAAGTCCGCCTTGGCTATACCGATCGCGGCGGTCGTGCGGTGCAGCTCGGCTTCGGCACGACGGATATCCGGCCGCCGCCGCGCGAGTTCGGATGGCAGGCCAACCGGCACTTCGGCCGGGAGCCGGGGAATCGCGCCGGTGAGAGACAGTTCGTCAGCGAGCGCCCCGGGCTGCTCTGCCAATAGCAGGCCAAGCGCGTTGATCAGCAAGTCGCGACGGGCTTCGAGCGGAGGAAGCCGCGCCTCGATGGTCGCAACTTGCGCTTGCGCATCAGCCACATCCAAGTTGGTGACGACCCCTTGCTCGAACCGCAATCGCGTGAGCCTGACGCTATCCCGGGCCACGTCGAGATTATGCTGCGTTATGGACAACAATGTCTGGCTGGCGCGCAAGTCGATGTAATCGCGCGCCAGTTCGGCCTGCGCTGACAGCAGGACGGCACGCCGGTCCTCCAGCGTTTCCTCCAAGACGGCGTTGGCCGCTTCGACACCGCGATGGACGCCGCCCCACAAGTCCAGCTCCCAGAACGTGTCGACGCCTGCTTGCCACAAGTCATAAGGCGGCGAGCCATCTGAGCCGGACAAGCTCGACACCCCGAACGGCGCGGCTCCGGCAGCCGACTGCTGCTGCGTTGCCGCCGCCCCAGTGCCCATCAGCGAGAGAATGCCGTTCGGACTGGCACGCTCGCGATAATAGGAACCGGCGGCGCCAAAGCTGGGATATTCACGCGCGCCCGAGACGCGGCGTTGCGCCCTGCTCTGGAGCAACCGCGCGGTAGCGACCTTCACGTCGAGATTGGCGTCGGCCAGACGGCCTTCGAGCGAGGTCAGGGTTGGATCACCGAACAATGTCCACCAGTCAGTAACGACAGGGGTTTGCGCAGGCCGGCTCGGAGCCCCGACACCGGTAACCCGATCATAGGCAGCGGGCGCCGCGACCGCAGGTCGTTCAAAGTTCGGACCGACCATGCAACCGGCGAGAAGCGGACTGGTCAAAGCGAGCACCGTTAACGTGCGCAGGGAACGCGTCATCTTGTTCACCGTCCCATTCACTGCCGGGCTGCCTCCGGAACGAGTACGGCGCCGGGGCCGCTCACGTCCACCGTCGGCACGACCGAGAGCCCGACATGCAGGCGTGCGGCCTCGGGCTGTCCCGGATCAATCGCGAGCTTGACCGGCAGCCGCTGCACTACTTTGGTGAAATTGCCCGTCGCGTTGTCCGGTGCGATCGGCGCAAGGGCGAGCCCGGTGACCGGTGCAAGACTGTCGACATGGGCCTTGAGCCTTACGCCGGGTAGACTGTCGACGCTGATCGTCGCGGGCTGTCCGATCCGCATGTTCGCGAGCTGGTTTTCCTGAAAATTTGCCACCACATAGACCTTTGATTGCGGGACGACGGCGAGCAGGGGCGTGCCTGCTTCGACAATCGCTCCGACGCGGATGGTGCGCTGGCCGACCAGACCTTCGATCGGCGCACGGATCTCGGTGTAGGATAAGTTGAGCCGTGCCTGATCGAGTGCCGCCTGCGCACGGCCGAGCGCGCCGACTGCTTTGGAACGGCCGGCTTGCAGAATGCCAAGCTGCTGCTGCGCGGCGGCAAGCGCTGCGCGGTCATGGTCACTGGTCGCCAGTCGCTCGGCAAGTGCGCTGTCTGCCTGTTGTCTTTCCTGCGTGGTGCCTGCGCCGCCTGCTGACAGGTTCCGATAACGCACGGCATTGGCCTTTGCGAAGGCAGAAGCAGCGTAGTCCGCGCGCAGGGTTGCCTCGGCCTGCGCGACCAGGACGGGATGGCGGGCAATCTCGGCATCGAAATTGGCGATGTCCGCCCGGGCGACGGCGACATCCGCTTCGGCGCTGGCCAATGCTGCGCGGAAGTCACGATCGTCGATCTTTGCCAGAAGCTGGCCCGCTTTCACGTGCTGATTGTCGTCGACCAGCAGTTCGGCGATCTGCCCCGGCACGCGCGGTGCGGCGATAGTGGCATCTGCACGAACATAGGCGTCATCGGTCGATTGCTGCCCGGTGGGTGTGACGAGGCGCGCGCCGCCGAGCGCCATACCGGCGATGACCAGTACGGAGGTGGTGATGAGGACATGCTTGCGGGAAGGGCGATAGGCCATGATCGTCGCTTTCAATGGGTCTTGGCCGGCGCGGTTGCGCGGGGCGGATAAATACGGGTGGGCATGACCGGGATCAGCAGGATCAGGCCGCAGGCTATGCCGGCCATCGCCAGATAGAGGTCGGCTGACGTCAGCACGATCGCCTGGCTGCGGAGTCGCTCGGTCAGCTCGGCGAAGGAAGCGGGGTCACCGCCGGTCGTCACGCTACCGAGCCGATCTACAAGCATCTCCGAATGGTAATGCTCGCGTATCGTGCCGAGGCCCTCGACAAGGCCGGTACCGACAGCGGCGGCGAAGCCCTTGACCGTGTTGAACATCGCCGAGGCCCACGGTCCCTCCGTGGGAGGGAGGCCGGTTGTCGCCAGCATCAGCAGCGGGATAACTGCCATCGGCTGTCCCATGATCTGGAGCGCCTGGAGCAGGTAGAAATTCTCGCGAACCCAATCGGCGGTCACTAAACTGCCGAGCATGCAGGACGTCGCGACCATGCAGAGGCCAATGGCCAGAACCCAGCGGCAGTCTATCCGCTCAAGGTTGAGGATCGCGGCAGTGAGCGGTAGTGCGAGCAGTTGCGGAAGCGCGACGATCAGCGCCAATGGCATGGTCTCAAGCGGGCGATAACCGCGCACCTCGGCCAGATAGCCGCCGGGGATCACGATCACCCCAAGGAAGATCACCAGCACGCCCGCCAGAGTGAAGAGCGCATGCGAGAAATTGCGCCGGCCAAGCATCTGAAGCTTGAAGAACGGCATGGGATGGCTCCATTCGTTGACAAGGAAGAGCAACAGGAGCAGGCCGCCACCACTGAACAGGGCGCAGATGAGCGGTGATTGCAGCCAGCCGAGGCGGTCGCCCTGTTCCAGAGCGATGACGAGCATGGCGATGGCGGGAAAGCCGGTGACGACGCCGATCCCGTCGAATGTTTCGAAGCGTTCCAGCCGGAGTGGATCCTGCGGAATACCCCAGGCTATGGCTAAAGCGCCCAGCAGGCACAGTGGCACTACCTGCCAGAACACCATCGGCCAGCCGACGAAATCGGTCCAGAGCGCGGCCAGCGGCGTGCCGAGGCCGGGCCCAAATGTTGCAGTCAGCGCATAACCGGCCAGCCCGTAAATCTTGATATTGGCAGGAAGGTAGCGCAGCGCCACAGTCATCAGCATCGGCGGCAGGCATCCGCCCACAAGCCCCTGCAACGCTCTTAGAAGACAGAGCGTGCCGACATTCGGCGCAAACGGGCAAAGAAGCCCCAGAAGCGCGAACGCGAGCACCGCACCAATGGTGAAGCGCCGCAGCGAAAAGGTGACCGAGAACCAGGGTGCGAACGCCATGGCGGCGACATTGGTCGCTCCATAGAGTGCGGTAAGCCAGGTCCCTTCGTCATGGCCGATCCCTAAGGCGCCGCGCACGTCGACCAGCGCGACCTTGGTGACCTGCTCGTTGAGGCCGGCGGTAAGGGAGACGAGCAGAACGCCCACGAGTCCGGTCGCGAGACGCAGGCTAAACATCGGCAGCGCCGGCGAAGTTGGCATCGTAGCGGGCGGCGGGTTGAATTGAGCCACGGAGGTCGTTGTCACGACACGTCGCGCAGCAGGAAAGATCGGACAATCGGCATCACAGGCCTCGGAGGTCTTGAAACGGCATCCGGATCGATACCGTCGCGAAGAGCCCTCAGAAATCGACCGAGCTGCACTCTATGAATGCGCGCGGCGCACTGGTCTTGGGGAAGCCGCCGCCCTAAGGGCCCGCGTCCGATGGCAGCTAATTTCTGAGGAAGGGTTTAGCAATTGGCTCTCGCGGTTCGTCGGAAATCCCGGCATGGAAGTACGCCTATCGCGCCCGGCATTGCGCTGGGCGTCACCACTGGACGACCTGCCATGGAGTACCCCGATCTCAACCTGCTGATCGCTCTAGACGCGCTTCTTCAGGAGGAGAGCGTCGTCGGCGCAGCACGACGGATGAACCTCAGTCCGCCTGCAATGAGCCGTACGCTGGCGCGGATACGTGTTGTCTTCGGCGATCCGATCCTGGTGCTTGCTGGTCGCAAGATGGTGCCGACGCCGCGCGCACAGGAATTGCGCGATCCGGTCCATGGGATTGTGAGCCAAGCTTTAGGTGTGATGCAGCCTGTGGGTGAGAGCGCGATGCGCACACTGCGGCGCAGTTTCACGATCCGGGCAAATGACAGCTTCTTGGTGGCCTTCGGTGCACAATTAGCCCGTCAATTGAGCGAGGCCGCGCCCGAAGTATCGCTCCGTTTTGCGCCCGAGGTTGGCGATGACGATGACGCCCTGCGCGCAGGGCATGTCGATCTGTTTATTGGAGCCACCGAGGCGCTTGACCCGGAAGTTCGCGTCCAGGTGCTGCTCAAGACAATGATCGTGGGTGTCGCACGAGACGACCATGCAATCTTTGCCGACGCGATCACCCCAGAACGTTTCGCAGCAGTCGACCAAATCGTAGTTTCGCGACGCGGCAGGTTGCACGGTCCGATCGACACCGCGCTGGCGGCTCTCAATCTCCGACGCCGGATTGCGTTGACCGCGCCAACGTTTTCGACTGCACTGCTGTTGCTGGCCGGCAACGACCTGGTGCTCCCCCTGCCCGACCTGTATCTCCTCGAAGGCCGACATATCCCGGCTGGGATGCGCGCGTTTCCAATTCCACTCGATTTGCCGCCGGTTACCGTGCGGCAGGCTTGGCACCCACGTTTCGAGAACGATCCAGCCCATCGCTGGCTGCGCGAGATGGTTCGAGAACTCTGTGTCACTGCGGAGCAAGCGGCGCTATGAGAGCCCAGGACAAGAGCGCGGACTGGGAGCTGTCATTCTGCTCAAGCAGAACCGCCGACGAAGCCGACGTAGACCACGTCATCTCGGCTCCCTGATAGCTGCAGTCGGTTCACCAATTTGTTGATGGACCTGAGCCGGACGTGGGATTAGCCGCCATATTCGTGAGCCGCTACTGGAACCTGCAAACTTCGATGCATGCACTTCATGCATAGCCTCGATCAGTCACGACCTTATGGGAGGAGCCGCCCGTGCCGCCCAATCCATCGAGAGTACAGAACCTCAGTCAGTGGCTTGTTTGCACGGGAGCGCACCGCTCCGAAACCTCGGTGAGTGGATAGGACGACCTATCTCGCATGGAAGACTTGGCAGCAGCCCTGTCCACAAAACACGGGGATTTGTTCGATTCCAAACTTTTGAAGTTCCTGCTGGCCTGCGCCAGCCAGGGCTGGCGCAGGTTTGGGCATCACTGGATGAAGTCGCCCTCAAAGCTTAAGTGACCGTTAGCAAGCTCGTTCGAGCCTTCGGGTGCGACACCGACAAAAGCAATCGACGAGCTTCCCTTCCCGCTCAGCATGTCCAACGTTCCGGGAAGCGTCAGACTGAGAATGCCGCTGTTGGGCGACGACTGGACTGCTGGCACCTCGACGGCTTCTGCCGGCAGGACGGTGAGTTCGCCGTTCGTGAACGATCCCAGTACATAGTTGGGATCTGCCACCGTAAGGGAGCCCTCCGTAATTGCGTAAGTCCCGGCTGTGTTAACATCAGCGTTGGTGGCAAGGGCGCCGGATAGGGTCGTTGCAGAGCTATCGCCCGCTACGAGACCATTGACGGAGTAATCAAGCGGCAGATACGCACCCATATATGGGATCGATTTTGATCCAGCCGTGATGAAAAGCTTGGCTGGATCGATCGTGAGCGCGCCATCGACATATGTGATGGAGTAGTTGTCGGAGCTTAGTCCGCCAAGACCAATGCCGTATGTACCTGCATTATGCGCTCCCTGTGAGGTCCCCGTGTAATTCAGGCTCCCCCCCAGGACATTGGCATCTTCATTTGCCACAAAGCCAGCGTAGGAAGCGCCGGCGCCGCCCGTGAAGCCCAGACCGTCATATACCTTGTTGGTGTTGGCGGCCGTGACGGTCAGCGCGGCCTTGTTCACGGTGAGCTCCCCATCGTCGTAAGTGATAGCATAATTGCCCGAAGTGAACCCGGACGCTGAGATCGTGTAGCTGCCAGCGTTGGTTGCTCCAGCCGCGGAGCCGCCAATGACAAGCTGTCCGCCGAGCACTGACGCGTCCTCGCCGGCTACAAAGCCGTCGATGCTCACACTGCCGCTCTCGAAGGCCTTGCCGTCATAGGTTTTGACGTGATTGTCTGCGGAAATCGTGAGATTGGCTTTATTGATAGTCAGGTCGCCATCGACGAAGCTGATGGCATAATTGCCTGATGTCAGACCTGCAGCGGATAGGGTGTAGTTGCCAGCATTGGTAGCCCCCTGCCCTGTTCCGCCGAAGGCAAGGGTACCGCCCAGGACGCTGGCATCTTCGCCTGCAACCAAGCCATCATAAGTGACGCCGGCACCACCGCTGAAAGCTTGGCCATCGTAGGTCTTGGCCGCATCGGTGGCACGGACGGTAAGGAGAGCCTTGTTGATGCTCAGCGCGCCGTCCAGGTAAGCGATGTCATAATTTCCGGACGTGAGGCCGGATGCAGTGATGCCATAGCTGCCAGCGTTAGCGGCCCCCTGTGAGGGGCCGCTATAGACGAGACGTCCGCCAAGGACGTCAGCCTCCTCACCGTTGACGAGGCCGCCGTAGGTCACTCCTGCGCCGCCATTGAAGGCAACGCCATCATAGACTTTGGTGAAATCGTTGGCGGTGACCGTGAGCAGCGCCTTGTTGATCGTCAGGGCACCGTCGACGTAGTTGATGTCATAGTTTCCTGAGGTCAGTCCGGATACGGACAGAGCGTAGTCGCCAGCGTTGATAGCGCCCTGCCCTGTTCCGCCGAAGGCAAGGGTACCGC
>FTCV01002407.1_pt1 | contig 12491 bp, 10 predicted proteins | sample 1639691 | NCBI WGS metagenome assembly FTCV01 (sample SAMEA3914864, study PRJEB12502) | metagenome | biome: forest; material: soil | place: USA | collected 2012-03-12 | depth 0.3 m
CAGGTCGAGGCCATCATGGCTGCCACCGACGGGCGCGGCGTCGATCTGATTGTCGACACCATCGGTGGCACGGTCTTCGAGGAAAATGTCAGGTGCCTTGCAGTAAAGGGGCGACTGGTCAATCTTGCGCGGCTGGGCGGCGGCCAGTTTGGACGAATCGATCTCAACCTGCTCTGGCTGAATCGCCTGAAGCTGATGGGCGCGACGTTTCGCACACGCACCGAGGCTGAACGTCTCGCGTGTATCCAGGCATGCGCGCGCGATCTGCTGCCACACTTCCGCGCAGGCCGGCTGCGCTTGCCGATTGATCGCACATTCCCGATGGATTCGATCGCGGATGCCTACGCGTATATCGCGCGCAGCCAGCACATGGGAAAAATTGTGCTTATTGCCGACTGACCGAGGTAGCCGGCTGGCGGCGGCCACGGCCACGGCCATGGCCGATCGCCGCTGCGGATCGTGTTGCCGTCTGCTTGCGCCATTGCGTGACGCTGCAGCCGAACTCGGCACGGAACCAATGGCTGAAGCTGCTCTGGTTCGAGAAGCCGAGCAGACCCGCGATTTCGCCGATCGGCTGGTCGCTCTCCTCCAGATGGCGCGTCACGAGCTCCGAGCGCACCTCGTCGAGCAGTGCCGAAAACGTGAGCCCATCGGCGCTCAGATGACGATGCAGCGTGCGGCGATCGACGCGCAGATGCAGCGCTACCTGCTGGGCCGTACAGCGCCCGCCGGGGAGCAGCGCCATGATGAGTTCGCGACAGGTTTCCCGCGTACCCTCGCCACGGCGCCGTAGCGCGGTCTCGAGGTAGTCGCGCGCCAGTTGCGCCGCGCCGGACCGGTCTGGCGCGCGGGGCTTTTCCAGATCGGCGGCGGCACAAATCAGGCCGTTGAACGGCTGATTGAACATCGGAGTGCGGCCAAAAAAGGCGCGGTGCGCCGCGATGCTGGCCGGCGCGCGATGCGTAAAGCAGACCTGCAATGGGCGCCATTGTAGCCCGATCAACTCGCGCAGGATGCGAAACATCATGCCGACGGTCAGTTCCATGGCCTGACGGGTTCCCGAGCCAGGGCTGGGCAGCAGGTCCTCACGAATAATCACGGTCTGACCTGCATCCTCGACGCGCGTGACCAGCGATGCGCTGATCAGCTTCAGGTAGCGGCACAAGGTATCGAGCGCCTGCCGTGGCGAGGGCTCCTCCTTCAGCACCAGGCTGATCGGCCCGAGGTTGGCAAACGTGCGACGCGCCGCCATCTGCAAGGCAAAATCTTCGACGCCGGTCGCGCTGGCGCTAGTTTCCAGCAACTCGCGCAGGGCGCTGCTCGGAATGCGTGCCTCGGGATCCTTGAGCAGCCGCGCCGACAGCCCCACAGCACGCAACAGGGCCGCCGGGTCGCGGCCGAGCGATTCCACCAGCTCGATGTAGCCGTTCAGCGTGGCACTGCGAACGAGTCGGCCGACGTTTGGCATGGCGCTGCTTTCACATATTCGAACGGAAGGGAGTATGCCTCAAGTCGCCGTCACGACTCCCGACTGCATACCGCAGGATGGCATGGCCCTTGGTCCAATAGACGACCGCTGTGATGCCGACTCACATTCTCTGGATGCACCGAACAGTGAATCAAACAGCTTGTTGGTGGGCCGAGACGCACGGCGCGATCATCCTGCGCTTGCTTTCCTGGGGCTGCTTGATTGTGCCCATGCTTCCCGGCGCAGCGGCGGGGATGGACTTCAGGATCTACTACCAGCCGCAACTCCAGATGAAGATGCTGATCGGGGAGGGAAGCATCCAGGACGGTGACGCCGGGAAGTTTCTGGCGCTTTCAAGGCTGGCTGACCGCGATAGAGAGGGGCTCGTCACGCTGATACTGAATAGTCCGGGAGGAAATGTCGAGGCTGCGTTCCGTCTTGTCGACGCAATGGACAAGGTGCGCGTCTATACGATCGTTCCGAATGGCGCCCGGTGCGCGTCCGCCTGCGCTTCCATCCTGTTCGCATCGGGGGAACGCCGAAGTGTGATCGGTACTGGGCAGCTCGGATTTCATAGCTGCTACCGGCGCGACGGACAGACCCGCACCGAGGACTCGTTCTGCAACGAGATCATTGCGGCGAATGCCATGCAAAGGGGCGTGAGTCAAGCTGGTATCAATCGCTTCGTCAAGCACTATGGCGCGCAAGACATGGCATGGGTCGGCCGTGATGCGGCCTGCAAGTATTTGCAAGGCCTGTGCAAGCCAGGACAGCTGGAGTCTCAACGCGAGACGAAGGCTGTAGTGATGCAAAGTCTGGAATGCAGCAAGCTCATATCCATTCAGGCGCAACTCATTTGCGGCGACGCGGAACTTGCCAGTGCCGATCGAGCATTGGCAGAACTCTATGATCAAAAGCTGAGAGCATCCACGCAAAAGGATCGGTTGCGGGCGGATCAACGGGCATGGCTTCGCCACTCTCGCAATGCATGTGTCGACAAGGCTTGCCTGCTGCGAAGCTATCAGGTCCGCAGCAACGAACTGAAGCTGATGCGCTCGCCGTGATGGGAGCCAATGCCGCAAACCGGTGCCCCGTTCGGGCGCGAAGCGACCTGGACTGGCGCTCAGTCAGTCCAGCGATATTGCAGCGTCAGCGTGATCGCCTTGTAGTCGCCGCCGGCGCGCGTGATCCAGCCTTTCGATGCGCTGACCTTGCCTGACCAGTTCGTCGTGAAGGGCACCGACAACGTCAACCCATAGCGGGTATTGGTGCGGCGATCGTCGTTGCGGACACCATCCACGGTCGTAGTGCCTCCGCTGTAGAAGCCTGCGTCGGCGGCGAGCCACAGGCCGGGCCGGAACTGGTATCCACCATGCAGTTGCACCACCGCTATTGGGCTCTGCTGGCGTTGCCTGCTGCCCAGGAATTCATCGTTGGCGGTAAATACCCACACGCCAAACGAGCCTTCGGCGAACCAGTTGCCAAACGGCGCCGAAACGCCAACTTCCGGCTTGAAAGCCCAACGGTTTGCGCCGATGTTGATGAGTCTGTCCGGGTGGTATTGCCCGCTTGGCGTGACCACCGAGAGGCTTGCCCCCAGCGTGGGGACTGGCGGATGCTTCACGAACTCGGCGGGTGTCTTTGCATCCCCGCCGAGCAGATTCACCGCAAGTCGCAGATAGGCGTCGCCGATTCCAGCACGGTAGACGCTGTTCGGTGCGTCGAGGACATTCCCGGCGACATTGGCGCGCGAGTATGGCAGCACGATGCCGACGGAAGCGGTGCGGCCAAGCAGGTCGAACACCTGCACATAACCCAACGCAAAAATGTCGATCTTTGCCTTGACGTCCGTAATCGGCAGAGATGGGTCGGTCAGCACATCGCCAGTGAGCCTTGCGTACGTCGCCAGCAGGAAATGCGTGCCAACCGGCGCCGCCGAATAGGCGCGGGGCTCAAGTTCCTGGGCCATGCAGCTGTTGACGAGCGCGCCAAGGCAAGGCAATAGCCGTCGCAGCCACAGGGCGAGCACGGCGGGCCTGTCCCACCCTGGCATCGATGTCTCCTCCCGGCGATCCCACCTCGATCCCGCTAGAACGCGACGGTCAGCGCAGCGAGCACTACCTGCTCTTGCGACTTTGGATTGAACCAGTAGACGCTGCCTGTGACCTTGCCGAAGGTAAGTTGCAGCAATCCACCACGTTGAAATTCACGCTCGCCGCCGTAGATCCGCGTACGTTGCGTAACGAAGCCGAACCTGAGCCATGGGACAGGGCGATAGCCCAGTTCGCTCCAGGCGTAGGTATAGGGCGTTGTCGTGCCCGTTCCTGGCAGGTATTCGGCTTCGATGTAGTAGTCGAACTTGCCCACGGCCAGGCTGGCCTCTACGCCGGCAATCGGCCCGTGCGCGCTGCCGGCAACGAAGCCAACGATGGGCGTGACCTTGTACTGGAAGGTTTCGCCTCCGGAAAACGACCAGCCGACAAAGCCCGACTTGGCACCTATCGCCTCGTAGTTGATGCGCGCTTCCAGGTGGAGTTGGCCATGATCGGCCGCGAAGATGCCAGACCCGTAGTTGCCTTCCTGCCGCGGCATGTTCCAGAAACCGGTCGCCAGGAAGCTCCACGCGGGTGGCGGCACATCCGGCGTCGTGCGCTCCGGGATGGTGGCCACTTCCTGGGCGTGCACGCAGCCCGACGCCAGCCATAGCGCAACTGCCAGCAGGCGCGCTTGCATATCATCCGCCCAGCGCGATGACGGCGACGGTCACCGCCACACCGAGCGCCATCATGCCGAGGCCTGCCCACCAGGGACTGATCCCCGCATAGTGCCCCAACGCCATGCCGCCACCGAACAGCATGGCCAGGGTCAGGACCCTGGAGACGACAAGGGCCGTGGGCACGTCGTGTAGCAGGACGAAAGGCAGCGCAACGGGAAAGGTCGAAAGCACGACGATGCAGAAGATGCGGGCCGCGCCAAGGAAGTCGGCGAATCGCAGGGTCGGCCGGTCGGGGACATTCACTCCGGATACAAGTCGCAGGCGGACTGGCTCGAGGTCATCGTCGGCAATATGCGGATTCATGCCGGGCGGCAACGCGTCGCGGATCGCCGCCAGGCCTGAGGTTCGGTCCTTCTGCTTGATCTGCAACGCAAGCTTTTGCAGCATGCCGCGTCCGGCCAGCGTGCGCACCAGGAACATGATCGCGTCGACTAGCCCCCATGCGAGATTGCAGCCGATGGCCGCGCGCAACATGGTCTGTGGCGCATCCGGCCCCGCGGTGCTGGAAGAGACCGCGCCAACGAACGTCAGCGCCATGTAAAGGCCGAAACACATTTCGGAGACCCGGTCCACGACGTCGAGGGCCGGGTCCCGCTCTGGAGCGCGATCGCGCTGCGACGGATTCATAGCTGGCATGCAGATTTTTCTCCAGGATCAGGAGATCGCATATCTGGAACAGCGGGTCCGACAAACGCCTCGGCTACTCATTTCCTAGTGAATCATAGTCAACTCCGGTTCAATGGGTGGCAATTTCTTGCAGAAGATCGAACGTCGTGGATTCAGAGAAAATGGGAATAAAGCGCCAGCCATTGAAGGGCGAATGGTCCCGCTAAAGGATCAGAATCTTCGATTGACGTGGACGATAGTGGTCAGGCTTTGTTGCCTATCTTTGTTGCCTATCTTTGCTGCCTATCTTTGCTGCCTATACTTGGCTGCCAGAACGCGACGTGCCGTCGCGGTGCATAGACTTGAACGACCGATCGCATCCACACTGGGGGGCGTCATGCTCGAACTGTTCGAATCGCTCACCAAGCGGCTGGTCACGGATTGGAAGCTCCGCAAGAGAGACGAACGGCTCTCCCGTGCCTACCACTGCCGCTGCGGCACGGCAATCTTCTTTCGCAACACCCAGTGCCTGAATTGCACGTCTCAACTGGGTTATCTGCCGGATACCCTGTCGCTGGTCGCGCTCGACTCCGGCCCCGAGCCCGGCATGCTGGGCCTCGACAGCAGCGATGGCCGCTACAAATGCTGTGGCAATCGCGAGACGCCGGCGCTGTGCAACTGGATGCTCGACGCGAGCGATCCTGCTTCGCTTTGCGTTGCCTGCCGTCTCAACCGTACGATCCCGGATCTTGCTGACGCCGACAACGCGCGCTACTGGGGGGCCATAGAAGTGGCCAAGCGGCGCCTCGTGACGCAATTGCTCGCGCTCGGGCTTCCGGTGAAGTCCAGGGTCGAGGAAGCGCCCGAACGCGGTGTGATGTTCGATTTCCTGCGCTCGCCGCCGGAAGGGCCGGCCGTGATGACCGGCCACGCCAACGGCCTCATCACCATGAATGTCGAAGAAGCCGACGACGTCAAGCGCGAGAAGATCAAGCACGACCTGCACGAGCCTTATCGCACACTGCTCGGGCACTTCCGGCATGAGATCGGCCACTACTACTGGGATCTGCTGGTGCGCGACACGAAGTGGCTGGAGCCGTTCCGGCAGCTCTTCGGCGATGAACGTGCCAGCTATGCCGAGGCACTGAAGCGCCTACGAAATGGGGCCACCGGCGGACTGGGCCAATTCGTACATTTCCGCCTACGCCACGATGCATCCCTGGGAAGACTGGGCCGAGACCTGGGCGCATTATCTGCATGTGGTCGACACCATGGGCACGGCGCTCGGCTTCGGGCTGGATGCCGAGGATATCGATGGCAGGGTGACGCCGTTCACGAGAGACGACCTGTACGCGCCGGAGGACCCCGGTGCGTCGAGCTTCCTGTCGCTGCTGAACGCATGGATCGAGGTGATCATGGTCCTCAACGAGCTGGCGCGCAGCATGGGGCAACCGGACTTCTATCCGTTCATCATGTCCAGGCCTGTGGTAGCCAAACTGCAACTCGTGCACATGATCATCTTCGACGCGCAGAACCAGGGTGCGATGGAAAAGACGGCCGATGAGAACAGGGCGCCGGCCTGAGGCCGTCAATGCCGAACCGGGGACCGTGGCAATTTGCTAGGGTCCCAGCGAATCGAGCTCGGCTTTGGCTTCCTTCCAGTCGGCAAGGTCGAAGCCTTCGGTGAAGGCGCGGTGGATCGGGCCCAGCATCTCCCGCGCGGCATCGCGTTTGCCTTGCTGGTGCCACAGTCGAGCCAGGCTCAACGCGGCTTGCAACGCCAGCGACCTGGCGCCCTGATGGCGGGCCACCGCAAGCGCTTTCTGGAAGCACGCCTCCGCTTCGACGTCGTTGTGAGACAACTCGAGCAGCAGTTCACCCTTCAGGCGGTGCAATGCGGCTTCATCGAGCCGCTCTCCGGTGTCTTCCGCGAAAGCCAGTGCTTCGTCCAGTGCGGCCAGGCCCGCCTCGCGTTGCCCCGCTCGGGCACAGGCTTCGGCGAGCATGATCAACAGATTCGGCCGACCCAGTGACGCGCCGGTTGCGGCATAGGCCGACAAGCCCTCGCGTATCCGGGCGATCCCATCCCGAGGATTCCCCTGTTCGGCAATTCCCCACCCCTGCAGCACCGTTCCCCATGCCAGGTAAATGGGGAATCCCTGTTCGCCTGCGACGGTGACGGCGGCTGCGGCGTACTCGCCGGTTTGTTGCGGTTCACGACGGCACCGATGGACCTCCGCCGCGAAGATCAGCGCTAACGAAAGAATCACCAGGTCAGGTCGCTGTCTCGCCATGGCAAGTGCCTCGTGGCAGCGCGTGCGTGCCTGATCCGGCAGGCCCTGATACCACAGGATCCAGCCCAATGTGCTTGTGGCATGGATGGTCGGGTCTCGTCCATAACCCATCAGAAAGTCGTATTCGGGCGGATCGGGACGCTGCAGTGCCACCACCTGTTCCATGTGGGCACGCGCCAGTTCGAGATGGCCCAGCCGGAAGGTGGTGGAGCCGACCACGCGATGCCCTTCCGCAAGCTGATTTGGCTTCTGCGATCGCAGTGCCATGCCGATCAACCGTTTTGCGAGCGGCGATGCCACCTTGTATTGCGCCCGCAGTTGATAGAACGCCCACAGCCCAAGTTGCGCCGAGAAGAAGTACGTGGACTGTTCCCCCTGTTCGCACAACGCCAGCGCACGCCGGTAGGTGGCTTCCACCTCTGGGGAGGCCTGACCATGCGCTGCCATCATGGTCGGTCCCAGGGCGAGCAGCAGTGTGAGTTCCTGGCGGGCGCGCTCCGGGGAATCGGGTAGCCGCTTGAGCAGATCGAGCGCCGTGCCGAGATGACTGATCGCCTCGACCTGCGCGGACCGTTGCAGCGCCTGCTGGCCGGCGCCGTGCAGGTATTCGACGGCCTTCGGAATATTGCCGCTGAGGCTGTAGTGGTGTGCGAGTTCCCCGCAGAAGTCTTTCAGTCGTCCGGGGAAGAGGGTCTCGATGGCCCGGGCCGTGCTCTCGTGCAGCGCGCTGCGTCGCTCGATCAGTAGCGAATTGCCGGCGACCTCCTGTGTCAGCGCGTGCTTGAATGCGTACTCCACTTCCGGGTAGGCAGGACGTTCATGAATGAAGTCCGCAGCCTGCAAGTCCGCCAGGAGCGGTCGCAGCTCGCCTTCGTCGAGTTCGCTGACGAGCCGGACGAGACTCAGCGGAAATTCCTTGCCGATGATCGCCAGCGTTTGCAGCAGCTCCTTCTGGGCGACGGGGAGCCGATCGATCCGTGCGGCGAGCACGCCCTGGATGGTGGTCGGAATGTGTAGCAGGGTGGGGAAGCGCTCGATGTGGTAACAACCGGGCTGGCCCAGCAAGGCGCGCTCCTCGACCAGCGTCTGGACCACTTCCTCGATGAAGAACGGGTTGCCTTCGGTCTTGTCGAGGATCAACTGCGCCAATGGCCCAAGGGTGCGGTCGTCGCCAAGCAGTGCGGTGAGCAGCCCCTGGGCTTCCGCCGGGCCCAGCGGCTCCAGATGCAGTTGCGTGTAGCAAGGCCTGGCGCTCCAGTCATGGGTGTATTCGGGGCGGTAGTTGACCAGAAGGACAAGCTTCGCATTGGGTACGTGGTCGATCAGCAGATTGAGAAAGGCCTCGGTTTCACTATCGAGCCACTGCAGGTCTTCGAACAGAAGCAGGAGCGGCTGATCCGCGCTTTCCCGGACCAACAGGTGCGCAATGGCTTCAAAGGTTCGCTGACGTCGGATCCCCGGATCCATGGCGGGCAGTGGAGAGCCCGGGTCGCCCGCGCCGAGCAGATGCAGCAGGTAGGGCAGATGCTCTTCCAGCGAACGGTCCAGTGTGAGCAACCTGCCGGTCACTTTCTCGCAGCAGCTTCGCTTGCCGTCCTGCACGGTGATCTGAAAATAGTTTTTCAGGAGTTCGATCAGCGGCAGATAGGCGAATGCCTTGCCATGGGAGACCGAGAACGTTTCGAGCACATGGCAACCTTGCTGCGATCGGGCCTTGAATTCGTAGAACAGTCGTGACTTGCCCACGCCGGCCTCGCCACGTACGCCGACGATCTGGCCATGCCCCGACCTGGCCAGCTCAAGGGCGTCGTGCAGTTGCTGCATCTCGTCCTGACGGCCTACGAACCTCGCCAAGCCACGGTGCGCTGCAACCTGGAGCCGTGTGCGCAGAGCGCCGAGCCCCTGCACCTCGTACACGCCCAGCGGGTCTCGCACGCCCTTGACCTGCGTGGTCCCCAGCGCCTTGAACGCGAAGTAGCCTTCCGCGAGCCTGTGCGTGGACGCGCTGACCAGGATCGATGCTGGCGTGGCGACGCCTTCCATCCGTGATGCGATGTGGATGGTATGACCCACGGGATCGTAGTCGGTATGCAGGTTGTCCTTGCGGATCGAGCGCACCACGACCTCGCCCGTATGAATCCCGACGCGAATCTGCAGTGCAACGCCTTGTTCGAGGCGTACCCGGTCGCTGTGCTGATGCATCGCTTCCTGCATGCGCAGGGCCGCGTACAAGGCGCGCAGCGCATGGTCCTCGTGGGCAATTGGTGCACCGAACAACGCCAGGATGCCGTCGCCGAGGAACTTGGCGACGTAGCCTTCGTAGTGGTGCACGGCTTCCATCATCAACGTCACCACGGGATCGATCAGGCGACGTGCCTCTTCGGGGTCCAGGTCCTGGATCAAGGCCGTGGAGCCGGCCATATCGGCAAACAAGGCGGTGATGGTCTTGCGTTCACCACCGGTTCCGCCGCGCGCCTCCATGGCCGCTTGCTCGGCAAGGATGCGCTCCGCCAGATGGGGCGGCGTGTAGTGAACGGGGGCGAGGCCGCCGGCGCTGTCCGTTGCGGAGGATGTTGGACCGGCGTCAGTCAACGGGGCGCCACAGGCCCGGCAAAACTTCGCGCTGGGGCTGGCTGCCTCGCCGCAGTGTGGGCACCGCCGCCCGATCCGGGCCCCGCATGCCTCGCAGAACCTGGCTCCCGCGAGGTTCTCGAAGTCACATTCGGTGCAATGCATGTCGCCTCCCACCGCATCACCGCCTCGGATTATTAGACGCGTGATCGGCGAGGCTAGCAAGCCAGGTGCCTCCGGACGGAAATGGCGTTCGACTGACGCGCCGATGCGGTGGGTCAGGTGCTTGCAGAGTGGGCGGACTGCAGTTCTGTAGCGGGCCAGTACCGAGTAATTGCTGACGAAGGCCCGCATCGTACGGGCTTCATTGGCCCCTCGGCAGCCGCCGGCCTTGCCTCGGTTTGCCTCGTCCTGGGGGCGCTCTTCATGTCCTTCCCGCGCTGCGTTGCCTGTAGAGCAACGATCTTGTGTAAGGATTGCTGTTTCTCGAACATAATTTCCAGCCAACAATCCCCCTCACAACCGGTTCTCGTATCGATGCGAGAAGGTCTAATAAGTGGAGGACGACATGCAGGACCGAGGACTACCCCCCGCCAAACGCTGGATGGCGCTTGGTGCCGCCATCCTGGGGATGATGCTGACCAGCGCACCGGCGTCCGCTGCCGACGCGTTTCCCACCAAGCCAATATCGATGCTGGTCGCATTCCCTCCGGGGGGCCCCGCTGATGTCCTGGCGCGGGCCATGCAGCCGGCGATGGCCAAGGCGCTCGGCCAGCCCGTGGTCATCGAGAATCTGCCCGGCGCCGGCGGCGCGCTGGCAGTGCAGCGGCTGCTGAGCCGTCCGGCCGACGGCTACACGCTGATCATGGGTTCGCCCAACGAGGCCATCCTGACGCCGCTGGCGCTCGCCAGCGCCAAGTACAAGTCGGAGGAACTGGCCCTGCTGGTGCCGGTCTCGAACCACCCGCTCGTCGTGATGACGCGCAGCGACTTGCCATACAACTCGCTTGAACAGATCATCGCGGCCGGCAAGTCGGCAGATAACAAGAGCTTGACTTTCGGCAATCCAGGCTACGGGACCATGTATCACATCGTCGCCGAATACATGGCTCAGCTGACCGGCGCCAGGATGCTGCAGGTGCCGTACAAGGGCGCCACGCCAATGCTGGCAGACCTGACCGGTCGCCAGATCGACATGACGATTCTGCCAAACCTCGGTGCCTCCACGCAGTTGCTGGAAACGCACAAGATCAAGGCGGTCGCGGTGCTGGACACGCAGCGCATGCGAACCCTGCCCGATGTGCCTGCCATCTCCGAAACCAGCGTCGCGCGCAAGTCCGAGTTCGTGTATTCGATCTGGCTGGGCGTCATGAGCAAGGCCGGTGTCCCGGCGGAGCGTGCCCGCGTATTGATGGACGCCTCGCAGCAAGCGCTACGGTCGCCCGAACTGATCAAGGCGCTTGAGCTCTCCGGCGTGCAGCCGATGAAGCCACAGACGCTTGAGGCCTCCGCGAAGTTCTACGTCGACGAGACCGAGAGGCTCAGGAAGATGGCCGCCTCGATCAAGCTGACGCCCCAGTAATTCCACCGCTCACGGCCGTTCGCATGGCGGCGCCGGCGCGCGCGTCGCTGGCCTCGCCACGTTCCAGCATCCCGTTCCAGGAAGGTTCTCCTTGAATATCCTAGTTGCCGGTTTTCAGCACGAAACCAATACGTTCGCCCCAACCATGGCGACCTACGAGAGCTTCGTCCGTGGCGAGGACTTTCCTGCCATGGTGCGCGGCGAGGCGATCTACGACCTGCTGGACGTGAATGTGCCGATCAGCGGCTTCATCCACCACGTTCGCGAGCACGGTCACACCGTCACGCCGGTGATCTGGGCGGCTGCCGGTGCTTCGGCCCATGTCACGACCGATGCCTACGAGCGCATCGCTGGCGAGATCTTGGAGGCGGTGACGACGGCCTCGTACCACGCGATCTATCTCGACCTGCATGGCGCCATGGTGGCCCAGCACCTCGACGACGGCGAGGGCGAGTTGCTGGCGCGTATCCGTGCCGCGGCCGGTCCGGACATGAAGATCGTGGTCTCGCTGGATCTGCATGCCAACGTCACCGAGCGGATGCTCGCGCTGGCGGACGGGGTGGTGGCGTATCGCACCTATCCGCACGTGGACATGGCCGCCACCGGCAAACGGGCAGCCGAGATGCTGCTGGAGCTGTGCAGGCGGGAGACGCGTGCGCACCTGGTGGCACGACGCGTGCCGTTCCTGATACCGGTCAACAGCATGTCCACGATGATGCAGCCCGCTCAAGGCATCTACGGGCTGCTCGACGAGCTGGAGCGACAAGGCGGGCTGTCGCTGTCGTTCACACCGGGCTTTCCCGCTGCCGACTTCGCCGAGTGCGGTCCCGTCGTTTGGGGGTACGGCTTCGACAAAGCCCGCGTCGAGCAGGCCGTCGAGGCACTGTTCGCGCGCATCTGTGAACCCGAGAGCCAGTGGGCCGTGCAGTTCGAGGAGCCGGATGCAGCGGTGCAGCGCGCGATGCGGATCGCGCAAAAGGCCGCGCGACCAGTGATCCTCGCGGACACGCAGGACAACCCGGGCGTCGGCGGCGATGGCAACACCATGGGCATGCTGCGTGCGCTTCTCAAGGCCGGCGTGCAGGACGCCGCGATCGGGATCATCTGCGATCCCGTCGCAGCCGCGGCCGCGCATCAGGCTGGCGTTGGTGCGAAGATCGATATTGCACTTGGCGGCTGCCCACAGGTGAGAGA